>Ga0307508_10003574_pt1 | contig 15657 bp, 14 predicted proteins | sample 9_EM_MG_FD_203089 | JGI IMG/M metagenome (GOLD analysis project Ga0307508, IMG submission 203089) | Populus trichocarpa ectomycorrhiza microbial communities from riparian zone in the Pacific Northwest, United States - 9_EM | ecosystem: Host-associated > Plants > Roots > Unclassified | place...
TATTATACGTATCGAATCAAATCAAATCAATATTATTTTAAAAAAAATGATTTGGACCTAAAACTAGTAGAGATTGAATTGTCTAATTAATTTATTTTTCATCGGATTTTGTTATTTCGATGAACAAAATAGAGAAATTGTTCTCTTTCTCAGATTTTTCTTAAGCGCTTTCTTTCAATCCTTCCTAATTTTTCTATCGATCCTAGCTAATTAATAAAAATTTTGCCTTCGTCAAGTATCCTCATCAAAAACATGAAATGAACTAGCAATCCACAAGCAAGAAAAGACAGGAAAAGCACTAGATAAAATACGACATAAGAATATTAAGACTTAATGTTGCATTAATCCAAAACAATCTCCAATACAAGGGATGAAAAAAACGCCTATCTTAACTAGTTGAAGTGGTAATTACATAAGCAATACCAATCCTATACATGCTCAGGTATTGAAGCAAAACGCAAAACCATGTCTGTGTTTTACCTCAACTATCATTGCATCAAGTTAGAAAGCATAAAAGGCATAGCCTAACTAAAAATTATACATGGATTTTCACTACTAGAATTTTTAGATTTACTGACGAAATTTTTTATCGATATTTATACTCATAGTTTGTCGGCACGGATTTTCCCAACAGACTCACGGACAAAAATAATTCGTCAGAAAGACTCTCGTCAGTGATTTGTTGTCTGTCGATGAGTCCGTTGATAATAATTTTACCGATGGATTAACCAACGGAAAACGCACGCCAAAACAAATTGTACTTGCTTCATTACGTCGGTATTTCCATCGATGAATATAATATATCACCAACATAAAAATCATATGTCATTCTATCGATGATTGTTTTTGTCCAGTGGTATTTCCTTCGGTGAATTTGACATATAACCATCAAAAGACCGGCTATTATTCCATCGGTGAGTAAAAAGTGGCGATGATATTTGCAGTAATTCTTTTCCAACTCTCTGAAATATATCGATGGACTTATGTCGTTGGTAACCCCGTCAATAATAATATATAATTTTTTTTTAAAAAATCTATTAAACAAAAATAGAAAATCAATGGCATTTGTAGTAATTCTTTTTTAACTCTCTGGAATATACCGACGGACTTAGTCCGTCGGTAACCCCATCAGTAATAATTTATATATATTAAAAAATATAAAATAATTAAAATAAAATAAATTAATATAAAATAAAATATTTATTACAAATTTAAACATTTATAAGTTCAAATACAATTAATCTAGAATAGAGGCGCTGAGGAGGAGGAGGCAGGTCTTTGCCGAGACTGTGGGGCGAATAAGAGGGAGCACATGTACCACTCATCTGAGATCTCATCTCCATTATCAATCAACAGATTTCGACCGTTTCAGCATTGAGTCGTTCTTAATCAGTAGCAAGATGGGTTGTCCGAGCTTGAACTCATTGGTTTAAAATTACCTCGAACTCCAGAGTTTGAGTGCTTAAAACCAATGTAAGCATCCAATGGTTGAAACACTGCAGGTCGTCCGTAAGTCCTCAACCGTAGTGTTAGAGAGACTGCACACCCAATTTCTATAAGGTCCACCAGATATTCATGCCTCCAACCACAAATCTGGATCGAGATCTGGATGGGTCGAAGAATCGTCACCGTATCTCTCCTTCAACTGGGTGTTATATGTATCCTGGAAACAAAAGTCAGCAAATTCAAAAAAATAATTACCTAAGAAAAAAATGGTCGAAAACCAACATACCATAAAGTGCTGAGCTCAGCTATCCACGAGTTATTGCACCTTTTTTTATTGTCATAAATCCGCACGTGCATTTCCATAAAAAGCTTCATCGGGCTTGGCTTGCGTCCAAGAACCGTAGCCTTCAAGAGAAAATTATTGTTAGTTAAATATATTTATAAAAAAACAACAAATAAAAAAATAGATGTAATTGAAAAAGAATCGTACCATCCGCTTAACATGCGATACAGACGGAACGGACCTGCCGGTGTGTGGTAACGAAACGGTGAACATGCTGGTTCCGGTTCTCCGCACTGGAGTGTGATCGTCATAAAAAATGTTCAGAAGTCACGTGCTTAATAAATTCCACCTATACAACCTTTAAGACATACGACGATCTGAAATCCTTCTAAGCTACCACCTCTTTCCAGTTTGGAAGCTCTCTTTCTTTCATATATGTTTTAGCTTTCTTTTGCATCTGGTACCAAAAATCACGCAACCTATATGGTACAAATGAGTTATCTATTAGTAAATGAAAAGTAAAATTGAATAAAAGGATTAAAAGTTTTTATCTTGATTCCAATCTTACCTAGTTGCAGCGTGATTCTCTCAAACCCGTATTCCAATAGCGTTGTCAGCTCACCCATTCAAAATTTTCCTTACAATTAAAATTTGTAAAGATAAATTTCATTAATATTAATAAACTAACTAAATTAACATAAAAAAATATTTAAGTTATTACTAACCTTAAACCTTTCGAATCATGTATCAATCATAGGTTTCTATTCAAGATATTTGGAAACATGACTCAATTAAAACAATGGAATTTTCATCGCTGATGTTATGGTTTTGGCAACCTCAATGTTTGTGAACCTAAAATTGCATTTGTTAAATGAAATTAATTTTAAAAAATTATTAACATGTCGTTGCGAAGGGAAAACAAACTTGCATTGAAAGGTTGTTCTTCCACTGAGCCTGGTACTTCCGGGTAAATGGGTCTTATTGTCAAGGGACCCCCTCGATGTGGATGCATCTTACTCATCGAGCCTGCGTAGAGTGTGGCTGCCTGTGTCTTAGGTGTTTGCTCTTGGTCGACATCTAATGACTCATGGTTGTGAGAAGCACTGCTAGAAGAACTAGTAGCGATTATGTTTGTACGATGCACTATTTACTTTCCCCTGGGCATCTACACAAATTAAAGGATCAAGATATCATATATTATTCCTATTTTTTAAAAAAAAATTAGCAGCACTTCCCCTATATGAAAGATTACCCAAAATTTTATTCAATTTGTTTCCTTGTCAGTAGGTGAAGAGTTCACTCAACTTGTACTCAACCTAGTTTTTGATTTTTTTTATTAATACATATATAACCAATTGAAGATAAAATAATCACTACTAAAATTTTAAAATAGGATTATTACACGATGACCCTATTTAGTAAAATTTTGTGTTGCTTATGCTTGTTATCTTTCTTATGTTGTTTTCATTTGCATTAGTTGGTATTAGTGTCCAACAATTCTTGGTGGTTAGTTGTTGTGTGCTATTAAATAACCATGGTTAGAAGAGATGACAAAACAAAACATGCTCATGTAGGAGGGGGTGATGAGGTTCCTCCTAGGAAAATAGACGTTCAAGAATTGATGATAGAATACATGTAAAGATAGATTGTAGAATTAACTTGTAAGTTGATAAATGTGAAAACCCTAAAAGATCATGTGGAAAGTGATCATGAATTCATTGCTAGCTTTGAAAAACCATTTGAAATGCAAGAGTAGATGAGGCACCCTCTGGATTAGGATGAGTATCATGAAGATTTTGATGATCCATTTATGATATGATAGATATGGATTGATATTTATCAAAATTTATAAAGTTTATTTTGATGATGATTATGCTGATAATAATACAATAAACAATGATAGTAATGGTTATTATGATGTCATCAATAATATCGTAATTGATAAGGTAGAATTGATTGCAAAGATGACATTAAAGGCACTCGACATTGTTTTTTTGTTGATTTGGGATATTTTGATCATTTTGATTACAAGCTTACTATCATCATGAAAATTCAAAGGTTATATTGATTTAACACATGTTAAAGAAGCAAGTTTGAGGTTTGCGTTTCATTACTTTAGAAGTAAATAAAAGAGATATAAATTTCTAATTATTGTTTCTTATACAAATTTTAAAATGAAAGGACTCAAGTTGATATTTAAAATTGTTAAACACTTCAAGTAAAGAAACAAAAGGGGTTAGAGAGTCTTGAATGAATATTTTTTAGATCAAGACAAGAACAATTTGAATTCGAGTACTAGTTCTCTCCAACTCATGAGGGAAAATTATTTATTTCCTAGTTATTTTTATTTCTATTTTGTTTAGGAAAATATTTTCCTTTATGATGATTTTTTTTGTTTTCTTATTTAGTTTAGAAAATCAAACATTATGCTTGATAATTTTATTTTTTCTACTTTGTTTAGGAATTCTTAGAATAACTCTATATTATTTACTAAGAACTTTTTTTTATTCAGGATAAACCTAGAACTAATATAAATAAAGTTGTTTAACTTATATTTCAAGAGAATACTTGAAAAGAAATTATTCAGTAATAAAATCTTGAATTACGGTTTTATGATGATGATCATATTCAACAGAATTAAGTGTTCCTTGTGTTTGTTATCTTTTTTTTATTAATTATGGCTGCATCATTTGTTAGTAGAGCATACTATTTATTACTATAGAAAAGGTGGAAAAGAAAAATGTTAGGTGACAATTAAAATCTTAAATGGAGTCGTTGTCATGCAAGCTTTAAAGACAACCATGAACATTAAACAAATTAAAAAACAAATTGGTGTAAATATGTTTTCTTAGAGAGGCAAATGCATGACTATTATGAAAAATTTGAAAACTTAGAAGAAAAAATTAAAAGATTTTAAACCTTTAGAGGTCCCATGGTCTCCTTAAAGCATTGAGCCCAGATATTATGGGTCTAGTAAGCTATTAGACCTACCAACTTTGAGCTCATCCAAATACTAAACCTATGCTCTTTTTATCTCCAAAGAATATTAGGCTATATAATTACTATGATAAGTCAAAGATATTTTACTTTGCTAAGTTAGAGTTATTTTATCTCGATGAGTCAAAGTTTTTTTGCTTACACTTTAACCCCTCCTCCCTATAAAGAGTTTGATGGGTTATAAATATATTATGAATCCTTCAAAGATAAGGTGTTGAATTTGGATTTTCCACTGCATATTTATTTTTAGTCTCTCCCTAAAATATCATTGCATTTTTCTATCAAAAAACTGCTTACTGAAGCATCAGAAAGTCCTTAAATTCACCAATGGGGACTTTTTACATGTATCAGAAACCATCCACTTTAGCTACGAAGAATGGATCAGATTGTCAGAACTAAAAGGTTAATTGATTATCCAAGATATATGACTTGCCCCAAAGCTACTTGGATTTTTTAGGACTATATCAATGGCGTCATCTGTGAAAAATTGATAAAAAAAAAACCATTGTGTGTTCTATCAAGAGCCAGGTTATGGATGTCTTTTAATCACCATCAAAGGTAGACTATCAAAGCTTTATCATAATGAGATGTTTTATGGATTTTTCTATAATTGTTGGCACACCTGCATCGTCCATGCATCAACAATTCTACATTATGGGTCTAGCGAGCTACTAGACATATCATCTCCAAGCTCAGCCAAGCACTAAGCCCGTGCTCTTTTTAACTTTAAAATATCTTAGGCTCCATAATTACTGTGACAAGTCAAAGATATTTTACTCTGATAAGTCAGAGTTATTTTATCCCGACGAGTTAGAGATTTGTTGCTTATATTTTAGCCCCTCCTTATAAAGAGTCTAATGGGCTATAAATACATTAGGAATCCTTTAAACGTGAGGTGTTGAATTTGGATTTTCCACTGCACATTTATTTTCAATCTCTCCTTAAAATATCATTGTATTTTTCTCTAAAAAAGGTGTTTATTGAAGCATCTGAGAGTTCTCAAATTCAACAACGGGGATGTTTTGCAAGTATTAGACACCAACCATAGTGGCTAGAAAGAGTGGATCAAATTGTCAGAATTAAAAGGTTAACCGATTATCCAAGACAAAAGTTTTGCCCCCAAGCTTCTTGGATTTTTTAGGACTATATCAATGGCATCATCTGTGGAAAATTGATAAAAAAAAATAATCATTATGAGTTCTATCAAGAGCCGAGTTATGGACATCCCTAATCACCATTAAAGTTAAACTATCAAAGCACTATCGCAACAAGATGTTTTATAGACATTTCTATAATTGTTAGCACATATGTTTCGTCCATGGATCAACAATTCTTCATTATATTGGAAAGTGTTTATAGTAATTTGATCACTCCAAGTTACAGTAGGATTTCTTTCTACTTGCTTATGGGCTTAGGAAGGCGAGAAGATGTTGTTCATGAATATGTCAAATCCACAAATACAGTTGGAGCCTCGAGATTTTGGAAAGCTTTCAATAATATAAGTGAATTATTTGTTCAAACCATATAATTTGAAGGGTCTATTTGACCACCGTATAGAGGACATTTACTGGAGAAACCTTATTATCTCCCCTTTTTGGACTAAGACTATGATCTTAGTAGAAATTTCATAAAATTGATTACACCTCAATAAGGGGATAGAAATGTATTATGGTCACTGACTAAGAATATAAGTTTCTTATATATGAATTAAATTGTTCAAAGTGACAGTGCTTTTTGTTCTTCAAGTGTTCCCCGGGGCATAAGCCCCTCAACCTTCCAAAGATGGGATGGACTCACTCTCCCTAGTGTGATTGCACAAATTACTTTGAAAGGAGTCAACATCTACTTAGTGCTGCATCAGGATTTACTTTGGAAGGGATTAACATGATCTCCCTAGTGCAATCACACATCTCTCCAAGGATAGGATGAACACTGCCTTAATAACAGGGATGGATACGGTCTTTCCATGGCATAAGCCCCTCAACCTTTCAATGATGGAATGGATTCACTCTTCTTAATGCAATCACACAAATTACTTTGGAAGGAATTAATGTCTTCCTAGTGTTATAACACAATTTACCTTGGAAAGGATTAACATGGTCTTCCTAGTGTAATCACAAATTTCTTAAAGGATGAGATGAACACTACCTTAACAACGAGAATGGATATGGTATCTCCATGATATAAGTCCTTTAACCTTCTAGTGATGGGATGAATTCACTTTCTAATGCGATTGCATGAATTACTTTGGAAAGAATCGATGTCTCCCTAGTGCTACAACACAATTTACTTTGGAAAGGATTGACAATTGACATGGTCTCCCTAGTGCAATCACATATCTCTTAAAGAATGAGATGGAAGCTGCTATAACAGTAAGAATGAACTTTGTTCACCTGGTACATTTACTCTCTCTAAAGACAAGACAAACAAGGTTTCTTAACAATCCACTACTGATACATCCGGACTGATAAAAGGACACCTACGAGAGAGACCTCTTCTAAGTTTCAGGAAATAGGCAAAACCCTTTTAAACCCTGTTAAGGTTGGACAATCCAAATCTTAAAAATGAGAAATATTCAACTAAGTATGGGCATTGGACTAAACAATTAATTAAATATAGGTATTAGACTCAGAAATATTCAAATAAGTGTGAACATTGGACCCATATAAAATCTTTACACAAGGGCTCTATATCCATGCAAACTAACATTAAGATAATTGAACTCTATAAAAGAGAATTTCTATTAAAAAAGAACTCATCCCCATAAAACCGAGGAAAAAAAGATGTACACACAAAAAAAAGGCTTCATAATATAGCCCAGGTTCCTCAGCTAGGTACTCGCCACACTGGGCAACAACGGCCCTGACTGGGAACGCCTCTGCAAAGTCAAGAACCGTGACATGATGGAAGGTTGCACTAAAATCCACTTGTACTCTCCTCAAGAGATTGAAGAAATATAGGTTAGATATGACAAGAAATATCTTGTCTCCCACTGTTTTAGTCAAAGCTACCGACCTTCTAAAACACTCTTGGAGGTCTCTAGGTGAGTCTCTTAAAGCTTTCAACTTAGCATGGGAACGTTGGGCTTCTTTCTTGGCAGCAACAAGCTCAGCCCGTAGACTATCTTGGGAGGTCCTTGCTTCAAGAAGCTCTTGTCTTATAGGGACCGCTTGGTTATAGACGGCTTGAAGTGATTTTTCATTGTAGTCCAGCTCAAAGGCAATGCCCTGTGTTTTGTCCATCAGTGTGGAATAAGCCACCTTAAAGCTCTACATATCAGCCTCTATAATAGTTTTTCTTTTTTGCAACCATTCATATACAACTTGATTTGCCCTATTCACAACCACAGTCTCCCTCACATGCCCCTTTTTGGCCATCTAGTGTCTCTAAGAGTAGGTTCACATCATGAAGGTTTGCCAATGGTTAATGTTAAAAATGGTAATCATAAAAACAAACCAAAAAAAGAAATAGGAGAATTCCTTACGTTAAAAGCCATTTATCTAGTTAAAGCCAAATAATGGTGGAAGCTTTCATCAAACATCGTGGAGACGAGATGATAAGGATCCTCTCTAGTGCTCTTACCACCTCGAGGCCAACCTTCCTAAGACCTGATATCTCAACAATAATAGATTTAATGAACTGCCTCTTATCATCTGTCATGATTGAAATATTGAAAGGCATACGACCAAAAGCCAAATCGACAAAAAAATCCTTAAACTCTTTAGTGCCTGCCCCAATAGAAGTCCTAGTTATTGTTTCCTCACCTAACAAAACAGGAAGCCAAGGTAAAGGAAATACCACTGTAGGAGCCTTTATCGATGAGGCTAGAGCATAAGTTTACACTAGGGTTGAGACTCTTCTCCTCTTAAAACGGGTGGCAACACTCACAATCATTATAAAGGGAGTCAAGTTTACTTTTTTCCTAGCTGGGGGAAGATCACTACCCCTGACTTCTACAAGGGTTATAACCCCCACCATTGTCCTCTTAAAGATGGAACCCTTAGGAGCGGGGAGCTCACTAAAAATAATGAGGGATTCCCCCATCACCTTTTCACTTCTGCCTTCGCTAACTGCTGGAGACAAACACACCCATGGTAAAATCTCTTCAATAAGCCTTATTAAAACTTCTCCTTCTCTTTTAGCTATCAGTCATATAAAGACAAAAACAAAACAAAAGGTTAGAATCAAGACAATAGAAAAAAGGCCAGAAGCAAGGTAGGGAAGCAACATACTTTGAAAAATGGTCTGGTAATATTGTTTGTCCATCCTATTGACTTCATATTCAGTTGAAGTCAAGGCCAACACAAAACAATTCTTCTCATCATCCAAGCTCAAATGAGGCTTGCTGTTTACTTTATGGGGGATCCTCTAGTCGTAGGAAAAACCCCAAATTAGTTGCAATCCTTCTCTAAGATTAACTATCCCAATGAATCTTATAACCAACCATATTCCTCTTAACTTCTTAACATGCATCATCTTTTTAGCCAACATGTTCTTCATGATGCCATTATTTTTGTTGGCAAAGTTGAAGAACCACTGCATGTCATTGCTACCATCGGTGTTAGTAACCAATTGATAGCAGCTTATGAAAACATTGACCATAGGTTCGAGCCCAATGATCCTACAAAAATTTTCAAAGAAGGAAAAAATTATCCATCCATTGGGATATAGTTGGCCTGGACCTAATTGGTAGTAACTGGACACCTCCCTCACGAACCCTTAAAGAGGGAAGGAATACCACATTGTGTATATACAAATGGGGGCAGTGATTTCAAAATAACCCTGGGTGGAGCCTAGGGTCTGCTTGTTGATACGCAATGCAAGGTCGGGCATCTAAGACATATACTCTTCAAGTTAGTGACGAGCCACAAACTTTACATCCCCAACACTTACATTGCTAAGGACGTCGTCTATAGGAGTTTGGAGCAACCTCCCTTTATCTTGAGTATCTCTCACAAGAGTAGGAGAAGAACTCCTGTAAGACCTTCTTTCCTAAGTATATCTAGCATGGGCAAGATAAGGACTCCCGCGAAAAGGTTTTCACACCTCCTTACCAGATGAGGATACCAATGTAGCACCCCATCTTGTCCTAGGACCTAGTCTAATGGACCCTTGTCCCTTTCTGTTTCTTTCAGGCTCGAGTTAAAACTTGGACTCCTCATCGGGGACAAGAGCACCTCTCTTTTTGGAAACAAACCTAATGTTTCTAGAGTCTATTTGTTCTGTTTAAAAGAAAGATAGAGAAACAAGTTATGATAAAAGAAATGTTTGAAGTAGGTTTTTCTCTTCTTGGATTAGAGTAAAGATGATTTAGGTTCTTGTTGTGAGAGTAGATTTTAAAAAATCATAGAAAGTAAAAGTAAAAGTCAAAGAAAAGTAACAAGCAAGAATGGCATGGTTATAAAGAAAAAATCTTCTAGTTCCCACCGCCAGATGAAATACCTTTCATATCATCATAGATCTAAAAAAATCCATTCAATTACCACATTCAAAGTTAGCCACAATTTTATTTGCCAAGGGACACTTTCTCCCAGTAAAGGCAAACCACCTGGACTTGAAGATCCTAGCAGTCCTATGTGGGACACGTAAAATCTTATGGGGAAGGTAAAAAGGGTTTCATCTACTGCTGACAAAGACTTTTAAAATCTTTGCATATAATACACAAAGACTTGGGAGCTACTGATAAATTAATATTTTTTTGCTTTTACCTAGACTTTTTTTCTTAAAAGAATAACCAAAGACAAGGTAATAACCCAACACTCTTGTGCTCAACCAAACGCTAAGCCTAGATATATATATATATATGGGTCTGACATCTCTAGTTCATAAGGTTGCTCTAACCTCGTTATCTTAAGTTTCAAATAGGACAATAATTTGAATCATGGGTTTTAAATCAGGTGACTACTTGGAAAGGCTTCAAATTGGTACAACAAGCTCGGAAGTGGTGTTTATCCATTGCCCCAAGATAAATATTTCTTGTTCTCCATCACATGTAGTCAAAGAGTTCTAGACCCCTGGCCCACCTTTCACACTAAAAATTCATCAATTCATTTCACATGTTAAGCTAGCTGACTAATGTGACCAAAATAATAGGCAAGAAAGATAAAAGAGAATATAAATTTGTTTTGAGAAGTTAATTTTGTCACTCTTACCTAATGAGACCATCTTTAAACCAGAGACAAAACAGCTCATTAGTTAGGCAACCAAATTAAACATCCATGAAAGGTCTTACACTAGTTTCTTTATGTTCCATCTTCTTCATCTTCACAACCGCCGATGGTGCAGATACCATAGCTGTAAACCAGTCAATCATAGATGGAGAGACCATAGTTTCAGCTGGGAGCAACTTTGAGCTAGGATTTTTTAGCCCTCGAAGTACAAGTTTGCGTTATGTAGGAATATGGTACAAGTTCTCTAGTGAGACTCTGGTTTGGGTTGCCAACAGAGAAGCACCACTCAATGACACATCAGGTGTTTTGCAAGTGACCAGCAAGGGAATCCTTGTCCTTCATAATTCAACAAATGTTGTTTTATGGTCTACTAATACATCAAGAGTGCCGCAGAATCCAGTAGCTCAGCTTTTGGATTCAGGAAATCTTGTTATAAGAGAAGCAAATGATACAAACGAGGATGATTACTTGTGGGATAGTTTTGACTATCCTGGTAACACGTTTTTGCCAGGCCTCAAGTTTGGCAGAAATTTGATTACTGGCCTTGATCGGTACTTGGTGTCATGGAAAAGCACTAATGATCCTTCATTGGGTGATTCTACAACTATGCTTGATCCTGGTGGATATCCGCAGATATTTATCAGGGTTGGTGAGAACATAATTTTCCGATCAGGACCATGGAATGGTCTTAAATTCAGTGGGATGCCTAATTTGAAACCGAACCCAATTTACACATACGAGTTTGTTTACAATGAGAAGGAGATTTATTACAGGTACGATCTGACAGACAGTTCAGTTGTGACGCGTATGTTGCTGACCAATGATGGGATTTTGCAGCGTTTCACCTGGACTAGTAGTACAAGAACATGGAATCTGTACTTGACAGCCCAGATGGATAATTGTGATAGGTATGCAGTATGTGGTGCATATGGAATTTGTAACATCGACAATTCCCCTGCTTGTGCATGCTTGGACGGATTTCAGCCAAAGTCTCGTCAAGATTGGGATTCTGGGGATTGGTCTGGAGGATGCGTTAGGAAGAATGAATCAATTTGCAGGGCAGGAGAGGGTTTTCAGAAGGTAACAAGTGTGAAATTGCCAGATACAAGGACATCCTCGTTTAATATGACAATGGACCTTGAAGAATGTCGAAGGGTTTGCTTGATGAATTGTTCTTGCACAGCTTATTCGACTTTGAATATAACAGATGGAACTGGATGCTTGCTTTGGTTTGAGGATCTTCTTGATATCAGAGAGTACACTGAAACTGGACAAGATTTTTACATTAGATTATCTGCCTCTGATTTAGGTATGAATTCTTTCATATTATTTTCTTGGTCTGTTAGATTATTTTCTTTCATTTCAGTCACATGTTAACACAAATTCCACTAGTGCTGCAGATGCTTTAGACCTATGGATACCTTTTGATTTCCAATATGAGAAGGCCAAAGAACATAATTGAATGCACACCGGATTTATTTTTTATTTCTTCTTTCTTGTTGTTGATTGTTAAATGTTAGAGCCCACATGAAGTCTAATTCTTCTTTCATTTTCTTTTTTTATTGAGCATGGATTTTGGTAGTAGATACAAACGTCCTGAGCTAAAACAGAAAGGACCCATGTCAAATTTTATTAGCAAGAACTCAATAATTCACACCTCAACTACTTAAAAATTATCTACGATTTAGTAAACATGGAAAGTTTCACAGGGAAGAATCCAAACTGATCAAACCTATGCATATTGAACAAGACTTATTTGTATAGTATATCAACGAGTCCATTTCGGCGTGGATCAATATAGAAAAATGCTACCATTTCTAGCTGTATTTTAATTTGCTTTGACGAAGAAAATTGTAAAGACTTTTTTGTCTCAGGTGAACTTCCAATTGGTTATCACAATTTTTAATTAAGGTAGTGGGAAATTGAATAACATTATGGTTGTTTAATGTTTTATGATTTCTAGTTGAAAACTTAGGAGTACTGGAAACTGAAACCAATACCAGTGCACAAAACACATTTCCTGTATTTATATTATTTAAGCTTTACTGATTTTAAAACTCGGTCATGTTGGCTATGCAGAGCCAACTAGAAGTCCTAAGAGGACGACGCGAGTGTGGATTATAGCCATCTGTTTGTTGGTTGCTGGAATTACCATCCTAGGCTTTTGCCTGCTGTTTCTGATGAGGAGGAGGAAGATGAAGACAGCAGGTAATTTCTATCAAACCCTCTAATTGACGTTGCTGGTTGTTGATTCAATGAGTAGGGATAGGAATTATTGCATTGGATATTAATGCAAAGCAGATTACTCTTTGGTATACTTGATGACTTCCATATCTGTTCTGGTTGTTTACAAAACCTGATGATCACCATGGTGCAAGAATTTCTATGCTTCTATTGTTTAATTAAGATTGGGGAAGAGTCTGAACTCGCATTTTAATTTTAAGATATATAAACTTGCTGACATACATGATGGCTAGTTTATTTCTGCAAGAAGTACGCAAAAGAAATTCAAAGAAAAACGTAAACCTGTTTGATTTATGCAATGCATTTCCCATTTTACAGCAAGGATGGTTTCGATGCAAGAAAGAGACTACTCAATTAATAGCACCGGTAAAGATTTAGAGCTTCCAGTATTTGACTTCGCAACCATAGCTATTGCCACGAGCAATTTCTCAGGGGCCAATAAGCTTGGAGAGGGTGGATTCGGACCTGTCTACAAGGTAAAGCTTTGGATGAGAGGATTTGCTGATAGTTCATTACACCAATGTATACGGTGCTAGTCAATTTTGATACAGGGTTACAGTGACTAGTTCAAATAATCTTTCAGGGCAAGCTAGAAGATGGACAAGAGATAGCTGTGAAAAGGCTTTCAAAGACTTCGACACAAGGACTTGATGAATTCAAGAACGAAGTTATATGCATTGCGAAACTTCAACACCGAAATCTTGTCAAGCTTCTTGGTTGCTGCATTGAATCCGAAGAAACAATGTTGGTCTATGAATATATGCCTAACAAAAGTTTGGATGCCTTCATCTTTGGTATGGCCATCTCAAGACTTCAATCTAATTAGTTGACTTGTTACTAATAGCATATTGAAAACTGCAATGATCTTAGTCACTGCCAACAGTGCCACCAAATATTAAGTTATACATAGTGTGAGATATTGATATTATTGAAACATATTCTGTTGTTGTACTCTATTACACTTTACCTTGTAACTAATTTTATTGTGATAAGACTCATGATCATTTGATTACCAATACCATCTCAATCCAAAAACTTTAACGTTTAGAAAATACTTCAAAATATAATTTATATTATTCTCTAATATTATTAACATCCATCAAAATACTTTCAGATCAAAAGCAGAGCAAGTTATTGGACTGGTCTATGAGGTACAACATTATCAATGGGGTAGCTCGAGGACTTCTTTACCTCCATCAAGATTCCCGGCTAAGAATCATTCATAGAGATCTAAAAGCCAGCAATATACTTGTGGACTATGATATGAACCCAAAAATCTCAGATTTTGGCATGGCCAGGAGTTTTGGTGGAAATGAAATTCAGGGAAACACAAAACGAGTAGTTGGAACATAGTAAGCATTTCAAACAGGCTGCATAGTTTCAAGTTTTCTCTGCTTGCAACATTAATAACTTTGTTAAACAATTTCTTGCAGTGGTTACATGTCTCCAGAATATGCAACTGACGGGATCTTTTCTATAAAATCCGATGTATTTAGTTTCGGTGTTTTGGTGCTAGAGATAGTAAATGGGAAGAGAAATAGAGGATTCATTCATCAAGACCATAAGCACAACCTTCTTGGTCATGTAAGTATCAATGTGAATACCCTTTTTTTTTTCTTCTGTCATATTAAACCTCTTCTGGTTCCTCAAATGAATTTGGTCTTGGAATTCAGGCATGGAAACTTTACAAGGAAGAAAGGTCATTCGAGCTAATCAACGATTCTTTAAAAGACACCTGCAACTTATCCGAAGTTTTACGGGTGATCCATGTGGGTCTCCTGTGTGTGCAACAAGCTCCTGAGGATAGGCCTACTATGTCAACTGTGGTGCTAATGTTAAGTAGTAACATTGCATTGCCTGACCCTAAAGAGCCTGGATTTTTCACAGAAAGGAAACTATTCGATCATGAGTCTTCATCTAGCAAGGTCGATACATGTTCCGCGAACGAAATTACTATCACATTGTTAACTGCTCGATGACAGAATTTTTTTACCAAACGTTTTTATAAATTGTATCAAGAAGAGGTATGTATTCTTATTTTTCTGTCAGTCGTTTCTTCTTCACCGAGGAAAAAGTTTGGGGCAAAAATGACGTGGGGTACTTTCTTTATTATTCTTGACATAATTATTTATATTGTACAACTTTTAAAATTATTAATTTTTCTAGGTTTTGAGTAATTCTAAATGAATCTAATGCGTAGTTTAATAAAATTTAGCATAATTTTTATCAGATTATTAAATCAAACTGAAATTTTACCAGATTATCCTAAAAGTCTATTTGCATAGGAGTTAACTTAGCTCTTTTTGTTTTCAAGCCCAAATTAGATTAGAAACTACTGTTTTGAAATTCTTTTTATTTTCCTTGTTGTTTTTAGATTTTTTTTTATATTTCGATTAAAACTTTTGATTTTATTAGAAATCTACTAATTAAGATTTTTTATATTTTTAAATAGCATTGTAGGATATTTTTTTCAGAGGAGAATTAATGACAAAAGACTTTAAAAAACTATCAAAGCTT
>Ga0307508_10003575_pt1 | contig 15657 bp, 11 predicted proteins | sample 9_EM_MG_FD_203089 | JGI IMG/M metagenome (GOLD analysis project Ga0307508, IMG submission 203089) | Populus trichocarpa ectomycorrhiza microbial communities from riparian zone in the Pacific Northwest, United States - 9_EM | ecosystem: Host-associated > Plants > Roots > Unclassified | place...
TGGCGGATCTGTAAGCATCCTCTCATCTTGCACTTTCTGTGATATGTTCTCATTGCCTCTTTTTTAATTGTAGGAGTGTCCATGTTGTTGATTTAGTGCGCTGGCAAAATTCGCCGAATTTTTCCGCCGATGACTCACGCAAGATCAACTGGGGTAAATGGGCGTCGATATGCGAGCACTTACTGCAATTGGGCTTCCTCCAACGACAGTTTTATGCTATCGATACGCACGATTTCATCAGCCGCCCCAAAGTCCGGAAGATATTGATGGAGATGCCACTAATGCCAGAAGAGGTACTTTTTGGTGCTGCTGCCGTGGAATCAAATTCGCATCTAACACATGTTTTGTTGCCGCACAGATACTCCACCCTCGCACAACACCCATCGATCCGCGGGACGGTGCCGAACACCCTACGCGCGAGGCCGTCAAGCGATTCTTAGGTATCAAGCCCGTAGGTCCGGCTTTCAACCCGTCAGCGACGTCCCTACCACCACAACTGCCCCCAAATTTCTATGGTTCTGAAGGGCGGGAGCGGTTCCCACTCAGGTAAAGGATGCAGTCCCTCTCGTGCCCCACGAAGATCGCTCCCCGCCCTGTTCAATCTTTACTTACGATGCCGCTGCCGTTTGCCGCTGTGCATGCGTAATGCGAGCTCTTTCTTCCCAGTAAAGCAATGCTTTTCCAGCACAGTGCCTATTTTCGTTCTCGTGCACCCTCATGTACAAGACTCAATCTTGAGCTAACATATATACCCTGAACAACTAGGATTGAGGCTGCTTTTTGCCGGTGTGATTGTTGCGGTGCGATAGCCAAGATCGCAGTGATTGAAACAGAAACAGGTAGATGCCACAAGGTGTTGAACACCAGATTGCGAGAACACGACTGATAATGTCAATCAAACAATCTGGATACTGCGAAATCGACCCCGCAGAACCTGTCGGAGGCGCGTAACTGAATGCTGTGACACGAACGAGTAGGCGCAATGCTCCCTTCAAAGGTTGCCAAAGCGGTTCTATTGCGTGTGTGTACGGGAATATCCTCTTCCTCTTCCTAATCCAACATCCGCGACCAACAGTTCTAGTTGGGGATGACTCCGATATGAATTTGATGAATATCATCGGTTGCCCGACGAGGATCCCGCAGCAAGGCGTTAGCAAATTCCTTAATAGGAGTCATAGGACTGGGGTCATCATGGGGGGTGGCGGCATCGTATCACCATAGAACACGATTCGCTTCTGCGTTTAGCTCATGATGAGTAGGATTTAAGGCTGTCGTGTGGAAAGCAGGAGCCATGGGAACAAACCTACGGTCAAAATAGCACAGTATTCTGCATTCTTGCCAGTGGATCAAGATATACTGAACTTGGATCACGCACATGATTGGATGGGAGCACAAGGGTCACATATGCCACAATACACAAGTAAGACGGATTCGGATACAACTCAACGAAGATAAAACGAAAAGAAAAAGAAGATATCTAAGCATAGGGGGTAGCTAAACAAGAAGTCTAGAACCATCCCTACATCTTGATTGATGGGCAAACCAAGGACTGCTTGACCTATAACCGATCAATAGCGTCATTGGATATGAGAATATTCCATGTGTCTCATGCCCACCTGTAGACCCGAGTAGTGGGACTTCAATTATGAAGCAGAGGTAAAGGAAGGCGAGCAGATACCGAGGTGAATGAATGGCACCCAACTAGCAAAACATTTCTCGCCCTTCGTTTTGCGGAGATGAGCGACGGCATCATGCAGTGCATATGCGGCTCTAGTACTATCTCCACCAGCTTCATCAATGAGGTATTCATAAAACTTCTCCGCAATAATCGGAGCATCATAGTCTTGGATAGACCACATCGTTCCAACAACGCTCCTATAACCAGCCATCAGCATACCCGTGGCTAGGTGGATTGATTCCTCAGGCAACTTGCTATCTCCCTTTGCTGTCTGGCAGGCTGAGAGAAAAGCAAGTTCGGTGTGAGAGAAAGACTGCTTCATGATCTCCTTCAGGGAAAGCGGGCCGTCAAAGAGGAGGAAAGCACTATCAGTCGGGCTAGCGCTGTCTTGAGCACCGTGACAAGCAAGGTGTATCCAGCTGCATGCTTTCATACTCTGTGTCACGGTGGCGACAGTCGCTTCTTGATTGTCCAACCGAGTGATGTGAAGTTGCGCAGTGCGGTTCTGAAGGGTTTGAATGGCATCGACTTCACGCACTGTCCCAGGAAGGGGCAGTTGACCTGGTGTTGCCGGCTGGGAGACTGTCAGAAGCCGAGCGCTCGAGTTGCTTTCAGTTGAGTGACGTTTAGTGCTCAGAAGTGCTGTGAGAGTGGGGGTATATGAAGAAACCACATAGTCGAATATCTTCGGCTGCTCCATTGCACCATAGAGTCCGGCAGCGTGTATAGGAAGAAAGCTCAGAAGTCCAGTTAAACACCACGTGACGTGGGGCATCCTGCCAGCTGCGGGTATTTGCAACAACTATACATAGAATCAGTAACTTATCCATGAAGATAAATATCATAGAATTAACCTTAAGATAGCGCAGAACAGGCTCTGCAATATGCAGCCAGAGCTGCTCAAGGATGTATGATAGCCCCGCATCCCACGCGAGCTGCGCTGGCGATTCGTCATCATCATATAGCGCAAAGTGTCGCACTCCTCGTGTCAAACCCGCCAATCGGAGCTGCAATTCCGACAGCTCTGAAACCTGCAGTCCCGGAAGCGCGACATGGGAAACTTGGGAAGACTGCGGAACTAATATGAGAGCATCGCAGCTCAGCTGATGCGTATTCACAACAATTATGCAGCCGGATGTTGCGGTACTGCACAAGGAGGTAAATTTCTCGGGTTGTAAGAACTCGCTGAAGCCGGGCAGACTACGAATGAGGCCTAGGATGCGATCATAGTCTTCTGCAAGGCGACGATGAGCCTGTGCAGCCGCTTCCAACGAGAGAGATGCGGCGCGGTTCGTACTGTTTGGGCCATTTCGGTTTTCGACGGCTCCCGCGGTCTCCAGTGCGTGAGAGAGTTTCTGGAGTTCGTCCGCTTCATTAGGATGGTGCAGACGTAGTTCATCTAGAGGAGTACGGAGCTGAAGTATCTGTCCCCAGACGATTGATCGACCCTGTTCTAACCATTCCAACGCTAGATTATATTGACCAAAATAAATCGCGGCGGCGGTAGCACCCGCCACGGTATCGCCTATGTTGGAGATGTCTTTGTATCGTTGCTCGACCGTCCTGCCGAGCCAAACAACACGAGGGAGAAGACCAATTAGAGTGGAATATGCATCAATGGTTTCGCTGGAATGTGAAACGAGGCAGAGATCGGCCCAGTTTCGCGCAGCACTGAGGCGAGTGGATGGAGGACTGGACAAGGACGCCGCAGATTGAGCGTATGTTGTAATGGCTTGCTTGAGAGTGGCTTCGTCAGGCTCGTATCTGTGCCGAGAAAGTAGCGAGTCTCCAAGGTGGTCCAGCATCAAAGCCCTGTTGAGATGATTGTTAGGTGTGATATTAACGGCCCACTTCTGGAATGCGATAGCTATCTCCAGGTCAGCGAGCCCGCCCAGATGGTCAAACCGACGAGCATGGGCGAATCCGAGGTCACCGAGACAAATAGCCTTGTTGGGATGGTTGTCGGGCGTGAGATCAACAGCTTGTTGCTCGACTGTGATGGCCATGTCAATATCGGTGAGCTCGCCAAAAACCCGAAACCGACGGTGATAATCGACTCCGAGGCTGAGAAGACAATCAGCCCTGAAGGGATGATCATCAGGAATGAGGCTGATGGCTTGCTGTTGAATCGTGATAGCCATGTCGAGGTCGGTGAGCTCACCCAGATGCTCAAATCGACTCGAGAACGAAAGTCCGAGACCGTGGAGATGTACACATCTGAAGGGATGACTATCAGGAGTGGCGGTTACACACTGCTGTTGAATCGTGATGGATGCATCGAGATCGGACAACTCGCCCAGGCGTCGAAACCGTTCCCAAAACGAGCGTCCGAGGTGGTGGAGACGCCGAGCCTTGTTGAAATTATTGTCCGGGGTGGCATTAACAGATTGCTGGTAAGCCACGATAGCCGCGTCAATGTCACTGAGCTCGCCGAAGTGCTCAAACCGAGTCAACAACGTGGTTCCGAGGTTGTGAAGATGTCTGGCAATGTCGGGATGATTAGCCGCGATGAGACTCACAGCCTGCTGCTGGAGCGTGATGACCGCGTCGAGGCCGGCGAGGTCACCCAGATGTTGACACCGGACTCGCAAGACGCCCCCGAGGTAGCTGAGACGTTCAGCCTTGCCAGCATGATTGTCTGCGGTGATATCAACAGCCCGCTGCAGCGCTGTGATGGTTGTGTCCAGGTCAATGAGGTGACCGAGACGATCAAACCGATTTCCGAGGCAGCTCGCAAGATTGCTGAGACACCGAGCCTCGGAATGGCTGCGGGAGTTGCGCACGACACTAATGGCCTGCTGCAGAAGTGGGAGAGCCGTATCAAGGTCTGTGAGGTCACCCCGATGCTTATACCGAGCCGTCAATGAGAATCCAAGGTTGCAGAGATATATGCTCTTTTCGGAGGCATCGTCGCAGGTAATATTAACAGCCTGTTGGTGAGCTTTGATAGCTGAGTCGAGATTGGTGGGCTCGCTCAGGTGCTCAAATCGAGTTGCAAACGAGTTTCCGAGGCCGTTGAGACACGCAGCCTTGATCTGATCATCGTCGGAGGCGCTACTCACAGCTTGCTGCTGAACCGTGATAGCCATATCAATGTCGGCGAGCTCCCCCAGACGCTTAAACCGACTCTCAAGCGAGCTTCCGAGGTCGCTGAGATGAAGAGCTCTCACCGGGTGATCATTAGGTGAGACATCAAGCGCTTGCTTCTTAGCCTTGATAGCCCTTTCTAGGTCGGCGAGCTCGCCCAAATGTTCAAACCGCACCTGCAACGAACTTCCGAGGCCGCTGAGACCTGCAGCGGCAATTGCAGCCTTCTTAGGATGATCGTCGGGCAAGAATTCAAGAACCCTACTGAAAGTATTAATTCCCTCATCAAGGTCGTCCAGCATGCCTGAATTTTGATATCGCTGGAGCAAAGATGTGCCTTGTCCTAACAAATTCAAAATATGGAAGTTGTCATGTGAGGCAGATTCAGTGGGATTATTCGCCAAACTTCGGTCCCACAGGTGCTCTAGATCTTTGAAGATTTCCTACCGCAATTCTCAATGATCAAAATGATCAACTGAGGCATACGATAGTGATGTCCGTACCTCAAGCCGGTGGTGCGCTGCGAGTACGGGAAGAAGAGCACTTTCCACCTCAACGCCCGCGGCGCGCGCCTTCTGCCGTCGATTGCACTCAGCGACTTGCTGATTAATAATTTCAGCCGCCTCCCGGTACAAGTACATGCCCAGCTGGAGTCGGTCTTGGTCGCTTTCGTTAGTTGATGTTTTTACGTAGTCAGCCAACGCCGATAGTGAGAGAAAGAGTCGAGCCGTCTGTTCATCGATGGGGGTGGGCAATAGCTGCGGCGAGCTCGAACTTGGAGCCGGCGCTGTAACATCTTCCTCGTTTGTGGGTGATGTGGTTGGACGAACTCCATCGTCGGTCGAGCTCGATCCCTTGTTGTGGAACTGAGCAACTTGTTCATCGAAGGCATCAACGGATAGCTGAGACAAACTCACAGCGAGCGCAGGTTCTTCTTCACTGGACGATGCGGTGAGGCAGGCTCCATTGTCGGTCGAAGTCGATCCCTTGTCATGGAGCTGAGTAACGCCCTCATCGAAGTTATCACCGGATGGCTGAGACCAACTCAAAGTGAACTCAAACCCCTCATCTTCAGCATTCGAGTTCAGGTGGCTAACCATTGCGTTCCTTCTGCAATCAGACGTTGAGTTTACAGTCTGTCAGGAGGGCATGCACTTAAGTCTCACAACTTGTGGTGTACACGTGGAAATAATACTTGCGCGCCCAGTTGCAATTGACCGTCACGGCATGTGACTAGTCTCCCTGGCCTCCGATCGTACAAACAGTCTTTGTCTGGAAACGGGTCACAATGAACTTGTATCCTCTTTGTTAGAAACTGAATTCGACGGTGGCTTGCATGCCTGAACGGTCATGGGCAGAAGTAGGTCCATGACGACTTGGCGACGGACGGGGAATGGCCGGTCGGACAGCTTTCGGTCGTCACAGGTAAGGAAGGACTAGTCGACTATTATGCACTCAGAGACAACAATGATTTGTGATCCCGAAGTGGGGGGCGGTTCTCACACAAGCAGGGGATACAGCTCTTCTCAGTCCTACAAATGTTGCATGTGCCCGCGTTTTTAACCACGCCCTTAATGTCGCGTGTTCGGCTGACGTGTTTATTTGTTTACGGCATACTCGTTCGTCGGTCAATGTCACTCTCACTTCCACGCATAAGTCGCTGTCTGAGCCCATAATCCCCATACTTCGCCCCTAATTGGCTCCGAATACGGAATCCCTAGATCTCCTCTTTGTTCCCGAATGCGGCTCTAAGGCCATCGATCGATAGATTGCCGCTAGGGCTCTCGTCTACCAGAATGGTTCTTCATTGATTTCTTCCATGCTAGTGGGAACCTTTGCAAACTTCTGACAAACGCCATTAATCGCGTCACCTCGGTGGCGAAAGATGATGGCCAGAGGCCGCATCAGTGTATGTCCTATCTATGAGAATGAACCTCCCGGACGGCGTTGAGAGGCAGAGGCACTACTTTAGTCGAGCTTTCTCATTCCTTTCACCCTCTATTTCTACCCACCATCCTGACTGGGAAGAGGACACCTTTGACAATAACAACTAGACGACGACGACGACGACCAATGTCCGAACCTTCATCTCTGCGCTCCTTGTCCCTCTCCTGCTTGTGCCCCCTTTGGCGCATTGCCTTCTGGTGCGTGGGATGAACGGCATCACGCGAAATCACCCGAGCCCAAGCACGGTGCCGTGACATGCGAGTCCAAGGTTTGCAGTGAAGTAGGAGGGAACATACTCAAGTTGGGAGGCTCTGCGGCGGACGCTATAATTGCAACTGTTCTGTGTGTCGGCGTCATTGATGCGCATCATTCAGGAATAGGTGCGCCTCTGTTTCTGTCGGTTGTCCGAGGCTTGCACCCGTTCGCGATTCCCCGGACATAACGTGTGCTCCTGTTGAGCATCAAACACTTGTTTACACGTGCGGCGTGGTGTGTCATAGTCTAATGTTCATGTTCAGGTGGAGGTGGGTTTGCGCTTGTGCGTGACCCTAAAGGCAATTATGCCACGGTTGATTTCCGCGAAACGGCACCTGCGCTGGCCAACGAGACGATGTTCTCCAACAACACTGATCATGCGTATTATTATTGTCCCGTGGTCCTATCCATCGCTGACATCGGTCCTTTTATTTTCCCCATGGGGGCATATCACCCACATTTTTTCTGCCTATGCCCTACGTATCAGCAACCGCGTCAACAATCGGCGGGCTTGCCGTAGCCACTCCAGGGGAAATCCGTGGTTTGGAAAAGTTGCACAAGCTGTACGGAAAGCTTCCTTGGAAAACTCTTGTTCAACCTGCTAGCAACATTGCTCGAAACGGTTTTGTCGGTGCGTACTTGTTGACTCATCTCAACTTGGCAATCCAACGCTTACCCGCCAACGTTTCTCGATGCCGGTCCCCTTGTTTCCTTTCGTGCTGTGGTGTCGCCCGTGTGTCATTTAAATATCGGCTGGCTGCCGACCCTGCCTTGATACGATAAATTTGCGCTTAGTCCAACCCTTCCTCGCCGCTCGCCTCGCGGATTATGCTAAGGAAATTCTCGCCGGTGCGTCAGGATTATTCACGCAGCTCTCTCGATGCATGCCGTTTATAATGATACGTACGATGTATTGAATCGATGTAGATCCTGTGTGGGCAGCCGTATACGCCCCAAATGGCACGGTTCTCGTTGCTGGCCAAACAGCGTACCGACCTACATACGCGGCGACCCTCGAGACTATTGGGGAGAAAGGACCCGGCGCTTTCTATGAGGGGCCCATTGCTGAGGCCACTGTCGCTGCAGCACAAGTGAGGAATGGAATACTTTCCTTATCAGATCTCAAAGGTATGAACTTTGCGAGTGTTGAGATGACTTGCTCCTGAATTGCGTATTTCCTCGCCGACCACTCCATTCATGGGGCGGTGATCTTGAAGGATATAAGCCACTTATTCGGGGCACCGCTCACATCCACCACAGGGGACACAAAGTCACGTCGACCATCGCGCCTTCGTCTGGCACCATTGTCCTCTCGGCACTAAATATTCTCGATGGATACAAGCTTGATTCGGTCCACGATCCCACTCAGCCTGGTGGTGTAAGAGATAGCCATCAATCTGCTCATATCATTGTCGAGAGTATGAAGGTGTGTCATCCGTCACTGCTCATAATGAAGCACTTCGATATTAATTTCTATGTCTTGCCGCACCTACTCGCACTTTGCGCGAACGATGATTTCCATTGCAACGCCATAGTTTGCGTACGGTCAACGCACTGTCCTTGGCGATCCCGCATTCGTGCACAACGTAACTGAACTGGAATACGGATTTCTCACTCCCAAAGTGGCAGCTAAAATTCGGGCCAGGCTTCCTTTACATCATACGGGTCCTGATTCGGTACGTAAAACGTCCCCGATTCTTAACCCGTTCTCGTCTGAGGTGGGGACGTTGCCCTCTTTCATCGTTGGCAGATATATGACCCGAAAGAGTATGCCGTCCTCTCAGATCATGGAACGAGTCACCTTGTCGCGGCCGACAGTGATGGACTGGTCATTAGGTGACGTTGCGATTCGTTTTTAGGGCCTCGGGCAGCCACGGGTACTACCAACCAACCGGCTCGTTTGCTGACTTTCTGTGCGATCGATACAGTCTGACGACAACGGTAAATCTCTGGTTTGGCAGCCTGATCATGGTGAAGGAGACAGTAAGCGCTGCTTATGCTGCTTGTGATATAATTGGACCGCTCACATCATGTCGCTCCATACATAGGGAGTGTTAGTGTCACCAGTGACGATCGTGTTTCAAACAATTCTTGTCTGACATTGCTGTGTGTAGGGTCCTCAACAATGAGATGGATGATTTTAGCTCTCCTGTAAGTAAGAATATCCACGTTGCTTCTTTCCTTCCTCTCCTCGAGTGGACACTTCTGAAACTCAAATTTCTACAGGGTTCATCCAATGCGTTCGGCTACGTCGCCACCCCGTCGAACTACATTGCCCCTGGAAAGAGACCGCTGAGTTCCATCTCACCTGCTATGATTGAGGATAAGAATGGCAACTTTATCTTTGCCACTGGAGCAGCGGGTGGATCACGTATTATTGGGGCCAATATCCAAGATATTCATCACTATATCGACCAAGGATTGACCCCTCGTATGTTTCTTCTTTATCTATATCTTCCCTCCTTGTCCCCGGTCGAGATAAGCTATATGAAGCTGAGCATTACCCTCTCGATTTCCAAACACGTTTAGAACAAGCCATCAATTCTCCCCGGCTCCACGACCAAATCTTCCCCACTGGTACACTTTACGAAAACGGAAGTCTTGCACTAAACCTACCAGCTTACCCCGACTCTAACGTCGCCTACCTTGCTTCACTTGGACATAAGGTACAGCCGGCCCTGCCAGGTCCCAGGTCTGAGCATCGCGGCAGCTATCGAATATAGAGATGGCAAGTTTGATGCGGCGAGTGATCCTCGCTCTCCTGGCAGTGGCGCAGTCGTCGTGTAGAATGGATATGATATGTGTCTTTCATACAGAATGGCTGTTGTCCCACTTCCCTGATCCATCAGAATCGATCTGTTCCCTTGGCGTGCCTTTGTTTTGTGAGAACACTCGAGAACGCTAAATAAATGAGTTTGAGCAACATAGCACACGAGACGGCAATGACTTCTGAGTGAATTTTGGGTGGCGTAATGAGGCAAATCATTCACTCCGGAATCTTGCCACGTAATCACTTGCCACTTGCTGCAATAGAGGTCGGGTCAGAGCGCGATTCAAACCTATGCGATATAAACCAGTACCGCACTCCGACCGCACCACGGCGTTCGTTTTTTCGTGACGGGCCAAGCCTCCGTGACTTCATCATCAGTACCGCAGTATACCGCCGTGACCAGGTTTTGAAACGTGATTTTCCGTGATTTTGTGCTAGGAGGTAGTCGGTAGGTGTTGAAAAGAACAATTAAATTTTACATTCTCGAGAACAATGCACACAGATTTCGTAATTGCACCACGGAATAGCGCGCGAGAATTTCTTTGATTGCCTTGTGCCTATGATTCATGCAAGTCACCGAGGAGCTTGACTGGCGCGAACGTAAAGTCCGTCGAAGGCGGCAAGCTGATGACCGGGAAAGAAGCCCGTGAGAGGGAGGACGATTTTCTCCTTAATCCAACCCAAAGTGTTAAAACCATTTGCCTCGAAGGGGTTTTGGCGCCTGTTGACCTCCTGAATGACCGCGGTAGGCCCCCTCACACCCACCCTGGCTATGTCGTTACCAATGGAATCCTGCCCTGCACGTAGAATTCAGCATTACAATTCCACTTTCTAGTCACAGACATGGAACGTAGGATGTTTCGATTAGGCTTACCCGGATAAAAGACCCAGCCTGGATATTCAACTCGAACATAGAGCGAAGAGTTGCTCGCACACACGAATTTCGAAGGTTTGATCGTCGTCCAGGATTTGCACCAGCCACTGGTGTTGAAAGCAAAGAAACGAGCGCCGTATTGTAGCGTAGCCTCTTTGAGCGCGGTTATTTTCGCGTCCTCGGTTAAGTTTTTGAAGTACTGGCCAACGTCGTGGCCAGGAACATCCCATCCGTCGAATCTAACGAAGGGACCATCACGAACTGCTTTGGGATACGACATGTGAATTCGAACGCTGGGGTGATGCATGCCGATGAGAAAGAATGACGAGACAAGCGAACAAAAGCACCGCACTTTGCAAGAGGAGATATGGGGACTCTGAGGGTTGACGGAGGTTTTTGTGGGGTATATATACCCGCGTCAGAAGCAATCCCCTCGTGGATTGCGCTCTTTTCTGCATATTTGACCCATTGTCCGGTAGGCAGTTGTGGCTGAGGCTGCAGCGAAAATTGCGCAGATTTGCGCGCCAATAACTGAATAAGTCATATGTGCATGAAGGATCAAATGAGCGGCACCTGTATTCGGGAAAGTCCAGTAGTGAGTGCTCTAAAGTGCTCCCAGGTAATCCCAATTGCCCGGAGCAGCCTATCTGGTTCGATTGCGTGCGCATGTATTGGGTCGGATCAGCCGTCCAGTCTTAACGTGGTTAGTACTAGATTTTTAGGGAAGTTGTAACTCTGCGGCGAGTAGACGATAAGCCTGAATTTGGTCGTATCCCGCGTGGCGAGCGGAAGCCTGGGTGACGAGAGTTGGCGAATCAATGCTCTATGCGAGGCCCGGCACGTGATATCCCGCGCGATTGTTCAGTTGAGCGCTATGTAGACGCAGAGTTTCGTCTGCGTATGTGAGCAGTAATGCGAATGGTGTTCCGCATGGGAGAAGTCGGGCTTGTGGTGCTTATTTTGTTTCTTTTTTTCTGACTCCCCCAAAATTGTTCCTCGAGTGATTCTGTTCCTCCCTCTTTTACTGACTTGCATTTAATTCAACATCGACGCAACTGCTTCTTCGCTGTCCTGTCTTTCCAAAATCCTTTCTCCCATGTACTTATGTTGATAGCGCGATTTCTATTCAAATTGCCAAAATACAACTGTATCCCTCTCGATATCTTGCGTGCTCTGCTGCAATGGGACAGTGTATCGAGTGGGGCTAGGATTTGAGCATGCCCTCCGCCAAAAATGGTTTGACGTATTTGTCAAAGTATGTTGCGGGCGCTCCTTTGGCAACCGCATCCTTGACCCCATTGTCCAGACGGGCTACATACTCTTTGTCAGGTCGTCCCTCTTCGGTTCTTGGATCAACATATACAAGACAAACAACCTTGCGACCTTCGTGCCACATGGTGACTTCGAGGTATTTTCTGACATATCAGGGGGGTTGTGGTTTACTCCTTCAGCATCATCCAGAGTTTCCTCATCGTCAACTGTCAGATTGAACACGAGCCCCCAGACGTGGTCGCTCTCAGATTGAACGATAGTAGCAACACCTGTGCAAGTCCTGGAGGAGGGACGGTGACGGTCATTGACGATGAACTTCGAGCCATCGAGCCTGGCAACCCCAACAAAAGGGCTGTTGGGGCAACGGTGCTTCATTTGTCGCAACCACATATTAGATCCATATCCGAAGCAGCTTGGGGTTGGGCTCGGTCATCTGAGATCTAGGGACAGGGTGCCCGATCATGAGTAGGCGGCAGCCCTCAAATTAAACGCTTTGTTCACACCTTGGCTTCGATGATGGGCTATGCGTGTCAGGTCTGAGGTGATGGCTCTGGCAAGTGGAGTCCTGTAGTAGTAGGCGGCTCAAGTCATTATCACTACAGCATCTGTCGATGCAGCTCACCCAAACAGAAGGGAACGGCGAGCGTGCAACCTGGTCTAATATACCCCACAGGTGGGAACACATGATCATGGAAGCCAGCTGCAGCCATTGGTAATTACGAACACGAGCATGTTGAAGTGCCCAAGTCTCAGTACTCGGTCCCTTGTTATTGTTACGGGACCCGGACCGCTCCGCAGTGCTTGTGTTTGTGTTTATTTGTCCTTCCATTTTGTTGGCTTTATGAGCTCCGAATTCATGACAATGCTACACTTTAAGTTGTGCGCTACTATTGGATTTCGACACTGTAGCGAAATTTCTACTGCTCATACTGGAAGTATACTCGATCGAAAGACCTGCTACGCCGGCATCTTGCGAATATACGACAGGATCTTCGCACAGCGAGATAGAGCGGAAGGTCAAATGGAATCACATCGATGCTCATTACAAGTGGATATACGACAATTATTTGGCGCAAGAAGCTCTTCATCGCGGCGAAGGAGAATCATTCAGAGTGGATCGTTTCTTGCGGCGAAGGAAAATCTCGCGGCAACAAACAAGAAGCGATTTTCACAGATAAAGCCCTTCGGTGCACAATTATTGCCAAGTTGCAAACTAGCCTAAGAAGCTGGATTTGTCCACTTCCAGTCTTGCGGATTTTTCGGTATTCTGCAGTGCTTCACATGCCACCGCATCTTTCAATCCCCGCTAAAATAGGGCTTTTGAATTGCCTATTCGTGGGGTCAAAACCAGCGTTTTATCGCGAGATTTGTTGAACCTAGGCTTTGGCTTCTAAGTCACCACAAGTGATACGGCTTTCTTTTTCTACGTACCTTTCACGCATCCATTCTGCACACAGATGAGCCCCTCATTCTGGGTTATTCTGTATTCGGGCCAGGCCCTAATTTCGAATATTGTGCTCCCGGGTATAAATGTCATGACGAGGGTGAGAGTCGGGCTGTCGACCCCCAGCAATGGCGACTCCTTATAGCGACGTTCTCAAAGATATTCAAAAAGTTTGCGACGGCTCTAATGGTCGCTCCCAGGTATTTCGCTTTGGTAAGTGCCTCTTCCTCGCATAAGCCCGCCTCGCTCACTATTCGTCGACAGGGAGCGCGGGCCATCTCAATGGTGTGAGGCACTTCTACGAGAGTAGTGTTGAGAGCGCCAGGTTTTCAGTCGAGCCTGGCTCCGTCGAAGACTTATCTGAAATCGTACGTCCGCTCATGTGACTTTCTCCTTGATGCCTTGATGCGCTGATCATATGCTCCCAAGGTGAAAGCCATTAAAACCCACCAGATTAAGTTTGCAGTGGGTATCCATTCTTCTAAATCAAAGTCGCTATCGTTGAGCTAACACTGACTTGGGCTATAGGTCAAAGGAGGCGGTCACACAAGCAATCCCAAGTTCAGCTCGACTAAGGGTGTTCAGATTTCTATGTCGCGTTTCAACAAGATATCTCTTGACGAACAGAACGGGCGTCTGATTGTTGGCGCTGGATGCGTGTTTGATGAGGTTTATAGAGTCATTCGACCTAAAGGATGTAATATTGTTGGCGGGGGAGGGAGCGTGGGGATCAATGGTTGGATCTTGGGAGGAGGGTACTCGCTCAAAACTAACCAGTATGGCCTTGGAATCGATAACCTTCTCCAAGCCGAAATCGTCCTTCCTGATGGCAAACGAGTAATAGCATCAAAGGATACCTACAGCGATCTCTTTTGGGCTATCAAGGCGTGTCTTTTATCTGTGTAGGATTATTGATTGACTAACACATGGATTAAGGGCGGGGGAATAACTTTGGTATAGCGACCGAGTTCACTCTGAAAACGCACATGCAACGCACCGACACCAGTACTAATGGATACATCTACGTGTGCTCATTCGGCTCTCGCGCAGCCCCATTTACAGGACTTTTTCTAGGGTGGGGTTCTGACATATAGTGGATCAGGCTGAAAGTAAATCCCATCGTCAATTTTATGAGGAGGACGGATCCCAAAGCCGCTATCGTCGCTGCTTTCAGGGTCTACGGAACTCTAGCACTTCGGAGGTTCTCCACTTGATTTCTTTCGACTATGTACTAGCGGCAACGCTTTTAACAAGATCTAAATTTATTTCTAGGTTGCCTCTCGTCTAATGAAGGACAACAATGGAATAATGGTCGTGGTTGATATCTGGCCTTTTCAATAGTCCATGCTCGATAACAGCGTCGATTCGGCGTGGCCGCACCAGAAAGGTCACAAACCCAACGGGCCCCTTCTCGTGTATTTCGCGTGGGGAGGTAAAGAGAATGACGATTTCTGGATTGGACATATGAAGCTCGCCTTGACTCGTATTCACGGCAAGGCACTCAGCCAAAACTGCATCGTGGACAACGCGCCTGTGTATTGCAACACCACCCTCGCAGACGATACTTCGGTTGGCAAATTTTACTCGCGACAGTCTGAGCAACCTGTCTGCGCCGAGAACGAAATACGATCCCGGCAATGTCATGGGGCGGACTGGTGAGTTCCGCATCCTGCTCGGTCCTGCAATCATCACTGGTTCTGGTTCTTACACAATCAATAACGCACGAGGCAATGACGCCGTAGGAGTCTGGGAGCCCTCGGGCGCCATCGAAGTCATTGGTACTGTTTTCGAGGTATGTGGCCCCTCTTTCGGCGCCAGTAAATGATTAATAACGTCTTTTTTAGTTCAGGATTTCTCCTGCCCCTAACGAGCCGGGGCATACGTTGTTTCTATTGCAACCAAGGCCGCCGAGTCCGCGGTGGAGGATCAAGGCAAAATCTATTGTAGGCAAGGAGGCCACGTCTGGAAGATTGTCCCTTAATTGAGAAAGGACAACCAACTTGAGTACTCGTAAGCTTCCGTTTTCACCACCGTCAGAGGGAGATCCCGATACTTTATCTTTACAGGATCGAGGGCGGAGGCAAGTATTGGTTGCTTCGTGGCACACAGGTAAGATGATTTGCTCACGGCATTCCTAAGATAATCTCCAGAAATAGATCTTAGGTGGTCTCTGCTACGATTCCCAGCGGACTGCTGCCGAAGGAGTGGTGGTCGGCAAGTCCATTTAAATTTTGTGCGTTCCCACGGTCGATAAATTCGCCAAAACCCATCCGATGTCTATTGTCACGCAATAGAGCTTGTATAGGCCAAAGTCTGAATTATATACTGCA
>Ga0307508_10003576_pt1 | contig 15657 bp, 16 predicted proteins | sample 9_EM_MG_FD_203089 | JGI IMG/M metagenome (GOLD analysis project Ga0307508, IMG submission 203089) | Populus trichocarpa ectomycorrhiza microbial communities from riparian zone in the Pacific Northwest, United States - 9_EM | ecosystem: Host-associated > Plants > Roots > Unclassified | place...
CGTTTTGTTGGTCACAAACACCCCCCCCCCCCCCCCCCCGCGCCCCGTCGGCCGTCGGTGCGGCGGGCTTCCTCTTCCCGTCCCTTCTCTCTCTCTCTCTCTCTCCCTCTCTCTTGCTTTCCCCCCATCATGGCCCATCAATCGCCGCTTGCCGCTTGCCGCTTGCCGCTTGCCGCCTGCCGCTTGCCGCTCGCCGTCGCCGGCCGGGTTCACGTTTGTCCGTGCTGCTTCCGTCTCGCCGGGGCTTGCTCGCGATATGACTAAGCCTCAAGCCGCTCGCGGGCCATCCTCTGCCCAGCCATTCACCATCGCCGTGGCCGCTCCCATGTCGAGCAAGCGCTGTGCCCCCGCTGATTGGCTTTGCCGCTTCCCCGCCAATGTGCCCCCGGGGTCCCGGCGCTGCCTGCATCTGCGCCCAGCCTGCAGCGTCGCTTGCGCGCCTCTTAGCACTCCATATTGCGTCTCTCGTGTCCCTCTCTCTTCTCGGCGCTGCTCGCAAATGCCCTGCACAGACTCACACTGATACTGCCGTGGAACCTGCAGTCTTCATATCGCGCTTTTTCTCTACCAGCGGCGGCGGAGTCGGAGAATACCTGGGTCCGTCGGATTTCGCCTCTCTGAGAGCCACGGTGCAGCGGTGTGACCCGTGCCCCCCGCAGCTCGACGGCCACAGTGCGCGCGGCCGTCGTCGCTGCGCAATCCCTGGGCGTCCGCACCGCGCCGGGGACTCCGCGGTGTCACCGCCGATATCGCCTCCGCCGCCAGTCGGAGTGTCGAATGCCCCGTTTGGCAACCGCGCGCGGTTTAGGGCCGAGCAGCGTCGCGGGTTCCGAGATTACTTTACAACTCACCTTCCCGGAAACTCCCTGCATCCCGACCCCCCACCGCCAAAGGCTAGGAAGTCGGTTTCGCCCCCCCCCAAACCCAGCCGCCGCGATTCGGCCGGAGTGATGGCTGACACGCGCGCAGGCCGGGCCAGGACGGCGGCGAGCAGGGCGCGAACGACCGGGCCACGACGACCATACGTATTCCCCTTCGGTCCGCGAAGCACCACTTCGGCGCCACTCGGGCGCGCGGCACGCGTCCGCAGAACGAGGACAACTACCAGGCCGGTGTCATCGAGATACCGCCATTCTCGCCGGTGAAGGCCACCGATGATACCCCGGACGGCGCTGCGCCAGAACAGGAGCCAAGCGTGTTCTACTATGCGGTGTTCGACGGCCACGGCGGCACAGCGGCCAGTGTGTTCCTCAAAGACCACCTGCACAGGTATATCGAGGAATCCTCCAAACTGTTCAATCCGTCGAACCAAGTTTGCAGCGCCGTCCTTCCGGACGGTCCCCGGCCGAGCCGAGGCGAGGAGACCGGCGAGCAGCGAGCCGAGCGTGAGAAGCGCACGGAAATGCAGATGGATCTTGTGAACGAGTGGAAGAACGTGGGCGGCTACTTCCGCAGGTTCAAGCCCGACTTTGGCGGCGTGCGCGGCTGCGGGTTCAAGGACGGCTATGGAGGGATCGAGGCCGTGCTCATGTACGCCTTTCTTCGGGCCGACCACGACTTCATCACTGGGGTGAGGCCGTGGTTCCTGTCGCCGGAAGACGGCGAGCAGAGCCCCGCTCCAGCAGCCGGACAGACGATGACGAAGTTCAAGGGTGGCTCGACCGCCAGCGTCGTGCTGCTGTCTCCCTCGTGAGCCCGCTGCCCTCCGCGATCGCCGTGATGTAGCTGACTCGGCGGCAGTACTTCGCAACCCTACTGGCACCCATCTCAGACAACAACGCTGGTGACCGCACATCTGGGCGACACCCGTGCTCTGCTCTGCCGGGTCTCCGACGGCCTCGCGTCCCCGCTAACTACCAACCACCACCCTTCGTCTCCCTCGGAGTCCGCCCGCCTGCGCCGCTACGCGACCGCCTTTGTCTCGGACGCCTTCGGCGAGGAGCGCTTCGGGATCCTGGCAAACACCCGGTCGGTGGGCGACGTGGGCCAGAAGCGTCTCGGCGTCACGGCCGAGCCGGACATCAACGCGCGGCGGCTCGCGCCGGGAGAATACGCGTTCGCCGTGCTGGTCAGCGACGGGATCAGCGCCGTCCTCGGGGACCAGGAGATCGTCGATATCGTCAAGGAATGCAACACCCCCGAGGAGGCGGCGCGGGATCTGGTAGAGTTCGTGGACGAGGTCGGCGACGTCGGGGACAACGCCACAGCCTTGGTCATTCGGCTCGGCGGCTGGGAAAAGAGATGCGCGGGCGGAAATGGCTGGCAGGGAACCAAGGCGCTGAGAGAGTGGCGACGGAACGAGGCCGACGCCCAGGGCGGACGCGGAAGGAGGATGTAGATGCAATCTTTCGCTTTCGTTTTTTTCTTCGTATGTGTGGTTTAGATGGGGATGATGATGCTTCATTGATCGTGGGTTTAGATGGGGAGGGAGTGTGGTGGTGGAGCTTCTGGCAAATTCCGAGTGATGGGACCGCAGACTGCGTGCAGGGCTCGTCCGTCCGTCCAGCCACCCCGCATCCGCGTGCTCTCGCCCGTAAGACGGTAGCTAGATACCCCCGGCCTGCTCTCATAAACGTCCCTTCGCTCTGCCTGTTCTCGCCCGCACTCGTCTTTGTCTGCGTACGTGCGTACGGACACATTTCTTTGTGCCTGCTCCGGGGGGTTTTTTTTTAGCTCGTCAAGCTTGGTACATATTTGGACCCTTGCAGCAGCGTCGCACCGACTTTATATATCGCCAGAAAACTAAGACCAACCCCACGCAACGACAGCCGCACGCCACGATGTCCTCCTCGATTCCCGGCCCCCGCGACCTCCCCGTCTCCCGCCACGACCTGAGCACGTACTGGGGGCGCGTCAAGCACAGCGCGGACCTCTGCGATCCACGGTAGCTACCGCGCGCCCCCGCCCGCCCTCGTGCTCTCGACTGACGCACAGGTGGCGGCTGCAGCACGCTGTTCACGTCCTCGGCGCGGCTGGCGGCGGCACAGGCGCTGCTCTCGACGTACAAGCACGGCCAGCCGCCGGCGATGACGGCGCCGCTGTGGCGCGCGAAGAAGATCTGCGACGCGACGCTGCACCCGGACACCGGCGCGCCCGTGTTCCTGCCGTTCCGCATGAGCGCCTTCATCTTCACCAACCTCCTCGTGACCACGGGCATGCTGCAGCCGGGCCTGACCACGCGCGGCGTCGTCGCGTGGCAGATCGCGAACCAGACACTCAACGTGTGCATCAACTCGGCGAACGCGAACAAGTCGTCGCCGCTGTCGGTCGCGCAGCTGGGCACCAGCTTTGTGCTCGCCGTGTCGGCCAGCTGCGGCGTCGCCGTCGGCCTCGGCCGCGCGGTCGCGCGCCTCCGCGTTGCCGACGTCGTCGACGGGAAGAAGGCCGGCCGCGGCGTCAGCCCTGGCCTGAAGATGGTGCTCGGCCGCCTCGTGCCCTTCGCCGCCGTCGTCTCGGCCGGCATCGTCAACGTCGGCCTGATGCGCGGCGGGGAGATTGCTGCTGGCATCGACGTCTTCCCGCTCCGCCAGCCGCGCGGCGACGACGAGGCGGGCAGCGCGGACGGCCCTGCGGAGAGCCTCGGCAAGAGCAGGAGGGCGGCTATGCTGGCGGTCGGTGAGACGGCGGTCAGCCGGGTGCTCAATGCGACGCCGATCATGGTCATCCCGCCGCTGGTGCTGCTGCGGCTGCAGCGGTTGGAGCGGCTGAAGCGCAGGCCCGGCTTGGCTCTGCCCATCAACATTGGTGCGGACTTCCCCCTCCCCCTCCCCCTCCCAGCCGCACGCCGTCTGACCCGTCCGCAAAGGTCTCATCTTCGCCACCTCGGTCTTCGCCCTCCCCTTGGCATTGGGTGCGTTTCCGCAGCGCCAGGCGGTCAAGGCGGACGGTCTCGAGCCGCAGTTCCACGGCCGCGGCGGCGTCGACGGCAAGGTCGAGTTCAACCGTGGCATCTAGATTCCTCCGGGTGCTGCCGTTTGCGTGCGTTCCATAGAGCTGCAGTAGATTCGGAATGTAGTTGGACATCCAGCCGCCGGAGATTTTATCCGCCGATCCGGAGATGGGATCTCGGTACGGTTCCGTGCGCGTCGCCAGCCCGCAGGTCTGCACGTGCACAGCGATGTAGATACGTAGCTACACCGCGTGCGTATCGTTTTTTTCTGTGCGGGTGCAATCCGGTCCGCGCTCCCGTGCATGAAAAGCGTGCGACTCTCGCGCGGATGGACGCCTACTCGATAGACACCGCGCACTTCCGTAGATGTCAGCCAAGCCGGATGGAAGGAAAAAACAAGTGACAGCGGCAGCGTCCAGATGTGTCCCTTGTTCCTTCCCTGCATGCGCGCGCGCAGCCGGCCGGCCGGCCGTGGCCAGACCCCCAGCCCCCTCCGGCGAGATGCCGCGCACGGTCTTCTGCCGCAGATCCGGGGTGATACCATAGATACGGCGCGAGGACATCCATGCCGCGCCAAGCGTGCGATGGCGGTAGCATCCGCGGCAGCCGTCTATGTATGTCTTCTTGCCTCTGTCGAGTAAAAGTTCCATGGTGCAAAGTAACTACGGTGTATCCGATCTGCAGAACAGTCTTGTGCCATCGCGGGGAAAATATTGGGTTGGCCAGCGCGGAAGGAAGGCGCGGCGCGATTGCGACTGCGGTGGTGGTTCCCCGTGCCCCCGCGGGGAGCTGCGTACGCCCGCAGCTTGTCTATTGCACACTACTCCATCTGCTCCCTAGACACGGGTGAGATGTGGTGATCCTACCGCTCGAGTGACTCCATATATGAATGCCGTGCGTCTTCCCAGTGTCCGTCCAGCACATCGCACCCCCCGCCGCCACCTTGCCGCTTTTTCAATCTCCCTCGTCGTGGCAATGCATCTTGCCTTCCCCCTGCAGCTGCTGGCCGTCATCGCGACGACCGTCGTCCCGCCGTGAGCAGACTTCGTGTTCGCGTTCGCGTTCGCGGATGCCGCGCTGCCGCGCAACGAGACACCGGCCGCGCTGCCGCTGCCGCTGCCCGTGCCGACGCCGGACTTCCGCACGGCCGTCGACCTCAGCCCCTGGGGCCAGCGCAACTGGATCTCGTTCACGGGCGGACGCCGGGCTGCGCGCTGGGGGCGTAGGGCTACCGTTGCAGATTCTTCTTTCCTCTGCGCTATTGGGGGCCCCAGCAGCAGTAGCAGCACGAGGAGGGGGATGACATGGCGTGGCTGCGGCTGATGCGGACGGACAGCAGGGCGGCCAGGGCTCGCAGCTCGTCGCCGACGACCTCTCCGCCCGGCTCGACACCAGCTGCCTGCTCGAGGCGGGCGACGCGCGGCCGGCGTACATCGCCGTCCGCACCCGGGGCTGGCGGACGGGCCCGTGGGACGTGCTCCGCCGACTGCTGGATTCCCGCGCTGGCGGACCGTGCCGCGCGGGCCGAGTACAGCTTCCGCCTGTTCGTGTCCATGGAGACGGGCGACGCGCGGTACAATCACACAAACACGAAGATGTCGGTCGCGAGCGGCGCGCGGATGGGCGCGCGGGTGGTCTACGATGCGTATCTAGTCTAGGAGTGCAGTGTGTATGTAACATGATTATATCCGGGGGGTTGCTTTATTCTGTAAGCAGCGGGTAGGGCAACAGCTGAAACCGGCAGAAGCGGGGACGGGTTAGTCGTCGGACGGATGACGGAAGGACGAGAGCGCGGGGGAGATGTCACTCGGAGGGACCAGTATCCAGAACCTCCCAGTTTCTCACCCGTCTTAACAGTCCTCCTTCTTTTCACTGTAGCAGCCTATTGACTTGACTCTCTGCTGGCCAGTATTCTCTTGTTCGGGTGGTGCATGTATGTACGGTTTTTGTTTAATCATACTCGCATTCGGCCTAGCTAGACTATGGCGGCGAAGTGACGGCAACGGAGGCTAATTACTGTGTATCATAGACGGTTACTCATGATTAGTCACCAGACGCCAGGACACAAATTAAAAGGGGGCTACACCGAAACTGGACACTCCTATTGGCTGCTCAGCGCGGCCCATTTTCCAGCCAGCCCAGTCACCCAGCCAACTTTGAGGACCTCCGTACCTCGTCATGATCTACCTACATAGCCTGATGTTCCAAGTGTCCGGCACCATGTATCATACATACATTCCTCCATGCTAGGCTACGATGACGTCAAATTTCGTCATCTGCTGACAGCCAACCTGAAACTTCGTGCAGACGGAAGAAAGTGGGAGAATGTTCGAGCTGCATCAGATAGGTCGGCGATGATTAATACTACATTATAAAAAGGAAGCGACACTACTGGGAGGAGGGTGGGGTGGTGGATCCAGCAGCAGTCGGGCCACCGCCTCGTGCCCGTTCTGGGCCGCGATGTGCAGCGCCGTCCAGCCGTAGCCGTTCTTCGCCGAGACGTCGGCGCCTCGATCCAGCAGCAGTCGGGCCACCGCCTCGTGCCCGTTCTGGGCCGCGATGTGCAGCGCCGTCCTGCCGTCGCCGTCCTTCGCCGAGACGTCGGCGCCTCGATCCAGCAGCAGTCGGGCCACCGCCTCGTGCCCGTACTCGGCCGCGATGTGCAGCGCCGTCCTGTCGTCGCCGTCCTTCGCCGAGACGTCGACGCCCGCGTCAAGCAGATGCTGTGCAACATCCAGGTCTCCAAACTCGGACGGGTAGAGTAGCAATCGGTCCGCATAGTCCTTCTGTACCGACTCGGAAATGAATGTGGTGGGGAGTTTCAATTTTATACAAGCCGTCCATCCAGATTGGGATTTGGATATGCTGGTAAGCTTCCGTCCTAATCCGAACACACACACTGTCGAAAGGCGGCCCCTCTCCTGTTGCTGCAGTTCGTTCGATCTACGCCAAAAAGTGTCTTCAGGCCGTCTGGTTCGGACACGCTTGTAATGGCAGTCGACCCAGCGCTGGAATGTGGCTTCTGATAAGAAACCTTCCCAAAGGGCATCCAAGATTTGGCAGCTGTCGTTGCAATGGTACACGTGCGATGGCCAAAACACTACTGAATACAGTAAGAGGTGGCGATCGTGGTAACGTCCTTCTCGTGTTGCAATTGTTGTGTCATAGTCTTTCCAAGGCCTCGAAGAGCAAACCAGCGAAAGGCAGACTTTGGCGATTTCGGTATGAGAATCGACCTCGAGTTGCTGAGTCTCCAAGTATTCTTCCACCGAAAGGTGGGCAAACCGGAAAACGTTCAAGCGTTCGTCAAAAATGAGGAGGTTTTGGCAAACTTTCAGCAAATCGTTCGCCCTTACAGCTGTGCATTTGGAAAACACCCCCGAGCCGTCAACTTCGACCGTGACAGCATCAAGCAACGTTTCCGATTGCAGCGGTTCGTAAGAGTACTGGACCCATCGGAAGGCGTTGAGCGCTAGTTGCGAAGCACGGCGATTCTGCTTCCGAATACGGTTGTATATTTCGCCGTACGCGTCTGTTAAGGTTTCTGGAAGGACCTTCAGGCTGTCCCTTACATCGTCTGGATGGTCCATGTCGCAGAGCAAGGTAATCTGGAGGGCAGCAAGTTGGAACCTTCATCTAGTCATTAGCCACGGCACTTATCCATCAGTAGATAGTCCAGGCGAGCTTACATTCCCTTGGATCGCTCACAAAGAACTTTGCATATTTCGTCTTTGAGCGCATTTGGAACATTGCCGAGGAGCAGCCGCTTCTGCTCGATCATCCTCTCTACCTTCTCGATCACAAACCGGTTGATGTCATCGACATTGTCATCGGGTTCCAACTCAATCCTGGGAAACATCTCGAACTGCACGAGGATATCGATGTCCATTCGAGTAGTCGCGAAGATCTTGACCAGAGTTTTTGATCTTTCCACGACGTGTCTGAGCGTCTCCAGTAATTCAAAGCGCAATTTGTGATCAACTTCGTCAAGAGCGTCGATGCAAATCGTCGTCTGAGGATACACAGCCATGAGCTGAACTAGGAGATCCTGGCATTCTTTTAGGGTCAACTGTGAAGAGAGTTGCCCCTCCTTCTCTCTGTTCTCGTAAACATCGAGGACTGGTCTCAGGAGGTTGTCTTTGGATGGGGTCTGCACAAGCTGCTGAATGAGCGTGCGCAGAATGCTCTCGGGATTTCGGCGATTTTCCTCGGCCCGATTGCAGTAGAAGAATGCCAACTTGGATTCGGCCGTTGGGTTGGAAAGGAACCAGTCGATGACTTGTGATGCAATGTACGTTTTGCCGGCTCCAGCTAGACGAATTGATCAGATGGGCGCGCCTTCCGGTTGAGGATTGCGGAGACTTACGGATTCCCCGCAGCAGTAACAGCTTCGAGTCGGTTGATGCTCTCCAAGTGCGGTACTTCTCCTTCTTCAAGATCCACTCTCCTGTGCCTTTTAGACGTCCTTCACTGATGCGCTTGTGGTGATTTGTGTAGGGGACCGTGGATATCCATTCAAGGATCTCGGTTCTCCCTAGCTCCAGTTAGGTCGGACAATTTTGGGAGGCTAAGATTAATTACGACGGAGAGGTGTCGCTTACTCTTGGGTCTACCAGCGAAGTCTCGTTAGCCAGCTGTAAGTTCCCTTCGAATCGCTCTACGCCGGAATTCAGGCCGGAGACGAAGGTGATGGCACCATGAAATACCCCGCCTCGGAACTCGGCATGAGTGGAATCCTGGTAGCTCCGTTGGTTCTCCATGTTGTCCATGTTGGACTAGTGGAAGTGCTAGGCTTCGTTGCGTGCTATGTCTAAGCGTTGGTTGCGACTGACGCTGGGTTGATGAAGAGGAGATGGAAAGTAGGGATGTTCGTCTGACTGAAAGATGCTTGGAGTACCTAGATGTAGCTAACTCCGGCGTCTGGCGATATTGCTGTAAATGGTGCGTTTGCTCGACAGTCGTTCGGTTCTTATAAAGTGGGTGAATAGAGATAGATATATTTACGTTGTTGGATCGAGTTTCTGGGTTTCCACTATCACCCCGCTTTCTCCTCGTCGCCCCTGCTTCGACCGGCCGCTGCCGCCCCCAATTGGTTGGTAGTGCCAAGTGGCATCAGTCAAGGACCACGCCAATATAAGCGAGTAACTACTAGGGAGAGCCGCACAATTCCATGTAGGGTTCCCAACCTGGCCTACGAGTCCACGCTAGACTGGACTGGCTGAGAATTGTACGCACACGGGCGGGGCTGTATGTAATCGCGATCAAGTAGGCATTTCTTATGGTGTAAGTTAAGTTGGTTTCGGGGTTTTGGGCAACTACCTATGCTCCAGGGGCTTTCGGCTACCACTCCAACAACAGGGAGAAAATCATACACACTGAGGAAAGCACCGCGAAGAAAAGAAGTACAAGATTATCCCAGAATTCTGTTGATTGGTGGAGTGATGGTGGAGCGGTAGGAGAAGTCTGGTAAACAATTCTTGGGGCTGTGGGAGGGTTTGGGTAGGCGAAATCGGGTGGCACATTGGAATCATAGCTGGTATTACAGTACTGTCTGGCATTGTGGGTATGTACCTAGTCGACTGCTTTCTGAGGGAGCGCTGACACACTGGTTGGGATACTGTGGAGCGGTTGATCTGCGGTTCTCGGGGGAGACGTTACATACTTGGGTTGCTGTGGGCCAACGTAGGGCCCACCTGGCCAAACTGGGTCATCAGAGAGCCCAGCCCGGCCCGGACTGGACTGGATGGTCCCAAACGTCCATGGACATCGCACGGGCCTGCTAGACTATTGAGACCGCTGGTCACTCCACCACTTCATCTGCTCCCACTTCGCCCTTCGCTCCCGTCACGGTCCCTCTCACGGGGACTGTCTGGCCTGTACCGTCGTCCAATGTCCATTCCGGGCAAAATGCCACTTTGGATGCGGGTGGACGCGAAGGACAGGCAATCCTCACTCGTGTATGAATGCGGCTGCAGACATAGGTAGACGCGTGAGCAGTAGGGTGACTAGTGTGTGAATGGAGTACAGGCCAGCAGGAAGTTGTTGCCCCCCGGAACCATCCACCGCCATGAGGCGCAGTCGCTGTGTAGACTACGCCGACATGGGGTAGAGGGCGGTCATCTCCTGTGCACGCGCAAGCGGGCTGAGCGGAGGGAATCACAGCCCGGAACGAGCACATTGTCTCGCGGGTTCCACATTTGCCAACTCAAACACTCGGGCCTCGCTATTGGTGGAGGATTGTGGTAACGAGGATGAGAGCGGAATAAATGCCGCCGAACAACTGCCCGTATGGTCAAACACCACGGCCGACTTGCGGACAGGTACTTGATACTAGTAATTCCCCTCGTGCACAGTAGTACCTTTCCTCAGCCGTTCAAGCGACGTTATATCGCGTAGTGTGTTAGCATTCAGGGGCCATTGACAAGACGAACGGATTACCCACCCCCCACCCCACGCAGACTTCGATTGAATCGCGTCTTCTTGCTCGGTCAGGCTAGAAAGTACGAATCTGGCTCCCTCTTCTCCACTCTTTGCTCTTTGCAGACATCTCAGACGTAGAGGAAGGCACAGAAAACTGTAAATCTATTGTTGGAGGGTGAAAGGAAGAGCGATGATATCTCAGGAGAATGGAGGAGGCTGCGGACATCGAACATCACCGTATGACACAAATTGTTGTAATATCTCACTCGTTGCTTAGTCATGGTGGCAGGTATGGGCCTACCCCTATGTATATTCTCTTTCTCTCTCTCGAGGCTTCAGCCTTACATAGACAATATACACACTTACAACACAAATGCTGGATTGGAGGATGCCGTTGCCACAGCCAATATCCCTGAAGTGGCCACCATGCATGTTGTGACTGCACGGCGTCCATCAGTGATCCCAGATCCTTCTGGGGAATCTACCCAAGTCGAGGACTTCGTTCCTGTAACGTACTTCAGGTAGAAGCAAGACACCAGGTAGAAACGAGATGGCCAGGTAACACACTAGTAACCCCACCCATGTGAAGCATTAATTTTTTTCACAGCATGTACAGTGGCCTACCACTTCACTATAGCTACTCCGGACCTCACTGAATATTGGCCCCCTCTTGTGGGGCCACTGTAGAGAGTCCAGAAGGCTCAGAAAGGGCTGGGAAGTATTACTGGCAGCACCATCCTACCTACATGCAGCATGGGGTTACAACACTCAGAGTTATCAGGAATAGTGAAAGAAAACCTCTGAAAGGCTAGTATACATGATAGAGTGCAGTGCTATTCAACATAGAAGGTACTAACAACTGTGCATTAAAGTTGAATACCTATTGCTGTCCATTCAACTCACCTACCTTTGGGCAACCACCTGATGTTAGGGGGGGTTGACCATCATTGAGGTCTTGGCCCCTTCAGGGACTCATAAGTGCAAGTCTGTACTAAAATAACTAAACCACTGATACTATTACACCACCACAAGCCTGTGATGATGCCTGAGATGCATGTAACAAAGCAGAAATGACAGTATTCCTTTTCCATACTATTGGCAGTCCCACTCAGCGTTTCTCTATAGAAAAAAGGCGTATATTGTTAGACGATAGGCCAAGAAAGCCCCCAATACCATCACAGCCCAGTTATTGGTATTAAATAGCTGTAGTGTGGTTACCATCCTCACCACAGCCATTTCCGCCATCACTATCCCACCACTGCTGCTACCCCAACCTATTCATTCATTCAACCTCCCATAACTCCATTGATTTCTACCTGATTGACATGAAAAGCGGCTATTAATGAAGCTGGAAGTGTACTCGTCGTCGTTGAATAATTGGAGAAGGGTAACAACAACAACTCAAAATAATTAAATGCAAAAATCGGGAAAATTTCAGTTTAATAGCCCTATTCGTGTGATGAGGAATAGTGTACGCAATCGGTGTAGAAGAGAAGAAGATTTCAATAGCAGTTGTATGAAGTACCAGTACAGCTGTTCCTATGGAGCATATAACTTCCCAACACGATTGAGTTTTTTTATTTTAAAATCAGTGCATAGGTTGTGGTGGCAGCAGCGACAGGATAACTATGATAGAAGTGGCTGTAGTGAGGATGGTGACCACGCCACAACTATTTAATACCAATAACTGGGCTGTGATGGTATTGGGGGCTTTTTTGGCCTATTGTCAAACAATGTATGCCTTTTTTCTATAACGTACTTCAGGTAGAAGCGAGACACCAGGTAGAAGCGAGATGGCCAGGTAACACACTAGTAACCCCACTCATGTGAACCATTAATTTTTTTCACAGCATGTACAGTGGCCTACCACTTTACTATAGCTACTCCGGACCTCACTGGATATTGGCCCCCTCTTGTGGGGCTACTGTAGAGAGTCCAGAAGGCTCAGAAAGGGCTGGGAAGTATTACTGGCAGCACCATCCTACCTGCGTACAGCATGGGTTACAACACTCAGAGTTATCAGGAATAGTGAAAGAAAACCTCTGAAAGGCTAGTATACACGATAGAGTGCAGTGCTATTCATCATAGAAGGTACTAGCAACTGTGCATTAAAGTTGAATGCCTATTGTTGTCTATTCAACTCACCTACCTTTGGGCAACCACCCGATGTCACGGGGGGTTGACCATCATTGAGGTCTTGGCCCCTTCGGAGCCTCATAAGTGCAAGTCTGTACTAAAATAACTAAACCACTGACACTATTACACTATCGCAAGCCTGTGATGATGTCTGAGATGCATGTAACAAAGCAGAAATGACAGTATTCCTTTTCCACACTACTGGCAGTCCTACTCACTGTTTCTCTATAGAAAAAAGGCGTACATTGTTAGACGATAGGCCAAAAAAGCCCCCAATACCATCACAGTCCAGTTATTGGTATTAAATAGTTGTGGCGTGGTCACCATCCTCACTACAGCCACTTCCATCATAGTTATCCTGTCGCCGCTGCCACCACAACCCATGCACTGATTTTAAAATAAAGAGACTCAATCGTGTTGGGAAGTTATATGCGCCATAGGAACAGGTGTACTGGTACTTCATACAGCTACTATTGAAATCTTCTTCTCTTCTAAGCCGATTGCGTACACAATTCCTCATCAGACGAATAGGGCTGTTAAACTGAAATTTTCCCGATTTTTGCATTTAATTATTTTGAGTGTTGTTGTTACCCTTCTCCAATTATTCAATGACGATGAGTACACTTCCAGCTTCATTAATAGTTACTTTTCATGTCAATTGGGTAAAAATCAATGGAGTTATGGGAGGTTGAATGAATGAATAGGTTGGGGTAGTAGCAGTGGCAGGATAGTGATGGCGGAAATGGCTGTGGTGGGGATGGTAACCACACCACAGCTATTTAATACCAATAACTGGGCTGTGATGGTATTGGGTGCTTTCTTGGCCTATCGTCTAACAATGTACGCCTTTTTTCTATAGAGAAATGCTGAGTAGTACTGCCAATAATGTGGAAAAGGAATACTGTCATTTCTGCCTTGTTACATGCATCTCAGACATCATCACAGGCTTGCGGTGGTGTAATTGTGTCAGTGGTTTAGTTATTTTAGTACAGACTTGCACTTATGAGGCTCCGAAGGGGCCAAGACCTCAATGATGGTCAATCCCCCGTGACATCAGGTGGTTGCCCAAAGGTAGGTGAGTTGAATGGACAGCAATAGGTATTCAACTTTAATGCACAGTTGTTAGTACCTTCTATGTTGAATAGCACTGCACTCTATTGTGTATACTAGCCTTTCAGAGGTTTTCTTTCACTATTCCTGATAACTCTGAGTGTTGTAACCCCATGCTGCACGCAGGTAGGATGGTGCTGCCAGTAATACTTTCCAGCCCTTTCTGAGCCTTCCGGATTCTCTACAGTGGCCCCACAAGAGGGGGCCAATATCCAGTGAGGTCTGGCATAGCTGTAGTGAAGTGGTAGGCCACTGTTCATGCTGTGAAAAAAATTAATGGTTCACATGGGTGGGGTTACGAGTGTGTTACCCAGCCATCTTGCTTCTACCTGGTGTCTCGCTGCTACCTGAAGTACGTTAGAGAAACGGTGAGTAGGACTGCCAGTAGTGTGGAAAAGGAACACTGTCATTTCTGCTTTGTTACATGCATCTCAGACATCATCACAGGCTTGCGGTGGTGTAATAGTGTCAGTGGTTTAGTTATTTTAGTACAGACTTGTACTTATGAGGCCCCGAAGGGGCCAAGACCTCAATGATGGCCAACCCCCTGTGACATTGGGTGGTTACCCAAAGGTAGGTGAGTTGAATGGACAACAATAGGTATTCAACTTTAATGCACAGTTGTTAGTACCTTCTATGTTGAATAGCACTGCACTCTATCATGTATACTAGCCTTTCAGAGGTTTTCTTTCACTATTCCTGATAACTCTGACTGTTGTAACCCCATGCTGCACGTAGGTAGGATGGTGCTGCCAGTAATACTTCCCAGCCCTTTCTGAGCCTTCTGGACTCTCTACAGCGGCCCCACAAGAGGGGGCCAATATCCAGTGAGGTCCGGAGTAGCTATAGTGAAGTGGTAGGCCACTGTACATGCCGTGAAAAAAATTAATGGTTTACATGGGTGGGGTTACTAGTGTGTTACCCGGCCATCTCGCTTCTACCTGGTGTCTCGCTTCTACCTGAAGTACGTTACTCCCGCCCTGCGACTTCCGATTCTCGAACCGACTTGAGACGACGAAGCCGTCCACGCCGCTGCATCGCTCTCCCTTCCACCCTCGACTCATCCGCTGTCCATCGTCTCTGCCCCCCTCCCGTGCTTGGTAGTCGTGTAACCTGATGGGGCCATGAAAGTAGAGACAGTCGGCAACTATGAGCGTGGATCCTTGCCTTGTAGCATTTGGGTTGCGAGAGGACGGGTCGATCGATCGTTCACGATGGAAATCAGCCCCCATCCTCGTCCGAGCGCTCAGCCACCACGTGGCGCCGCGGACCGCCTAACTGCATGCCGTGGTGCGCCGGGCTGGCGGCTGTTAGCTACCCAGTCAGTTGGTTGGGGACGATCATCTACATACGCGCCTGTGGCCTCTGTGTCTGGATTCGCTCACGTTGGATAATATTCTGCCCGTCCCGCCTGTGAACGGTCGAGATACATATCTACAGATCTCCACCCAAATGCCACTTTTCGCCCCCACTGCCATGTGTAGTGCGCAGTAAGGCCGAGCATCTAGCGATACACATGTATGTATGCTCTTCTTCAGCGAGCGAGGGTTGCACGGCGAGCGCGGCGGCTGAAGGAAAGGAGTGCGAGCTGAAGCGAAATGCGGTTGCGAATCCCGGCGTTCCTTGCCGTCGCGCAAGGAGTGCAAGCATACTGTTGGAATATGGCGCTACATACTTGGCCGGAGCGCTCGACTTGGGACGACCGGAAGGTGGAACGTTCATATTGATCCATTCATAGATAGATATATAAAGACTGCCCTCTGCAGCATAGGAGGATATTAAGCAAGTCAAATATTCATTCAATTCTCTCATATACCTTTGACACATACATAGTGAAGGGGTACTGGATCAGCATCGGAAGGGATGGCTGCGCCTACGTTGTTCAGCCTCGCAGGACCAACCTGGCGGCCGACGGCCAGTCGCTGCAGCACTGCTCGCCGCCCCTGCGTGCATCGCAGGCATCCGGTCGCTATGTATCTGCTTCGCGGACAAGAAAAGAAAAGAAAATGAAAATGAAAAAGAAGTGGAAAAGGCAACGCGGTGCCAACCAACAGGCGGAGTCTGCATGCCTCCGTACATATATCTAGTGCTCGCCGCCGCCG
>Ga0307508_10003578_pt1 | contig 15652 bp, 16 predicted proteins | sample 9_EM_MG_FD_203089 | JGI IMG/M metagenome (GOLD analysis project Ga0307508, IMG submission 203089) | Populus trichocarpa ectomycorrhiza microbial communities from riparian zone in the Pacific Northwest, United States - 9_EM | ecosystem: Host-associated > Plants > Roots > Unclassified | place...
CGCGGTTGATGCGATTAATATCCAGCTCCATCTTATTGTACAGCTCGTAGGAGAAGTTTTTGAAGCGATAGCGGTCGTTTTCTTTTTTATGCTTTACGATGCGTTTCCACATGAGGTAGCCGCGGTCTATTTTGCGTTGTACGATGGCTACGGCCACGGTTTTACCTCTTTCCATGCCGATAACCAGGTCGAGGCGGTTATCTGCAGCGCGTTTGAGCAGATCGGGGCTAATAAACAGCTTATAATCCTGGTAGCCTACATAGCTTACCAGCAGGGTGTCTGAAGGCCATTCGGAGAAGTGGAAGGCGAAATTGCCGGCGGAATCGCTCAGTTTACCGACGTTTGATTTGATAAAGCTGATGGAGGCAAAGGGTACACGCTCATTGCTGAGGGCGTCTTTTATATAGCCCCGGATAATTTTTCCCTGCGCCATCGCTGCGGCAGACAGCAGGAGAGCGCAACATAAGACAAGGTATTTACGGACATTGGGTTTAGCGCCATTCATAGAAGTTCAAAAGTAATGTTTACCTGCCAGATGCCATAGCATTTACCGCTTATACGACAAAAGAAGGCGGCGGGTTTGGTAATTCGCGAAAACTTATCTTACTTTGTCTTTCAAAGTGCTTTATATGAACGAACAGCAACAAGGCCTGGAAGCCCTGCAGGACATTAAACGTATCATGGAGCGGAGCAGCCGTTTTATCAGCCTGAGCGGCTGGAGCGGTGTGGCGGCGGGGCTTTGTGCGCTGGCGGGGGCCTGGCTGGCGGTAGGAAAGATAGCTGCTTATAAGCACCTGCGTTATGACGATATTTATTCCGGTAACCGGGCAGGAACCGTTGGCGGCTATGGCAATCGCCTCGGTGTTCTCGCCACCGAGCTGTTGATCATTGCGGTCGCTGTATTTGTTGCCGCCGTTACGCTGGCATTCCTGTTTACCTATATCCGGAGCCGAAAAAGCAACCTGCCCATCTGGGGCCCCACGGCCCGGCGCCTGATGTGGAATACGCTGGTGCCGCTGGTGGTAGGCGGCGTCGTGGTATTGAACATGCTGCAAATGGGCTATTACCTGCACATTGCGCCTTTATGCCTTATATTTTATGGTCTTGCGCTGCTCAATGGAAGCAAGTATACGCTGGGCGAAGTAAGGTACCTGGGCTATTGCCAGGTATTGCTGGGGCTTATCAACCTGTGGGAACCGGGTTACGGACTTTTATTCTGGGCCATCGGTTTCGGGGTCCTGCACATTGTATACGGCGTGGTGATGTGGTGGAGGTATGAGCGGAAATAGCGGCAAGCTCAAAGAGATTACAGTATTTTTATAAGAAGAGGTCATGAAGAATCCGATAGAACATCTCAATAAAATTTTTGACAGCCGTATTCGCCTGGGCATCATGAGCGCCCTGATGGTAAACGCGGAGGTTAATTTTAATGAGCTGAAAGAGCTGATAGCCGTGACCGACGGCAACCTTGCCTCGCACCTGAAGACGCTCGAGGAAAACGGGTTCCTGAAAGTGCAGAAGGGTTTTATCGGGCGTAAGACCAATACCCTGTACTCGGTGACCAAGGCGGGTGAAAAAGCTTTCCGGCAGCACCTGGAAGCATTGGAACAGATGATACGGAACATGAGGTAAGCGGCGTAAGACGGTTAATTATTTAACCTTTTTTTTGTCCGTTTACTTTGAAATACAAAGTACTTTTAATACTTGGTTGACTAGCCCTTCGACAAGCTCAGGGTGACATAGTGCTGGCTACTAAACCCTGTCACCCTGAGCTTGTCGAAGGGGCCGAGGGACCAAAGGGGCCGAAGGGACCGAAACCTTAAAAAAATAAATCATTACCAATGATACTATTTGCCATTACATCCTTCTTCTCACAGGCAGCGGCGTCGCTGTACCGGGGAGTAGTGCGGCTGCGGAGCAGGCTGCTTGTACTGCTTACCCACCGGCTGGCGCTGCCCGTGCTGAAGCTTATCCGCCAGCCCGAGGTATTTCCCTATACCCGCCATCAGCTGCAGGCCCTGCCCGAAGGCAGCCTGGGCCGGGACCTGGCCGGTATGCTGGAAGATAACCGCTTTGAGCTGCTTACCCATTATGCCAAACACGATATGAAGCATATCCTGCTCGATTATCCTGCTACCGATGAAGGAGAAGTATGCCTGCAGGCTTTTATGCTGGGCAATGGGCATATTTCCTTCCCGGTGGTCAGCACCCTGCTCTTTGGTCTTGTAACCATGCCGGAGTACTGGCGCTCCTTTCAAACAGCCTGGCACAGGGGAAAACGGGCGAATGCCATTCATGGATGGAACTGGCCTGCGCTGGCAGCCCAGCCTACCGCCGCACTGAAACAACAGATTTTTAACCATAGCGAATACCACTAAATCCTTTTTATGCAACAGAACCGACCGGTTATTTTTATCGCGGTATCAGGCGCTATCCTGTTTAACCTTCTTTTCTGGCAGGAGGAGCTGGCGCTGAATGCCCTGCTGTTTGATGTATTTATACTCGGTATGTTATTTTACCTGTACCCAACAGCGGCCCGTAACAATGCCGTCAAGGCCCTGCTGCCCCTGCACCTGCTGTGCCTGGCGATGGTGCTGCTGCAGCATACGCTGCTAAGCCAGGTGGCCCTGATGGCTACCCTGCTGCTGGTAGCGGCGTTTGCCGAATATGCCCATCGCTCGGCCTGGTTTGCGGGTGGCTCGCTGTTTTTGAACTTTACCCTGTTTATCGCCGGCTTTTCCCAGCAGCTGCGGTTAACGCGCATCCGCAAGCGCAAACCTTTTCCGCTGGGCAAGCTTATCCGCTTCAGTATTTTCCCGGTATTGATAGCCATCGCCTTTTTTATCATCTATAACCTGGCCAATAGTATTTTCTCGGGTATCATATCGCGCATCGGCGTACAGCTGGAACTTTTCTTCCGGCAGCTGTTTGATTTTATTTCAGTTGACCGGCTGTTGTTTTTGCTGGCGGGTTTCTATTTTACCGGCGCCCTGCTGCTGCGCACGCGGAGCAACAGGCTGGAGCAACGGGAAGCCGCCAAAACAGACGAGCTGCAAAGGGTGCGCAAAAACAGGTGGCAGGACACGGGAGCGCTTTTTCGCGGGCTGGCGGTGGCGGTAATGGGGCGGCTGGCAAAAGGCATACTGGCGCTGAAACACGAATATACCATCGGGCTTATCAGCCTGGCGCTGCTCAATGTGCTGTTGCTTATCATCAACATAATAGATGTGCATTACCTCTGGTTCCATTTTACCTATACCCCGGATATCAATCTTGCCGCGATAATACACGAGGGTACGGAGCTGCTGATTTTCTCGCTGGTGCTGGCCATGATAGTGCTGTTGTTTTTCTTTCGCGGCAACCTCAACTTCTATACGCGCAATAAATGGCTGAAAGCAGGCGCCTACCTGTGGCTGCTGCAAAATGCGGTGCTGGTGGTATCGGTGCTTATCAGGGACTACTATTATATCAGGCTGATGGGACTGGCCTATAAGCGGATAGGCGTGCTGTTCTTCCTGCTGATGGTGCTGGTGGGACTGGTGACCGTGCTTATCAAAATCATTTTCAAAAAGACGACCTATTACCTGCTGCGTGTAAATGCCTGGGCCGCTATTTTCCTGCTGGCGGTGGCATCCACGGTAGATTGGGATATGAGCATCGCCAGGTACAATATCACGCACAGCAACACCATACCGCTTGATGTACGTTTCCTGAATTCTTTGTCCAACCGCACGCTGCCGCTGCTGGAACAAAACATGGCGGTATTGAAGAAAAGAGAAAAGGAGGTCAACCAGCAGGGTGAATACGTGGGCCGTTGCTTCGATTGTATAGAAGAGCTCATCCGGATGCGCCAGGCGTCTTACCTGGAGCATATGAATACCCTGAGCTGGCTGTCGTGGAATTATGCCGACCAGGAGACGCAAAAGCAACTTGCGAAACATTAACTACCCAACAAAAACTTACTATCATGAAATGGCGATTCTATTTTATTACCTGGCTGTACAGTGTTCTGATTAATACAGTCCTGGTCAGTTTGCTGGTATCCGGCACCGGACCTTCTTATTTGCCTTTTACGGAAAGAATAGCTTTTGTGCTGGAACAAATGGGTTTCGTAGGCATGCTGTCGGTTCCTTTTTCGATGCCCGGGCTGCTGGCGCTGATATTGGCCACCGGCGCAACCCATTTTTTTACAGACGGGAGCCAACGGTTTTCGATTATCCTTTTTTCCTGCCTGCTGGGCACCTTTGCCGGGTACCTGCTGATGTGGGTGGTGCTGGATACCAACCCGTTTAATAAAACTATCCTCCCCGGTTTGGGATTAAGTTTTGTTGCCGTGGTTGCGGCGCTGTTTATCAACCAGCGTTTTTTTTACAAGGTCTTTATGCCCGGGTATAAAAAACCACAGCCGGCGCCTGCGATGGAAAACAAATAAAACAAGGATTATGACACCGCTTACGGTAGGATTTAAATTATGGGTGAGGGCCGTGGCATTGAATGCCATTGCCATGGGCATCATCGCCCTGCCGGAATGGAATGTTTTTGCCATCGCGGTATTCGTAGCATCATTATTGTTGGGCCTACCGCCGGGCAGCCCGCTGATCATTGTATTCAGCTGGCTGGTAAAAGTATTCGTACAGCTGCCGTATGATTTCACAATTAAACAACACAAACTATGAGCAAGGTGCCGCCTGAAAAAATACCGCCTTTTTCCATCGGTGCGCGACTAAAGAGCTTCCGGTATGCCTGGGAAGGCCTGCTGGCGTTCTTCCGGGGGCAGCACAACGCTATCATACACATCGTGGCCACGGCGGTACTGGTGATTATATGCCTGTTTGTGCAACCCGGCGCTACGGAGCTGATGTTTCTTGCCGTGGTAACGGGACTGGTATGGATGGCGGAACTGATCAACAGCGCGATTGAAAAACTGTGTGATTTGGTATCGCCGGGCTATCACCCCAAAGTAAAATACATTAAAGATGTAGCTGCCGCCGCGGTATTGGTATCGGCCATAACAGCGGTGGTAGTTGCATTGATCATCTTTATACCCAAATTTTTATGCTACAAATGAATGAAACCGCGTCTTTGCGTACCCGCTACCGTGCGCTGGCAAATGACATCAATGGCCTGTTGCTTACCTCGGCCGGTTTTAGTGTGCTGTTGCTCATGGCAAGAATCGTTTACACGGGAAGCTTTATGTTCGGATTCCTTGTATGGAACTTATTCCTTGCCACCGTACCCTATTTTATTAGTTTCTGGCTGGTGCAGGGCCGGGCATGGAAAAAAAGCCGGTGGATATTTATACCGGCGCTGGCGGGATGGATATTGTTTATTCCCAATTCCTTTTATGTGCTGACAGATTTATTTCATTTGCATGATGGCAATGCGGCGCCGCTGTGGTATGATTTGCTGCTCATCGTATCCTTTGCCTGGAATGCATTGGTGCTGGGCGTGCTCTCGGTGAGGCATATGGAGAAGATGACCCGGCTGCGATGGCCTGCATTGCCGGGGTGGTTGTTCCTGTACCCGGTGATGGCGCTGAGCGCGTTGGGAGTATATATAGGGCGCTACCTGCGGTTTAACAGCTGGGATGTGGTATCGGACCCTTTTTCCCTGGTAATGGATATCGGGCATATTGTGCTGCACCCGGTGGCATACCGGCAGGCGTGGGGAATGACGGTTTGTTTTTCGTTTTTCCTGGCGATACTGTATACGACCATTAAGAAGCTTAGCAGGGCGGGATTATAGGGCGTCTCCGGCATAGGCGTCCGGGCCTAGTACGTTTTTTCTTCTATGGATTCGAGGATCTTGTAGTAGCTCACGTAGCGGTCTTCGCTGATGAGGCCATCGGCGACGGCCTGTTTGACGGCGCAGCCGGGCTCGTTGGTATGAAGGCAGTTGTTGAACTGGCATTGCGGGACCAGCTCGCGCATTTCGGGAAAATAGTGAGACAGCTCCTGTTGGGATATATTGACCAGCCCCAGCTCGCGGATGCCGGGCGTGTCGATGATACGACCGCCGCCGGCAAGATCAAACATCTCCGCAAAGGTGGTGGTATGAAGCCCTTTGCCGCTCCAGCCGCTTACCTCCTGCGTGCGCAGATCCATGTGTGGAAACAGCACATTGATAAACGATGATTTGCCCACGCCCGAATGACCGCTCAGCAAGGTGATCCTGCCTTTTAATAATTCCTTTACCTCGTCGATGCCCTTGTTTTCTTTTACGCTCATGGCGATGACCTTATAGCCGATGCCGCTGTAAATATCTGTCCAGGCATCGAGCATCTCCTGCTCTTTTTTGCGGTATACATCCGTTTTATTAAACACGAGTATGGCGGGCACATGGTAGGCCTCGCAGGTCACAAGAAAACGATCAATAAAGCCCTGGGAGGTTTTTGGGTCTTTGAGGGTGGCGAATAACAGCGACTGGTCGAGGTTGGCCGCCACGATATGGTGATGCCGGCGCTGCGAGGGCGCCTGGCGATTGATATAATTCCTGCGGGGATAGATGGTGGTGATGCTCACGGTGGATTCGGGGCCTTCGTCGGTTTCTATTTCCACTTCGTCGCCCACGGCGATGGGATTGGTGGAAGTGATCTCTTCATCCATCCTGAACAGGCCTTTGATGCGGGCGTTGAATGCCTCTCCATCGGCCGTTTTGACGACGTACCAGCTACCGGTGGACTTATATACGAGTGCTTTCAATACAGTTAAGGAAATTTTTTAAACAGGGTAAACCGCAGCGCCAGCTCCAGCAGCAGCAATGCGGCCGCAGCAAAGGCCAGCGGGAAGAATTTTTCTGTATACCGTTTCAGGGCGGTGACTTCTATCCGTGATTTTTCGAGCTTGTCTATTTCGGTATAAATACTTTTGAGGCTTTCATTGTCAAGTGCGCGGAAGTATTTGCCGCCGGTTTCATTGGCTATCTGGGTGAGCAGCTTTTCGTCGATGTTTACTTTTTCGCGCTGCATGACCACGGTGCCGCCAACGGTTTGCATGGGCACCTGTGCATAGCCTTCGGTGCCTACGCCGATGGTATACACGCGTACGCCGGTGGCCTTGGCCAGCTCTTTGGCGGTAACAGGTGGTATCTGGCCGCCGTTGTTTTCACCATCGGTGAGCAATATGACGATCTTGCTTTTCGACTGCGAGGCGCGCAGGCGGTCTACGCCGGTAGCGAGGCCGGAGCCAATGGCGGTTCCGTCTTCCAGCAGGCCGCTCTGGATATTGTATATCTGCGATTGCAGCATGGCCTGGTCGGTGGTGAGGGGACAAAGGGTAAAGCTCTCGCCGGAAAATATCACGATACCGATGCGGTCGGTAGGGCGGCCGGCCACAAAACTGGCGGCGACTTCCTTGGCGGCTTCAATGCGGTTGGGCGTAAAATCTTGTGCCAGCATACTACCGCTCACGTCGATGCATAGTACAATATCAACTCCCTCGCCGCTGACCAGCTCCTCGTCGTCTCTTGTCTGCGGGCGGGCCAGCGCAAGAATAATGCAGCTAACGGCCAGCAGGCGCAGGATAAAAGGCGCATGGCGGAACGTCGTTTTCCAGGAGCGGAGATTTTTGATACCGCCCAGGGAGGGCATTACCAGGGTAGCCTGGGTAGCCGGCTGCCGCCCCAGGTACCACCATACCATAAAAGGCAGCAGGATAAATAATCCCAGGAACCAGGGATAGGCAAAACGGGCGTTATCGAAATAGTCAAGTACCAATGTATGCTTCAATGCTTATGATGAAATAATTTTATCCAATGTTGCTACCGACTGCCGGAACACATCGACCGTCTCCTGGTTTTCGGCTGCTGCAGGCTGGTATTTGGCAAACTTAACAGCATCCCCCATGCGAAGGCCCTGGGCCAGCCGCGTAAAGGTATCATTGTCCATTTTAAGCTGCCGCAGCTGCACCATGAGCTCGCCGCTGGTCTTTTCCATCGTGGGCATACCGGCCCGGCGATAGAGGTACCAGCGAAAAATATCGTTGAGGCGGGTATGGAATGCCTTGGCGCCGCCGGCGGCTTCCACGCCTTGTTTGCTTAATTCTTCCAGCAGCTGCAGCGCTTCCTGCAGGGGGTCGAGCTTAGATAGCTTCTTCACCACCGGCTGCTGCTGTGGCGTTACAGCGGCTTTTTTGCGCAGGAAGTATACGATGGCTATCACGGATACCAGCACCAGGCCTATGAGCACCCAGTTGATATAACCAGTATTGGGATTGGGCACATCGAGTATATCCTTGATATCGTGGTAATCCTGCTGCGGGTCGAAATTAGAATAGGCTACCGATACAGGGAGAGAATCGGTGAGGTATGATTTGTTGCCCGACTGCAGCGGCAATGACGGCAATACCCAGCGCCCCGAGTCGAAGCTGGTGATGACAATGGTTTGCTGGTAGGTTTTACCATCGATGGTGGCGGCGGTATCTATCTTACCTTTTTCGACCAGTTCGAAATGGCTAAGCGAATCAAGCGGAAACCAGCTGGCTTCCGTGCCGGTAGGCACGGAGGCTTCCAGCCGGAGCCGGATAGGCTCTCCGATGAGTATTTTATTGCGGTCAATAGTCGCTTTTACCGTTACCGTTTGGGAAAAGGAAACAAAAGAAGCGAACAACAGGAATAAACAGCTGGTAATATATAATGCTTTCCTCTTCATGTATTCGGGGCAGGCCGGCATCAGGGTGTTTATGATCGTCCGATAAAAAATTTCTGCAATATTTTTACATAGTCATCATCCGTACGCACGTGCAGCAAATCGCTGCCGCTGCGAAGGAAGGCGTTCTTACACCATTCGGTGTGATCGAAGAACTGTTTCTCGTATTGCTGGCGTACCCAGTAATCGCTGCTGTCTATATACCGGGTACGGCCGCTTTCGGAATCGCTTACCTGCAGCAGGCCGGCATCGGGCAATTGCACTTCCATCTTATCATATATTTTTATGCCGATGAGGTCATGTTTGCGGCCCGCCACCTTGAGCGAATCGGCGAAACCGGTATCGATAAAATCGCTCAGCAAAAAGGCAATGCTTTTCTGGCGGGTGGAATTACTAAAAAAGCGCAGCGCCTCGCTGATGCTGGTGCCTTTGTTTTTCGGCTCCATGGTGAGCAGCTCGCGCACGATATACAGTACGTGCTCCTTTCCTTTTTTGGGGGGTATATAAAGCTCTACCTTATCGCTGAAAAAGATGGCGCCTACCTTATCGTGGTTGCTGATGGCCGAGAAACTGAGTACAGCGCCTATTTCAGTCACCACGTCTTTCTTCCTGGCTTTGGAGGTGCCAAACAGGGAGCTGGCGCTGATATCCACCAGCAACATCACGGTGAGCTCGCGCTCTTCTTCAAACAGCTTGGTAAAGGGTGTGGAGAAACGGGCGCTGACATTCCAGTCGATAAAGCGGATGTCATCGCCCGCATAGTACTCACGCACTTCGCGGAAGCTCATACCACGGCCTTTAAATGCGGAGTGGTATTCGCCCGTAAAGAGATGTTGGGTAATTTTCTTACTCTTAATCTCTAATTCCTTTACTTTCTTTAATATTTCTGCTGTTGTTAGCATTAAGTTGGCAGTTGACGGTTGACAGTTGACAGCCCTATTTTAAGCTGGATTTCTCATAATAGGTAATCAGTCCGTTAACCAGTTTTATACACTCATTAATTTGATTTGAAATGTCAGAAAATATCTTTTCAGAAACAAATTCATTCATCACAGCTATATTAACAGCGTTTCAAGCTCATACATAGACCCTCGTGAAATATGTAAAAACTGAATCGTATCTTTTTTATAATTCCGGCCTATCCCCTCGCTATATTTGAGGGGATAGATACAGCAGCTCTTTTTGTTTGAGAAGTCAGGCCGTATACTTCTTCTCTTGGAAATTGCTTAACCAGCGAATAAACGGTTCTAACTAATTCCATTGACTTTTTCCATGTTTCAAGGTTTTTGTAAGAGGTCATATTTATAGGTTTAGGTTTCTCCTTTATCCCCCTGTCAACCGTCAACCGTCAACTGTCAACTCCCCTACGGTACCTGTATAGCATGTAATATGTCGTCTATGATATTCTCTACGTTCACATTTTCTGCTTCGGCTTCGTAGGTGAGGCCGATGCGGTGGCGGAGCACATCGCGGGATATGGTCCGCACATCTTCCGGGATAACATAACCGCGTTTGTTGAGGAAGGCATTGGCCTTGGCTGCCAGGGCGAGGTTGATGCTGGCCCGGGGGGAACCCCCGTAGGATATCAGCGGTTTTAGCTTTTGCAGGTTGTATTTATCCGGGAAGCGGGTGGCAAAAACGATATCGAGTATATAATTCTCCACTTTTTCGTCCATATAGATTTGCCTCGACAGGTCGCGCGCCTGTAATATCTCCTGCACCGATACCACCTGGGTGGTTTCGGGGAATTTCATCCCCTGTACGTTCTGGCGTACGATGAGCTGTTCTTCGCTTTTGGTGGGATAACCCACCACTACCTTCATGATAAAGCGATCTACCTGTGCTTCGGGCAGCGGGTAAGTGCCTTCCTGCTCGAGCGGGTTTTGGGTGGCCAGCACCAGGAAGGGCTCTTCGAGCTTATAGGTCGTGTCGCCAATGGTCACCTGTCGCTCCTGCATGGCTTCCAGCAGGGCGCTCTGTACTTTGGCGGGGGCGCGGTTGATTTCATCCGCCAGCACGAAATTGGCGAAAATAGGCCCCTTACGTACCACGAACTCGTTTTTCTGCTGGTGGTAGATCATGGTGCCGATAACGTCGGCCGGCAGGAGGTCGGGTGTAAACTGTATACGGCTGAATTTGGCTTTAATAGCCTGTGCAAGCGATTTAATGGTGAGGGTTTTGGCCAGTCCGGGTACCCCTTCCAGCAGAACGTGGCCATTGCTGAGCAGGCCGATAAGCAGGCGGTCGAGCATGTATTGCTGGCCTACAATGACCCTGCCCACCTCGTCGCGCAGGCGGTCTATGAATATGCTGTGGTACTGTATCTTCTCGTTCAGCTGGCGTATGTCTTCTGCGGTTTGGAGCATAATATGTCTGAATTATGATAAAGATGGTAAAAATACGAACAACCGTCTTGCAATTCTTTTGCCAAGATAGCCTATTTACAAAAGTTTTGTTAAGCCAAAACCGGGCTGACCGCACAATAAAAGCCCCCAAAAATAGTTTATAACTGGAACCAGAAAAATCGATTATGAAAGGGCAGATTTCGCGCGCTATGTTACACAAGACCACGTTCCTGCGCGGCTTTTTGGGAATAACGGCTCTTTTCCTGCTTATCCTTTCGTTTTTTTCCTGCAAAAAAAGCTCGGATTCCTCGTCCCAATCGAAGACAACGCTGGCGACACAATCATCCTGGAAAATACAATCGGTGGGAGCAGACCTCGATAAAAACGGAACGGTGGACTATGATGCCACCAGCCAGCTGCAGGCCTGCCAGACTGATAATATTTATACCCTGAAAAGTGACGGTACAGGCACGGCCGATGAGGGCGTTCTGAAATGCAATTCCACCGATGCGCAAACAACCGCCATCAGCTGGAGCTTTAAAAGCAATGAAACAGTCTTCAGCGGCAACCTCGGGATCTTTACCGGGGACGCAACCATTTCTACGCTGAATGATGTCAATTTCGTTGTCTGGAAAGACACAACGTTGTCAAGCACGCCGATGCGCATGTACGTGACGCTTAAACACTGAATTTAACTTTTGATTTCATAAACAACCAACAGCCGTCTGCTATTCTTAGCGGGTGGCTTCTTTTTTTAGAGCCTATCCAGCCATCAACTCAGGTATTTCCCCACAATGGGCATGCGGCGGCCCACGCCGAAGGCTTTGCAGCTGACCCTGATGACGGGACAGAACTGGTTACGTTTGTATTCGTTTGTATTCACCAATTTCAATACCCGTCTTACCAGGGCCTCATCGATGCCCAGGGCGATTATCTCACGCGGGCCTTGTCTTTTTTCAATATACTGGTACAACACTTTATCGAGCACATCGTATTCGGGCAGGCTGTCGCTGTCTTTCTGGTTGGGGCGCAGTTCGGCCGAAGGGGCCTTGGTAATGATATTGGCAGGAATGATTTCCCTGCTGCGGTTGATGTATTTCGCCAACGCATATACCTGCACTTTATATACGTCGCCCAGCACGCTGAGGCCGCCGGCCATATCGCCGTACAGGGTGCCGTAACCGGTGGCGAGCTCGCTTTTATTAGACGTATTCAGCAGGATATAACCGAATTTATTGGAAATGGCCATGAGCAGGTTGCCCCTGGAACGGCTTTGTATGTTTTCCTCCGCCAACCCAAAGGGCAGGTCTTTAAACACAGGCTGTAGTGTGCCGATGAATGTGTCGTACACATTTTTAATGGGGATGATATCGTAAGGATTGCCCAGGTTTTTACTGAGCTGCTCCGCATCACTGACAGAGTGACCGCTGGAAAATCCGGACGGTAGCAGGATGGCGCGTACATTGGCGGCCCCCAGCGCTTCGCAGGCAAGGGCCAGCACCACGGCGCTGTCGATGCCGCCGCTGCTGCCGAGAATGGCTTTGGTAAAGCCCATCTTGCTGAAATAATCTTTGATGCCCAGTACAAGGGCGTCGTGTATCTCCTGTATGTTTCTTTCGGCTACGAGGTATTCGATGATCTTATTGGCATCGGCTATTTTAGATACGCGCATGTCTTTGTCGAAGGAGGCGATGGCAGGCGGATGCGGGTTCATCTGTTTGGCTGTCGGCGCCAGGGAGGGCGCGCTGAGAAATGCGGCGCTGTCTATATCATACTCCACGACGGCAAAATCTTCTTCAAAATGCTTTAATTCCCTTACCACCTCTCCTTTGGCATCCATAACGAGGCTGCCGCCATCGAACACAATCTCCGTTTGCGAGCCGACGGCATTGCAGTAAAACATCGGCAGCTTGTATTTGAGCACGTTGGCGCGGATGATTTCCTCGCGGTCATCGTCGTGGTCATAATCGAACGGCGAGGCGGATATATTCAGCATCAGGTGGGGCTGGTACTTCATCAGCTCATCCATAGGACAGGTACGGTACAGCGGGTTATCGCCCAGGTTCCAGATATCCTCGCAGATGCTGAGCGCAATTTTTTTCCCTTTAAAAGGGATGATCTGCCAGTCGAATGCCGGTTCGAAATAGCGGTACTCGTCAAACACATCGTAGGTGGGCAGGCAGGTTTTCTGTACGACGGCTTTTATCTCTTTTTCATACAGAAACCAGGCGGCATTGAAAAGGTCCTTGCCAAGAGGCCTGTCGTTTCGCTGCGGGCCGCCAATCACCACGGCAATGGTATCGGCATGCTGCCGGATGGTATCCACCGCTTCATAACAGCTATTGATAAAATCGTTGAACTCGAGGAAATCGCGGGGCGGGTAGCCGCAGATGCTTAGCTCTGTAAACATGACCAGGTCGGCCCCGGCTTTTTTTGCCTGCTCTATGCCCCGGATGATCTTCTGTGTGTTGCTTTCAAAATTACCGATGTGGTAGTTTTGCTGTGCCAGCGCTATCTTCATAACGCAAATTTACGCGAATGAAAGCTAATCTACGCGAATCGGGGACACGGCAGCAGCCGGATACTAATAAGGCATGCTCAACGTTAATCAACCTATTAGCACACATTCACTTTCATTCGCGTAAATTACCGTTTATATGAAAAGATTGATAATCATAGCTGTGGCTGCCGTTGCGCTCGGTAGCTGCGGCAGCAGGAATATCCCCGATGTATCGGGCATAAAGGTGGAGGTACCCATCGGCCGGTTCGACAGGGATTTCTTCCTGGCCGATACCGTGCAAACAGAACGGGCCATGATGGGCCTGCAGAAAAAGTATCCTTATTTCTTCAACGACTATATACAGCACATCGTTTTTGCAGATGTAACCGATACCACGCTGGCCGTGCCCGACGTCATCAACCAGTACAAAAGAAACGTGCGGCCCATTTATGATTCCATACAGGTAAGGTTTCCGCAAACAACCGCGTTGCAGGAGCAGCTGGAACAGGGGTTCCGGTTTGTAAAATACTATTACCCTGCCTACAAGATACCGAAGGTGGTGACTTATGCCGGACTGATTGGCGATCCGTCGGTAGCGCTTACCAGCAATGCGATGGCCATCGGCCTGCAAATGTACCTGGGCAAAAACTTCAGCGCCTACAATACGCTGGAAGCCATCGATAAATTCCCCCAGTATATCAGCCGCCGCTTTGACCCGGCCTATATTGCGGTGAACTGTATGCAGAACATCGCCCTGGATATTTACCCCGACAAATCGCAGGGCCAGCACCTAATCGGCCAGATGATAGAAAAAGGCAAGCAATGGTACCTGGCCGATAAGCTGATGCCCACCACGCCGGACAGCCTGAAAACGGGTTATACGCAGGCGCAGCTGGACTGGACGGTGGCCAACGAGGGACTGGTATGGAACTTTATCCTTCAAAGCAATGATCTATACAACAGCGAGCCTGCCATCGTGCAGCGCTATATCGGCGAATCGCCCAAAACAGACGGTATGCCGGATGGCTCACCGGGTAATATCGGCCAGTGGGTAGGGTGGCAGATCGTGAAATCATATGCTGAGAAAACCGGCGCTACGCTGCAACAGGTATTGCAGGCCGATGACAGGAAGATTTTTGAAGAGGCGAAGTATAAGCCGAAATAAGCTACAAGTTTTTAAATAGCCGGCTTCATCCCCAATTGCCTCATCATTTTAAAATGCGATACCATTGAGGCGCCCATGGTGGGAAAGGTATGGTAAGGGACGTTGAATTCCCGGCAGGTCTTTTGTACGATGCCGCTGATGGCGGGATAATGGATATGGCTGATGCGGGGAAACAAATGGTGCTCTACCTGGTAGTTTAACCCACCTACATACCAGTTGACCAGCTTGTTTTTGGGCGCAAAATTGGCGGTTGTCTTCAGCTGGTGAATGGCCCATTCGTTTTCAATCTGCTTATGTTCCATACCGGCAGCCGCTTCAAACTCCACATGCTCTACCACGTGCGCCAGCTGGAATACCAGGGCAAGTGTAAGCCCCAGGGTAACCTCCATACAGGCGAAGCCGATGGCCCAGGAGCTCCAGCCTACAAAGTAAACGGGAACGGCTACATAAAAAACGGCATACAGCAGCTTGCTGACCCAGAAGATAATATGCTCTTTGGGACTCATTTTCTGCAAGGGGGTGTTATGTATTTTTTGCCTGAAATATTTACTGAAGTCGATGAGCGCCGCCCATGCAATAGAGGAAATGGCATATACAAACACCATGTAAATATGCTGGAAGCGGTGGGCAGGCACCCATTTCTGGGATGAGCACATACGCATCAGGGGGCTTTTGGCGATATCGTCGTCGACCCCGTCTACATTGGTATAGGTATGGTGAATGATATTGTGCTTGAATTTCCAGATAAACGCATTACCGCCGAGGGCATTGAGCGTGAGCCCCATGGTTTCATTCACCCATTTACGGCTGGAATAGCTGCCGTGACAGGCATCGTGCATCACGTTAAAGCCGATGCTGGCAAGAATAAAACCCATTACGCTGCAAAGCGGAATGGCCGCCCAGGCCGGAAGGGCCTGCGATAACAACAATATATAAATGAGGATGGCCGAAGGGATTAAAACAATCGTTTTGCTATACAGGGAAAAATTGCCGGTGGG
>Ga0307508_10003580_pt1 | contig 15638 bp, 17 predicted proteins | sample 9_EM_MG_FD_203089 | JGI IMG/M metagenome (GOLD analysis project Ga0307508, IMG submission 203089) | Populus trichocarpa ectomycorrhiza microbial communities from riparian zone in the Pacific Northwest, United States - 9_EM | ecosystem: Host-associated > Plants > Roots > Unclassified | place...
AGCCAGTGGTGTCAGGAGTCGTTGGTACTGGGCGAGTCTGTGCGGCAGTGGCAACAGCTGCATAGGTAGGACTGGTGTCACTGTTGGTGTTGGACTTCGCCTGGTGAGCCAGCTGCTTTTCCTTCTTCTTCTTTGGGTCCTTGTTGGCTGAGACTGGGGCAACAAACGGTATTTCACGGATACGTTGGATTTCGTCTTTGAAGGTGAGAACTTGTTGTTGTAGCTGGGCGATGCGGGCGCTCATCGTCGCGATTCGGTTTTGTAGTGGACCGGTACCTTTCTCAACGGCGAGGGCGGTCGTCTTGTTGATATCTTTGGTGATCCTGTTGTACAGGTTTTCCATTGCAGTCGCTGTGATAATCTCAAAATCGGCACGAAGCGCAGTATGCTCAGGGCTGAGAGGTGCTGCCAGTTGCGGAAACTCTTGATCATTGTCATTGTTGTCATCACCAATGGCCTGGGTCGGGGTGATGTGCTCGGTGCGCTGAAAGTCCATTCTGTTGTTGTCCTGCTCTTCCTCGTCGGGTTCGGACACTGGAGGGCTGTCTTCACGGGGACGCTTCAGTGGTGATTGGGAACGGGTCGCTGTCGAAGTAGGGCGCATAAAAGCGTGTAGAGATGCCTGACCACGGCCGCAGGCAGACATGTGGTTAAATCTAAACTGTGTTATCTCAGTTCTTGACGGTGGGGTTTTGGACTGGATTGCTCTCCTCACGGTGAGGCTTTGGCCTGAGACGCACGAGCGTCACTACCAAAAGCTTTTTATAACACAGAGGGGGAACCGGAGAGATATTCGGAGGTGGCGACCAGGGTGGTGATGGGCGGATACGCGGTCCGCGATCACTGAGGGAGGGAGGTCTCAGAGGTGAGGGTCAAAAACCAAACTCAATCGAATCGGCTTCCCAGGAGATGGGAATGTAGCCCGAGACGCAAGGATCGTTTTGAGGTGGTTTTTATTGAGATCGATGGTGGAGGAGAAAAGTTCTTTTCAAAAACGTGGGGGGGTTGTCGAAGAGAATAGATTGCGTGGAGAAAGAATCTCCAGACTAGCTACCGCACCCTTGCTTTATACCCGTTTCCTTCCTCTGTGGAATAACAGCTCACCCGCGAGACTGACACAGTTCCTCCAACACAATGAGTCAACACAATGAGTCAATCGCAACTATCCAAGGGAAACACATGATAGCACTCGCAGGCCGCACGGAAAACACTTTACTTGAAACATGGGAGAAAGGACGCGCAAGCAACATAACAGAGACGACAGGAGAAAGGACGCGCAAGCAACATAACAGAGACGACAGGAGAAAAGAACGCGCAAGCAACATAACAGAGAAGATGCCGACGGCCGGCATGGCATTCTGATGGTGTGGCTGGCTAGCCTTGGAGGATGTAGGTGGCCCCGGCGGCCGGAAGGAGGACGAGCCATAGACCAGCTATGACAAGCACCGCAGCTGTGGCAGTGCCAATCAGCCTGTCACACCAGGTTTGTGACGAGGGGCAGCTTCTGACAAAATCGATAATCCGTTCCTTCATTTTTGGCCACCTTAAGTTTCGTCGGATTAGCTCGATAGTCTTGTCCTGCCCCATGTGCCCGGCCACCTTCGTGTCGTGCTCTGATTCCATAATCCTCTGTACCAGTCCTTCTGGCACCCAGAGCAGGTTCCATCGGTACAGTAGGTTATTTTCCCAGTTCCACTCGCTGGCCTTTCGGTCCTTCGGGAACAGGTTTTCCGTCACCGCTTCCTGTTTCCTTGCCTGTTTGGAGGCTTCATCCTTCTTTCCTTCTTCTCTGACTTTTGCCAGGAATTCCTCCATCCACCTTCTTTCCGGGAGTGACGCCAGTCGTGCCGATGAGCAGATGAACGATTGCGTCAGCCACTCCACAAAATGATTTTCCTTCAAAACCTTTGTGACTGGCTGGTTTTCTACCCCCCCCTTTTCAGCGCGGTACTCCGAACGCCTGGACAGTGCATCCGGCTTTCCGTTCTGTGTTCCTGGGCGGTAGTAGATTTTGAAGTCAATGCCGGCCAGTTCTTGTGCCCACCTTGCTTGTCGTCGGTTTAGTACCTTTGTCGTAGTGAAGTACTCTAAATTGTGATGGTTCGAGAAGACCTGCACCGGGTGGGTCGCTCCTTAACAGTATCGCCGCCAGAGTTTGAAGGCATCCACTATGGCCAAAAGTTCCTTGTTGTGGATTTCGTAATTAATCTCCGCGGCTTGGAAATTCCTCGAGTGGAAGGCAACCGGATGTAGACGTCCCTCTTCACTCCGTTGCGAAGATACTGCTCCTAGCGCGAAGTCCGATGCGTCCGTTTCAATGATGACTGGCTTCGTTGGGTCGAAGTGGGCCAGGAGCGGTGCCGTGGTGAATCGGTGTTTGAGTTCCTGTAAGGCTGCCTCCGCTTCCGGGTTCTAGGCCCACTCCTTACCCGATTCCTTTTTTGTCAATTCCGTGAGGGGCCTTGCTGCCCGGGAATAGTTTAGGATGAATCGTTGGTAGAAGTTGGCGAAGCCCAGGAAGGATTGGACTTCCGTTAGCGATCCCGGGGTTTTCCAGTTGAGGACCGCTTGTACCTTGTTGTTGGACATCCTAATCCCATTTCTTCCAATGATGTACCCTAGAAACTCGACTTCCGTGGCCTTCCATATGCATTTTACTGCAGAGATTGCGAGTCCGTTGTTCTTGAGTCCTTTGAGTACTTCTTTAACCGTTCGGTCGTGGCCTTCTTTTGTTTCGGCGTAAACCAGTATGTCGTCCATTTTGGCTAGTACTCCCACGTCCAGCATGCCCGATTGCACGTGGTTCATCATATCTTGAAAGGTAGAGGGGGCGTTAGTAAGGCCGAATGGCATTACCTGGAATTTGAACAGGCCGTATTGAGTTCTGAACACTGTCTTCCACTCGTCTCCTTCCTTTATGGGGATTAGGTGGAATCCGTTTTTCAGGTCCATTTTGGTGAACCACTGCACACCCTGAACCCTATCCTGGAGCTCTTGCATCAGCGGTAGGGGGTACCTGTTGGTGATAGTGATGCGGTTCAAGGCTCGGTAGTCGACGCATAGATGGAGCCCTCTTCCGTGGGGTTTGGGCACAAAGAGAATGGGAGACCCTGCCGCGGATGTGGAGCGCCTAATTATCCCGGTTCAGTCCATCTCTTGCAGCCATTCTCGAAGCACCTGAAGTTCCTCCTCTGAGAGGGGGTAGATCGGTCCCCAGGGTGGCGTGCTTCCTTCCTGGAGGTTGATTTGGCAGTCGTATAACCGATGGTCCAGTAGCGCCTCCGCTACCTCCTTCCCCATTATCCCAAGATATTGCCGGAATTCCAAGGGTACTTTTCCCAAGGGTTCCCCTTCTTCGACTGCCAATACATATCCAATAGTTCGGGCACTTGGTTCGGTTGCGACTGTGTCGTCCCAGGTTAGCGAGAAGTTGGCTTGCTCGTATTGGGTGCACTTCTCTAGGCACTCGGCACTGTTGAACCATATTTTCGGGTCCTGCCATGCTCCCTGAGGGGGGTGTTTGGCAATCCACCAGAAAGGGAGGAAGATGTTGTGACACTGGGGTTGTATCATAACCGGAGTGCAGAGAGAATCAAAGGTAATCAAGCTACTTTCGATAATTCACAAGGGAATAATCTTTGATCTTTTGTTCAGGGGTTTTTCATTGAGATAGTGTTCGATGTTGTCTCCTCTTTTCTCGACGGGCTAAACTTCGTCGGCTATATAGTCTTCTTTCGGCATCACGTGGTCCCTCTAGGGAACCCGTACTTCTCAGTCATTCCCGAGGATTCCGTCCGCTAGTCAAGACCCCGAAACCCCACGGACCCGGTTCTTACAACTCCATTGGTCCTGGTCGGTCTAACGATAAGCCGACTGATTCCCGCACCGCACAATCCCCTCAAGCCCTGTGGGTGAATGAATTACCGGCCTATCAGAGAAAGAGGAGTTATTGGTTCTATGAACTCACCCCTCGTATCTCGTATTTAGTTGCGTTTGTAGTTCGTCCGGAGATTAGCCCCTTAGGTCCATTACAGCTGTAAGGTCTAATCCTGAGGCTATCTCCCTCCTAGACTCGCTGAAGCCGACTAGACTCGACTTTTCCCTTCGAGTGGCTTGAGTAAAGTCTCACGTGCCCTGACTATGTAGCTAACTAAGTATCCTTTCCCCCGTGTTTCCTTTGAGGTATAACACTACTCCCCCCTTCTCTAGCTTCGTCCCGAAGCTGAGAGAGATCCTTTTTTCTCTATCTAGGTAGCCCTCCTTATTTTCTGTAATCTTTTTGCGGGTAACTTTGGACGGTGTTACCCCGACTGTAGTCCTCCACGCCTACAGCCCTCCCAGCCACCGGATCCGGGCATCATTCTCTGTAATCCGTCAGAATGGCTGGGCCCTCTGAGCAGGCCGGTGCGTGCTCATACTATCGTCCAGTCCTATGACGGGCCAGACTTTGTCACTAATGGGATTCCTTTCTCAGGGGGAACGAGTAGGAATTCGGTGGGCTGAGGGCTGGTAACCGGGATTCAGATAGAGGCCATGACAACTCATCCGGATGAAGCAAGCGTGACTGGAAGTGCCCACGCCTTCTCGGTCGTCGTCCCGTATCTCCCTTCCTGGTTTCCCGCGATCCTCGTTACCGCGTAGTATGGTACTCCGCATGGGTCCGACAGGGAGGCTGTTAACCATTTGATTCGATGCCTGAGAAGCGGGTCTTTTTGTTCGATTCGGTGCCCGAGAAGTGGGTCTTTTCGTTCGATTCGGTGCCCGAGAAGCAGGTCTTTTCTTCGGGTTGTTTCTCGTTTCGGACTTCAATTCCGGGGTCAATTCGGACCGAGCTCTTTTCATGCGGGGAGAGCCTATGGTGCCCTTTGTGCTGGTAACCGGGATCCGTGTAGTGGCCTCCTGTGGGCGTGCCGAGGAGTGCCCGCACTGTCGGGGGCGGGATACACCTGCGGCCCTGGATCCGAACCGCCGGTTCCATATTCCGAAAGTTGGTCAACCAGGCCGTCGTAGGTATGCGTGAGATGAAGTCCTCCATCCCCTTCATCCCTACTACCGCTCGTGCTTTTGCCGGGCCCTTTTATGGACTTCCCGCCTTAAGCGTCAGTGAGCCGGTAGTCCCTCGGCGCGTCTAGGTTTCGTTGATGAAACTCCCGGAGTTTCTCCGGACCGCCTACTGAAAAGTTGTCGAATGGTTCGTCCGTCCAGTCTTTGTGTTCCGGATAGTTGAGCCATTTGATGAGGTATAGAATTCTCCTGTTATTTCCCCAGCCACGTTCGACCGAGGACATAACTTCTTCGACATCGTATTCCTCAGACGGTTCCATGTCGTCCACCTCCCGGAGTACCTTTGAGGGGTCTGGTGGGGCCCTGTGCTCGCTGGTTCGGTATGGCTAGAGCAGCAACACATGGAAAACGTTGTGGATCTTCCATTTGCGAGGCAGCGTGAGGCGGACGGCCAGTGGGGAAACGATTTTCTCGATCTGGAAGGGACCATGATTTTTGTGGTCCAGTTTCTTCGAGGGGCGATGCGTTTTGATATTGCGTCCGTTGAGCATCACCAAGTCTCCTACTTGGTACGCCGGGGGTTCCTTTCGCGCCGGGTCAGTGTACCTCCGCATCCACTCCTGCACATCTTTCAGCCCTTTCTGTGACTTGTCGTGTACTGCGTGCATCCAGTGCACGTAGAGCTGCCTAGCTGGGTTAAGGGGCTCCGTCGTCACGGGGTTTATGGCTGCCAGATGGAAGCCATAGTTAGCATAGAATGGAGACATGCCGTTACCCATGGTAGTCGAGTTGTTGTAAGCAAACTCGGCCATGGGTAGTAGTCGTACCCAGTCATCCTGTTTCCTGCTGAGGAACGCTCGCAGGTACGTTTTGATCGTTTGGTTGAGCCGTTCCGTTTGTCCGTCAGTCTGTGGGTGGAATGCGGTGGACATACGGGATCGAATGTCGGAAAGTCGCAGGAATTCCTTCGACACTTCCGACGTGAACCTCGAGTCTCGGTCTGAAATGATGTCAGTGGGGAGTCCGTGGTGTTTCCATACTTCTCTTTCGAAGGTGATCGCCAGGTCCGCAGCCATTTTCCCGTCTTTTCTCAAGGGAAGGAAGTGCGCCATTTTGGTGAATCGGTCAATGATTACCCATAGTTGATCGCAACCTTCCGAAGTCGGGAGTTCCGTGATGAAGTCCATTGCTATTGACTGCCAAGGTGCGTATGGCAGTTCCAGTGGGGAGGACAGCCCGTAGGGTTGATGCCGGGATGCTTTGTATTGCTGGCACTCGGGGCAGCTACTGACAAAATGGATAATTCGTTCGTTCATTTTTGGCCACTAGAAGTTCCGCCGGATTAGTTCGACGGTCTTGTCCTGCCCCATGTGTCAGGCTACCTTCGTGTCGTGTTCTGACTCCATAATCCTCTGTACCAGTCTTTTTGGCACCCAAAGCAGGTTCCATCGGTACAGTAGGCCGTTTTCCCAGTTCCATTTCCTGGTCTTTTGGTCCTTTGGGGACGGGTTTCTCGTCACCGCTTCCTGTTCCTTTGCCTGTTCGTAGGCTTCCTCCTTCTTTCCTTCTTCCCTGACTTTTGCCAGGAATTCTTCCGTCCACCTGCTTTCCGGGAGTGACGCTAGTCGTGCCGATGAGCAGATGAACGATTGTATTAGACGCTCCTCGAAATGATTTTTTCCCAAAACCGTCGCGACTGGCTGGTTTTCTACCGCCCCCTTTTCAGGGCAGTACTAAGAACGCCTCGACAGCGCGTGCGGCTTCCCGTTCTGTGTTTTTGGGCGGTAGTAGATTTTGAAGTCGATGCCGGCCAATTCTTGTGCCCATCTTGCTTGTCATCGGTTTAGTACCTTAGTTGTAGTAAAGTACTCCAAATTGTGATGGTCTGAAATAACCTGCACCTGGTGGGTCGCCCCTTGGCAGTATCGTCACCAGTGCTTGAAAGCGTCCACTATGGCCAAAAGTTCCTTGTCGTGGATTTCATTATTAATCTCTGTGGGTTGGAACTTCCTCGAGTGGAAGGCCACTGGATGTAGACGTCCTTCTTCGCTCTGTTGCGATAATACTGCTCCTAGCGCGAAGTCTGATGTGTCCATTTCAATGATGACGGGTTTTTTTGGTTCGAAGTGGGCTAGGATCGGTGCCGTGGTGAACCTGTGTTTGAGTTTCCGGAAGGCGGTTTCCGCCTCCTGGTTCCAGGCCCATTCTTTACGCGACTCCTTTTTTGTCAGTTCCGTGAGTGGTCTTGCTACCCGGGAATAGTTCAGTATGAACCGCTGGTAGAAGTTGGCAAAACCCAGGAAGGATTGAACTTCCGTTAGTGATCGCGGGGTCTTCCAGTCGAGTACCGCTTGTACTTTTTCGTCAGATATCCTGATCCCGTTTCTTCCGATGACATACCCCAGGAACTCGACTTCCATAGTTTTCCACACGCATTTTTCCGGAGAGATGCCAGCCCGTTGTTCTGCAGTCTTTTGAGTACCTCCTTGACCGTTTGGTCGTGACCTTCTTCCATGTCAGCGTAGACCAGTATGTCGTCCATGTAGGCTAGTACTCCTACATCCAGCATGTCTGATAGCACGTGGTCCATCATGTCTTGAAAGGTAGAAGGGGCATTAGTTAGCCCGAACGGCATTACCTGGAATTCGAACAGGCCGTAACGGGTTTTGAATGCCGTCTTCCACTCAACTCTTTCTTTTATGCGGATCAGGTGGAACCCGTTTTTTAGATCCATCTTGGTGAACCACTGCGCTCCCTGAACCCGATCCTGGAGCTCTTGCATTAACGGTAGGGGGTACCTGTTGGGAATAGTGATTCGGGTCAGGGCTCGGTAGTCGACGCACAGGCGGAGCCCTCTTCCGTGGGGTTTTGGCACAAAGAGAATGGGAGACCCTGCCGCAGATGTGGAGCGTCTAATCTTCCCAGTTCGCTCCATTTCTTTCAACCATTCTAGGAGCACCTGGAGTTCTTCCTCCGAAAGTGGGTATATTGGCCCCCAGGGTGGGGTGCTTCCTTTCTAGAGGTTAATTTGGCAGTCGTACGGCCGGTAATCCAGTAGCGCTTCTGCCGCCTCTTTCCCCATTATCCCGAGGTATTGTCGGAACTCCATGGGTATCTTTCCCAAGGGTTCCGCTTCTTCAACCGCTGACACGTATCCGATAGTTCGAGCGCTTGGGTCGGTTGCGACTGCGTCGTCCCAGGTTAGCAAGAAGCTGGCTTGTTTGTATCGGGTGCACTTCTCTAGGCATTCAGCGCTGTTGAAGCGTATTTCTGGGTCCTGCCACACTCCCTGAGGGGGGTGTTTGGCAATCCACCAGAAGGGGAGGAAGATGTCTATTCTTTCTTCCATAGGCGAGACCTCGAATCTTTCTCTGGTGACGTGTAGTCGGTGTCGCAAGAGCAGGGGTTCTGTGTAGTATTGCCCCGCTCCTTCCACGGTCTGACCTGTGAAGTTTTCGATGGTTATCATCTGGTAGTGTTTTTGTAACGCGAGCCCCAGCTTCCTCGCCATTTTCTGGTTGAGCAAGGGGATGGAGCAGCCGGTGTCCAGGAGAATTCGGACTCAATGGTCCTGTGTCCCTGCCCATAATCGCATTGATATGACCGGTCGAGGTCCTCCTTTAGGTTTTTTCGCTGTGGCTTTTCCTTCCTTTATATTTTTCCTTTTTTGGCCTGCTCCGCTTATAATGCGCTGGGGCCCCCCGGTTGGCCTGGCTGGTGGGCTCCTTAAAAATCCTCCTCTTCTGCCCACAGGGGCTCGGAGTCCATGACGTCTAGCGCCGCCATTTTCTGCGCTTTGGGCTTCAGGGCTGGCAGGGCTTCCTCCTCAGGTTCGTGCGGCCGCTTTGTTCCTGCAGCTATTTTCCATGGCAATGGGGGAAGGTCGGTGCCTTTTGCAGTGGTGCTGGCGAAATATTTGGCTGCGCGGTGACTCGGTCGCCCGTAGCGATGGCATCCTCGGGTACTCGTGTATTTCCTGCGTTCGTGGTCCGCGACTCCTTTGAACGCAGCGGCCTCTGATGCCAATTTTCCGCTTCCTCCGTACTCGCTATCCCTGCGGGTTTCGCGCAGGGGTTCCTTCATCGTTTCCTTCTCTTTCCGGCTATTGTTCAAGCCTTCTCTGTCTCGATTTTTCTCGTCCCGTTTTGCAGCAGGGGCTGGAGTCCTTGCCTGTTCCCGGGCTAGTCGCAGGGCCTTCTTCTTTTCTACCTGTAGGCATGCCTGGTGGGTGGCTTGTAGGAAGCCCTCATCATCTGCGAAGTCCTCCTGGTAATGGGCGAAGCACATGTCCAATACTGCGTCCAGCATGGCCAGGTCAACTTTTTCCCATAGCGCTTCTCCAGTTGCGCGAGCGAAGTTATTGAACGCCCAGAACTCCGTAAGGTAGGCACGGATCGACCCCTGGTATCGGAGCTGACCCAATTTCAGCTGAGCGTCTGCCACTTCTCGTTCGTTGCGATATTCGGTCCGGATTGCGGCTGAATAGTTGGCCCAGTTGTCGTTGTCTTGCAGCTCCCTGTACCGGTGGAGATGCCATACTAGTGCGGTGTCAGTCAGGAGGGTGCCGACCCAGGCGATTTTTTGTCGGTCGGTTGTGTCTGGATAGAATCCCAGGACATCGTGATGGACTCCCACCACTGGTTGAACACAGTCGAGCTTTTCCCCTTGAATTTTTTGGGATTCTCCATTTTTAGTCGTGAGGTTCGGATTGCGTTTCCTCGGGGCTCGGCGTTCTCCCGAGTTCGAGCCAAGTGTTCCATCACGCCTTGGGCCACCTCGTTTGCCACTATCCTTGCGAGTTCCTGCGGGGTAGGCTCTGGAGGAGGCGGGGTCGAGGGATACCTGAAGAGCCGACGTGGGGGCCTTGCCGGTGATGGCGGAGCAGGCGATCATCGAGGCGGCCTGTTCGTTGGGGGTAGTCCTCCCCCCGCTCCTCCTGATGCTAGCGGTCCTTGAAGTGGGGGCGCCATTGCCCATCCTGGTGGGGTGTGGGGAACTGCGGGTGGCCTTCGCCACCTTGGTCCGGTACTCAGGGGGCTTCCCAACGTTAAGTGGATGGTTGGCCCTGGAGGGTGTCGCTGGTTTCCCGGGCTCGGGCTGGCTGAAGAGTCGCTCTGGGTTCGCATGGCTGGCGTGCAAGGTAGCGGGACCGTTGGGGCCATTTGTTGCAGCTCGTCTTGGGCCTGGGACAGCCGCAGCTCCAGCTCTCTTATTTGCAGCCTATCTTCCCTTCCTTGCTGTTCGAGCGTTTGCACCTTCTGCTGATGGTCAGCTGCCCATTTTTCCACATTACCCTGAAACTCCAGCAGGTGCTGGTTTCTGGCCAAGTTTGCTTCTGTTAGGAAGGCCACTCCTTCGTGCATTCGTGGTACTTGGGTGGCCTCCTGCCGTCGCTGCGACTCGGCCCCATTGGTTCATTCGATTATGGCTTCCCATCCTTGTCGTGTGAAGTTCTGATACCCGTTTCTTCCGCTATGTGTTCCTTTTTTTCTATTTGCTCACAGACGTATTGGGTCCCCTGAGACAGTTTGTTGTAAGCGGCCTCAATTCGGCGAATGCGTCGGTCCGTCCGGTCAACTGTGTTGCCACAGGCCTCCATTAACTGCCACAGGTCTTCTTCGGCCTGCTGCTGGTGGTTGGCCATCGCCCGCATCCATCCGAGTGGGTTGGCTGCTTCCAAAACGTCCTCCGTTGGCTCCTCATCGTTGGATATCTGAAGGATCCCTCGGGGTGTTTCCAGGCGGAGCATGTTGAAATCGGAGGAGGTGGGCATTCTCAGTATAGATCGAGGAAATCACCAGTATAGATGGTTTCGTCGTTTTCAAAGGTATCCTCGAAGGAGTATTGAAAGTAGGGTGATATTGAGATCAAGATTATAGTGTGACACTGCGGTTGTATCGTAACCGGAGTGCAGAGAGAATCAAAGGTAATCAGGCTACTTTCGATAATTCACAACGGAATAATCTTAGATCTTTTGTTCGGGGGTTTTTCGTTGAGAGTGCATTCGATGCTGTCTCCTCTTTTCTCGACAGGCAAAACTTCGTCGGCTATATAGTCTTCTTTTGGTGTCACGTGGTCTCTCTAGGGAACCCGTACTTCTCAGTCATTCCTGAGGATTCCGTCCACTAGTCAAGACCCCGAAACCCCACGGGCCCGGTTCTTACAACTCCATTGGTCCTGGTCGGTCTAACGATAAGCCCACTGATTCCCGCACCGCACAATCCCCTCAAGCCCTGCGGGTGAGTGAATTACCAGCCTATCAGAGAAAGAGGAGTTATCGGTTCTATGACCTCACCCCTCGTATCTCGTATTTAGTTGCGTTTCCAGTTCGTCCGGAAATTAGCCCCTTAGGTCCGTTACGGCCTTAAGGTCTAATCCCGAGGCTATCTCCCGCCTAGACTCTCTGAAGCTGACTAGACTCGACTTTTCCCTTCGAGTGGCTTGAGTAAAGTTTCACATGCCCTGACTATGTAGCTAACTAAGTATCCTTTCCCCTGTGTTTCCTTTGAGGTGTAACAGATGTCTACTGTTGGAATTGCTTCTCGCCGCTTCCGCGTGGCGTGCCGATGGAAGTGTCACCGCAGCAACGGCAACGACAGCAACACTGTGGGGAGCAATGGCATAGCAACGGCAGTGGCAAGGGGATCCTGGTAATGACGGCTTGGCATTCTCCCATAGCAGCGTCTTTCGCATTCTTTCTTCTGTACTCTTAAATACTCCTATATATCACAAAAAAGATAAGACACATCACGGTTGAGCGATTCCATCAAACTTCAACGATCAAATCTTCTCATTTGGTTCCTCACTCGTTCCTCTCTCTCTCTCCCACTCTGCGCATGAAGACTGTTAAAGAAACCAGTGACCGGGCAAACTTTAACATCTACCCCTTCCTCCATCGGGGAGACCTCGAATCTTTCCCTGGTAACGTGTCATCGGTGCCACAAGAGCAGGGGTTCAGTATAATATTGCCCTGCTCCTTCCACGGTTTGACCTGTGAAATTTTCGGCAGGTATCGTCTGATCGTGCTTTTGGAGGGCGATTCCCAGTTTTTTCGCAGTTTCCTGATTGATTAACAGGATCGAGCAGCCGGTGTCTAGGAGGATCTGAACTTGATGGTCCTGGGTCCCTGCCAACAATAGCATTGTTATGATCGGTCGAGGTCCTCCTTTGGGTTTTTTCGCTGTGGCTTTCCCTTCCTCTTCATTCTTCCTTTTTTTGCCTGCTCCACTTACAATGGGCTGGGGCCCCCCGGTTGGCCTGGCCGGGGGGCTCTTTAAAAATCCTCCTCATCTGCCCACAAGGGCTCGGAGTCCATGACGTCCAGCGCTGCCGTTTTTTGCGCTCTGGGCTCCGGGGCTGGTGGGGCTTCTTCTTCGGGTTCATGCGGCCGCTTTGTTCTGGCAGCTATTTTCCATGGCGCTGCGGGGAGGTCGGTACCCCTTGCCGTGGTGCTGGCGAAGCATTCGGCTGCCCGGTGACTCGGTCGCCGGCAGCGATGGCAACCCCGGGTGCTCGCATGCTCTTTGCGCTCGTCGTCCGGGACTCCTTGGAACGTGGTGGCTTCGGATGCCCATCGCGCTGTACCTCTGTACGCGCTGCTTCTGTTCTCTTCCCGATGGGGTTCCGGTTTTGCTTCCCTGCTGTCCCGGTCATTATCCGAGCTCCCTTTGCTCCGTTCGTCCCTCCTCTTTTCTTCTCATTTTACGGCCGGGGCCTTGGTTTTTGCCTGCTCCCAGGCCGACCGTAGGGCCTTCTTTTTCTCGACTTGTAGCGCCGCTTGGTATGTCGCCTGCAGGAACGCCTCGTCGTCGGCGAAGTCCTCCAAGTAGTGGGCAAACCTCATATCCATTACCGATTCTGGCATTGCAAGATTCACTTTTTCTTGGAGGCACTCTCGCGTAGCACGTGCGTAGAGGTTAAGGGCCCGTAACTCCATCATGTAGGACCGGATGTTGCCGTGGTACTTTAGCTGTCCCAGTTTTAGCTGCGCGTTCGCCGCTTCCCGCTCATTGTGGTACTCGGTCCGAATCGCGGCCAATTAATTTGCCCAGGGGTCGTTGTCCTGTAACTTGCGGTGTCTGTGGAGGTGCCAAACCAGGGCCGTGTCTGTCAGGAGTGTCCCGACCCAGGCGATTTTTTGCCTGTCAATGGTCTCGGGGTAAAACCCGAGATACATGGTCACCGATTCCCACCATTGGTTGAAGACGGTGGGGTTTTTTCTGTCGAATTTCGCCGGGTTTTCTATTTTCAATCGCGAGGTTCTTGCCTGGGGTTCCGCGGGTCGTGCTGGGATTTGCGCTGCCGCGATCCCAGCTCCCACCAATCGGGCTATTTCTTCTGGCGTGAGTATGGTCGCCAGTCGCTCGCAGGTTGGTTTCCCCGTATTTGGTGGGGGTCTGCCCATTGGGAGGTTCCGTTCGTAAAAGTCGCCGTCGCCCTCGCTCAGGGGCGGAGAAGGTGGTGACGGCGCGGTTCTGCGTGGGGGCCTTGGTGGGGGCCCGTTTCCTCCTGCTCCCCCGTTGTCGGCCGGGATTGCCGGGGGTCTCTGCCGCCGCGGGATTCTTCCGAGTAAGGGACTTCCTAGCGTTAGCTGGGTCACGGGTTCTCTTGCTTGATTCTGGGCTGCAGGGGGTTCCGGCGTGCACTCCCACTCCACCCCACGGTTGCGCGCCACAGCATCGGCATCGGCTTGGTTACCCGATTCCCCGCTACGGCACCCGCTCCCACTCCACCTCACGGTTGCGCGCCACGGCCTCGGTATCGGCTTGGTTACCCGATTCCCCGCCACGGCACCCGCTACCTCACACTTCCTGGGCGGTCGCGCGTTCCGGCGTGCGTTCCCACTCCACCTCACGGTTGCGCGCCACGGCATTGGCATCGGCTTTGTCACCCGGTTACCCGCTACGGCACCCGCTCCACTGCACCTCTCGGTTGCGAGCCACGGCATCGGCATCGGCTTGGTTACCCGATACCCGGCCACGGCTCCCGCTACCTCACACTTTCTCGGCGGTCGCGGGCTTGGGCCCCCGCTACTGCCACCACCTCCACCTACATCTCACGGTTGCGCGCCACGGCATCGGCATCGGCTTTGTCACCCGGTTCCCCGCTACGGCACCTACCTCACACTTCCTCGGCGGGCTCGCGCTCTGGCGTTTCCTGCCACACACCTCCTCGGCGGGCTCGCGCTCTGGCATTTGCTGCCACCCCACCTCCTCGGCCGGCTCACGCTCCTGCGTTTGATGCCACCTCACCTCCTCAGCGGTCTCGCGCTCCGGCGTTTGCTGCCACACCTTCTCGGCGGTCTCGCGCTCCGGCGCGCACCCGCACCTCCACTTCTCCGTCTCGGTGGCCGCGCGCTCCGACTTCTGCTGCTACACACCTTCCTGGCGGGCTCACGCTCTGGCGTTTGCTGCCACACACCTTCCCGGTAGCCTCGCGCTCCGGCGCACACCCACACCTCCACTGTTCCGTCTCGGCGGCCGCGCGCTCCGGCGTCTGCTGCCACACACCTCCTCGGCGGGCTCGCGCTCCGGCGTTTGCTGCCACACATATTCTCGGCGGTCTCGCGCTCCGGCGTGCACCCGCACCTCCACTCCTCCGTCTCGGCGACCGCGCGCTTCGGCGTCTGCTGCCACACACCTTCGCGGCGGGCTCGCGCTCCGGCGTTTGCTGCCACCCCACCTCCTCGGCGGACTCACGCTCCGGCGTTTGATGCCACCTCACCTTCTCGGCGGTCTCGCGCTCCGGCGCGCACCCGCACCTCCAATACTCCGTCTCGGTGGCTGCGCGCTCCGGCGTCTGCTGCCATTTCACCTCTCCAACGGCTGCCACACCGGAGCCGTTCAAACTTAACGATACCACGACTGATTTCAATGAATGTACTCTTTTCTCGTTGCTTACGTCGTGCGCGCTTTGTCTTTCGATTTCCTTGGTGCATTTGCTCTTTTGGCGGACGGGAAAGATGGGAGCCCCACGGGGGTGGTACGGCGAGGAGGAGCGCACAAAACCTGTAGTGTTAAAGCGCAATAGATCGAAATCGAATATTATCCTCACAACACCCCCCAACCTTCCGCGCAGGAACAACAACAACTTCTCCCCACGGCCATCAGAGTCTACCTCTGATGGCCGAAGGCATCTACAACACTTCCTCTGTCATGCCATCGTGACAGATCCACACTTTCTTTCCCTGTTGCGCGCACGTGACAGAAAACCTCATTCTTCTCCGTTCCCGTTTTGCGTCGACGTGAACGGATACCCCGTTCAACACCTGTGGGCACGGCTCGGACCCTGAAATGTCAGCCCGCCCACGCCAACACATCTTGGCTGCATCCGGACCCCGCTCCTGTCTGCTAAGCCGCCAATCACAACATGGTTGCGCGCCACGGCACCGGCATTGGCGTGGTTATCTACCCGATTCCCCACCACAGCACCCACTACCTCACACTTCCTCGGCGGTCGCGTCCTCCGGCGTGCGCTCCCTCTCAACATCACGGTTGAGGGCCACGGCATCGGCATCGGCTTTGTCACCCGGTTCCCCGCCACGGCACCCACTACCTCACACTGCCTCGGCGGTCGCGGGCTTGGTCCCCCGCTACTACCACCTCCTCCACCTCCTCCACCTCCTCCACCTTCAC
>Ga0307508_10003581_pt1 | contig 15633 bp, 23 predicted proteins | sample 9_EM_MG_FD_203089 | JGI IMG/M metagenome (GOLD analysis project Ga0307508, IMG submission 203089) | Populus trichocarpa ectomycorrhiza microbial communities from riparian zone in the Pacific Northwest, United States - 9_EM | ecosystem: Host-associated > Plants > Roots > Unclassified | place...
ACGAATGGACATGACTTCACCCACTTCAGAAAAACCTTCATGATTGTACACTACACCATTCCCAATGAGTTGGACCTGAGGGGCGCGAGGGATTGCATTGATATGGGAATGGAGGATGGACTTCTTCCTGTTGTCTGTCCTGTAATTCCCATGACCGTAGATGCTGGTATCGGGGTCGAAAGCCTATCCGCAAGGTATAAGTATGACTCATGAGTGAGGGACGCGAATACGCGCCTTGGTAATCGCATATTGTTGCTCTGGCGACATGATGACGTTACGGAACAGCAATAGGGAATACTGGCACCGCAACAATGAGCTGAAAACCAGACCATCTAGACAAAGAATGAAGAATACCTTGTAAAGAAGTTGCTCGATCTCTTTAAACTGCTCAGGAGTAAGATCAGCGGGGTTTACGCCCTTAATTTCCTTTCCGAACTCCGCAAAGTACTGTGGGTTCGCGCTAGGAGGGAGTGCGAGTGATTCAGTTTGAATAGACATATTCGGGATTTCTCTCATTGGGGCGCGACAGGTGTTCGTCGAGGAGGACAACAAGTGCGGGTGCGACAAGGGATTATGTATCCGCAACGCCCCTTGCCGAACTTGAACTGGATGGACTTCGATGTTGCTTGTTCCGATTAACCCCGTGGTTCCTTACCGCGCGAGTTGGACAATCGCCTGCGCCGCGCCGCGCCGCGCTGCTCGCATCATTGAGCCGCCATGATGAGCTGCAGCGGGTACCAAACGCCACTTCTCGCACGAATTTGGGAATCCAACATCTTGGACTTACTCGGATCGGGATCGTGTGAAAAAGCTGGTAAATTTCTCACGAGACAGCCTCAGACGGACTGGTGTTCATTTGGGGGTATATCTGCCGTATACGCAATACTTAGGCGGTCAATTCGATTTGCTCGATATTGATGTTATGGACTTCCTGTTGATACAGTCGTGTTGTACTGTCGATGTGGCCTAAATGGGACGTACAGGCTCTGTACACCATGCATTTTGAGGGCTGACCCCCATACAGATAATTTAACACATTGCCTCCACTGAAGGTAGACTTAGCTTCATAGCGGAAAATATCCATCTAAAAGCTTTTGCATCTCTTCGTCCAAGGCCGCCTCTTCCCATTCCGTAAGAGAGCCAATCTTTTCGAGCCATGATACGCTGCAAACCAGAATCCATCATGATGATAAACCGCAGTGGGCACATTGCTTACCTCTCACTAAGAAGATTCAAGCCGTTCTGTCCTTTCAACTCAGTGTCCTTTTGAGAGAGTGCAACTGCTGGTCGGATCAAAGCATCGCGTGCCTGCACGGCCACCTTGTGTGCCTTGTGCCACTTGTGTTTGATTGATTGTCTAGGGGCCTAGAGTGCTGTCAGACTGTATAATCGGGTCCATGTAACATCTGGACCCACAGGCTATCGGGAGTGTCATGAGTGGAGAATAAAAGAAGAAGAATAGATGGGCGACTGACACGACGCATCTTGCCACGACTCTCCAATTTACCTCGAACTGCCTCGAGGTACTGGATGAAACCATGCAAAAGAACGGAGAAAAGTCTTTCAGTCACTGTATCAAAGAGTACGATTGTAGGTATGGTGAGAGTGATTATGCCTTGATCATTATCTCACCGGACATCATACTGCTGAGAAATTCATATCGCGTCTCGGTAGCGCAAGTAGACATGGTACTAAGCCTGGTGAATGTTTTTCCATCATGTTTGAAAATGATGAATTTCTCTAAATCGGTCAGCAGAGCATAGACAGGCGGTTGAGGGCGGAGGTTTCTTTTGGAGTTGACGGTCCATGCAGCTAAAAAGTGCTCAGAACAAGATGAGGCGTCAAATAGGCAAAAAAGCAAATACTGTGCATCTCCGTGAAAACCTGAGCGGCTTCCTCTTCTCCCATTGGTCCATTGAGGTGGTGCTTGAGCTTGTGCACAAGCATAATCAGTCCAAGGTCGAGCACGAAAAGCTCATGTTCTACACAGCTCCCCGACGTCAAGGTAGTTTTATGTGACCGCCCTTCCGGTTTATCAACTATGCGCCCGTTGAAGAGCTGACAAATTGGCACATGCCACTACGATGTGTCAGCAACATTCGCAATAAATCAACGCCTGACCTACAGCCTCAAATAGGCGAAAGTGGGCAGCCTCGTTGTTGTAACTGTCGACCTCCTGATACACATCCATCGACCTCATAGCGGTCATCAACATTCTTTTGTGGACGGAAGGTGGGAGGTATAGGTCAGGAACATCAAAATAAGCGAGCTGACGCGGTCCATTATTCGAACTAAGGCCAAAATCAAGGCAGGCCTTCGCCCAACTTGCAGATGAGACACCGGGCGAATGTTCTGGAACTAGGTCGATCCTTTGTATTCCGCAAGATTCCATAAGGTACCGCAATAGCTCCTCCCGCTCCTCCTTGTTGGAGGCTAGGAGGGCATCGCGAATGGCCGTCACGTCCAGTCCGTCTATCACCGGGATGTCAAGTTCCTGCTCCACGTTAGGTGGCTCGCCCAGCCCGTTGTCGAGTTTCTGCTTCTTTCTGCTTGGCATGACGTTGGTTGTGGACACGAAGGAGCAGTAGTAGTGTCAAGGTTATAGGTGAGCTAGGCACTTGCCGTCGCTACCGATGGGATCTACGACGGTCTCGTGACCAGACCTCGGTGGTTGAATTGAATGGTACTCGGTCTGCTACTCGTTGAATAGTGCAACATGCAACATAGCAATCAGAAAATTAGACTAAATGTGTGGAAACCCAATAATGTCACAAACTGGCATGTCACTTTGCCTGAATCCTCAACAGGCTCAACTGTCTGGTGTCAGCGGACTAGGGAGACTTGCAGACTCGCTTCTGAAACACAGACCCTATGCCCTCGGGCCTCAGATCAATGGATAGGCCCTGTCAGGACTCGGTCTCGCATCATGAAAACGACGATACCATGTCACCTCCAGACCCACGAAGACTATTTAATTGTTAGTCAAAATCCATTCATAATGCGCGTCGCGTCTCGCGTCACACCGGTACTGATACATGTGGTTTGCACCTACAGTCGTTCCCAACCCTATCAAAAGAGCACAGCAAAAAATTTCACCCTCTTCAGCCGAATTGGTCCTTTATGCCCATTTCGCGACATCCGCATCATCGGGACCAGCTGGATCATCCGATGCTGCAAGATTGCACTGATGGAAGACACGAACTTGATCCTCTGTAAACGCACCGACGACGCTGTGCAATAGCCCTCGGTTATGGAATAGCACAAAGTCGTTTGGAGACCAGTCATGCGGGTAAACAAACTTTTGACAAGGAATGATGTAGTGTCAGCATAGATAACCGTATTTGAGGAGGACATACCTCGGGGGAAATGCTGGGCCGCTGAAGTTCATAGACAATATAGCGAACTGTCTTAATGTCTGTGACATGTGCACCATCAGGATAGCGCGCATCATCCGGGCGTGGCTTTCCCGAAGGGATGGGATCGATAATGAGTTCGTGAACTGCACTGGGATGAACTTGATAATGGAGCTCGCCCGTGACGGGATTCTTCCACAACTATTCATACATCATGTTTTCACGTTCTCATCAGCTCACAGGTCTGCGACAGATCACATAGATCCAAGGCGTACCATCGGGAACGTCTTAACTTTGGTTTCATCCCACTCTGGCAATTCGCTCAACGGCAATTCTTTGCCCTCCGTCTCAAGACCGAGACCGGTGCTCAGGCTGCGAGCAGGTGCCATCCAGACATATGGGTGAGGTGCGTAGCGAACCTTGGTGCGCACGGCGAGTGATTTAAGGTTCTCTGGCAGTGTATTGAATGTCGTACGCGTCGAGATGACTTTGTAAGTGCGAAAACGGAAAGCAATGAACACAAGATTTTTGCGCCGGAATGGTGGGCTAAACATACATGCGGTCGTGCCCAAGGGAACGGAAAGCTCTTCGCCTGTTCCGTCATCATAGCGGAGAATCTGCCGTTCACCGGCGGGGACCGTGATTCCGTAGAGGGTTGTGACCCTGGGTCTGCAAACAAATCCACGATGATGAGCCCCTTAGACCGGAAATAGCCCGCTTACGGTGAAAGTTCATAGAGTGCAGCATCAATATGCCTGGAGACGATGTTGTCATCAGAGACTCTGATCAAAGAGTGGCAACGAGACACACCAACGGTAGAAGCGGGTATACTTGAGATCATCTTCCTCCGGAATTACAGTTTTGTGGAACGTCCTGTGATGTGGGTGCTTCAACTTGGCCTAACCGCAAAGGGTTATTAGAATGAGCGCGAGTTCGCTAGTCGAATAGATGAATGAACAGGCTCACTCACTTCGGAAAGACCTTCATGATTGTACACCATGCCATTTCCAATGAGTTGGACCTGAGGAACACGAGGGATTGTTTTGAGATCGGGATGGAGGATGGACTTCTTCGTGTTGCCTGTCTTGTTGTTTCCATGACCATAGATCTCGGAATCAGGGTCGAAGGCCTATTAACAACCCGAGTATAAGTATGACTCATTGGCGAGGGCTCGAGTGAGGCGTGTATACTCGCTTTGGTGAGGGCATATTGCTGCTCTGGTGACACGGTGACGTTGCGGAACAGCAACACAGAATGCTGGTATCCCAACAATTAACTGAGAAGCACGCCATGTAGGCGACGAGTATTGGAGAATACCTTGTAAAGAAGTTGCTCGATCTCTTTAAACTGATCAGGAGTGAGCTCAGCGGGGTTTACACCCTTGACTTCCCTTCCGAACTCTGCAAAGTACTTTGGGTTCGCGCTAGGGGGGAGTGGGAGTGATTCAATTTGGATAGACATATTCGGGATTTCTTGATTTGGAGTGCGATGGGTCTTCGGCGTCGAAGGGAGGGCGGACAAATGCCAAGGCTTATGTGCCGGCAACGCCGGCGCTTATGTTACCGGCTTAAATATTGCTCCATGCCGATTAACCCCGCGGTTTTCGTCCGCCGCGGGGGAAGACGGGTAAGTATGTTGTGACCGGTAACGTGACTCTCTGGAAATTCTAGCGAGATAATGTGCATCGTGAATAAATGTGCAGTTGCGATCACACCCAGACCTCGCTTCCTGCTGTCCAAACTGTCGCTTTGCATTTCCTCATCCAACCGTAGAGCACATGGCCGAGGAATCCTTTTGGGTGAAATAGGGCTGTTACGAGCTGCAATACGAAACAAATGCACATTTGCCGAGCAGCGGTATGAATATGGCGTCTACCGATATCGTTGAAGCTAGCGCGACATTTCGTAATTTTACATTGGCACATCCACTGCACGAAAAGTCAAGATTCAAGGTATTCAGAGAGTATTGTTGCGAAACCTCCTCTCAGATTGAAATAGGTAGTGAGAAGGAGGCTATGCGCCGACCTAACATTGCAAAGAGGGTGATCAGCTTCAGAGAGAAAGGAAGGGGCTAAGTTGCGCGATTACTTATTGGATGTGTCCAGCGCAGAACGCAGCTAATTTGGGCAGAGGTATCAGCTTCAACGTAATGAGGAATAGCAGATACCGCTCACTGCGCACCCTCTTTCAATTCGGATGATCCGGCGCGACCGCCGCACGCTAACATGGCCAACAATCGCAACAGGTCAATCGACATCACACATTTGAGTGCAACACAGTACCTTTCCGTCAGTTTGGCCTGGAGGAGGCTTAATCTGAGGTTCATCAGCATCGTTAGAGGCAACAGGGAGACATGACGGGCATCAGACTTACGGCCTGAACTCAGTGGGCGAGTAAGGTATAAGGAGATGGAGAAGATATAAATCAGCTTCTGAAACTTGGTGCGGTCATATGAGTGCGTACACCTGGTCCCTTCAGACATCAAAATCAGAAAAAAAAGTCAGGTCGGAAAAGAAAACCGGCGGAAGCGGAGCGAAGCAAACGAACACTTTGGAAGGTCGGGGCGGCGGACGCCAGCCCAGCGAAAGCTCCAAGGACGATGATGATGAAAGACGATGTACGCATGGTTGTATGAAGGCTAGAGATGGGGATATGGTGGTCGGGACGGGGTGAAACAGGATGGAGCAAGGTGTATTTATAGAGGAGAGGCACCACTCAACCGAACAATGTTCCTCATCGCATGGGGCTACCTTTTCCCAGGGACCTTGATGGTTTAAATCACGAGAACTAGTCGCCAGGGCCGCGCTAAAATAAATCTTCGATTCGATAAGCCAGGAACGCATAGCAAGCCTTTCCCGATTGCATGCGAACCTTAGCTAGTGTGCGCTGAGTCTTTCCTGTCACTAGGCTCGGACAGAGTGCTGGGTCTAACAGGTAGTGTCCGTGGCATCAAATAATGAAGTATTTTGAATGCTTAGTCAAGTATATTCAATCGGAAGAATGTTGTAAGATGCGCTCGTCGCGTCCTTGGGGGAACAAAGTGGAGTAAACATTCTCCAGGCACACGTGACCGGTTTCGCTATGAAGTGCTGGCCTGTGGGACCGCCTTTAATTTGTTCCCTGGATATCTCCTCATCGTCAAGCAATTACCAACCACATGCTCGAGTTTCAGTGCAATGAACAAGTTGAATACAATGGTTTGATTAAACAATCCCTGTCTCTTGGAGGCCGCATTATTGGTTTGCGCTAGCTCCAGCACCAGCTTCGTCTTGTCCGCTTTTTTCATCTTTGAGACGGGGCCAAACCTTAAGTGGTTTCTTTTTGCTGAGAACCGGGGGTCTTCACAAAGCATGCGGTGCTTGAATATCTGCCCATTCAACTGTGACACCCCAACCGTTGGATGCTTGCTTCAGCAAGGATAAGTTCCACTTCCTCAGCACGCGTCTTTGAATGATGTTAGATATGTTATCGCGTCGTTGGGGAGGACAAAGTAATGGTACAACTGAACTTAGCTAAATTTCGTCGGCTGTCCGTCCATCAAAGTTGTCCCCACAATCCCGTGTATTTGGCCCCCAGCACCATGTTATCGGTTGTCACAACTCTACACATGTCAGTTTGGCACTCACCGTCCATTGAATATGAGCTTGAAGCTGCATTTGTCCAATAACGAGGTACTAGCAGGAGTGCAATGGTTCGAGTGAAAGGGGACGAAGAGTAGTACCAGGGTCGCAACTCAGAGAGGTCGAATACACACACATTTGGTGATCTTGAATATAGAAAAAGATTCAGAGCTCGTTTTCTTGACGGATAAGCCGGATAGCCGAGGCTATCCGTGTGTTGGCTCCCCATCAAACGTGTAGGTAGGTCGCAACCGTTAGCTCATTCGATAAATGAGCAAAATATCGTCGACAGGCCCAGAGATTGAACTACGCCATATGCATAGGGAACGGGAAGCTGCGCTAGTACAAAAATTCCGACAGACCATCAAGCAGTTCACGAGCGAGGAAACGACAATTTCCTGTTTTGTGCAGTCCGCGTCAATCCCTAGCGAACGCGACTGAGGCCAAAATCACAGATACCTCAGGAAAAGAGGACGATTAGACTTGTTCAAAAGGAGGAGCACCTGAACACGGCACGGCGGTTGGATACTGGATACCTGCTGATGTTCACAAGCGTGTCATCGCCGCAGTGGCTGGTTCAACATTTACCGATCAATTGCCAGGTACAATAACAAATGGATATGTTGCATGTGGGATAGAAGGGTATATAAACAAATGCTCGGAGACATCGCGCGTGCACTTGCTGTTTCTTTGTATTGCTGCATTAAGCAAGGGTTCAAGTCTTCTTGGTCCTAACCGACCGCGTTTTCAAACGGGCCGCCTACAATGCATAAAATGATGTTGCCGTTGCTTAGCATTTCGGATGGCAGAGATGATGGTCTCAACAGAATTCTTACCACATGGTATCTACGTTCCAGGAATCTTTTCTTGGCCCTGTGGCCCATTCGAGTGATGTCGTTCCACAACCACACGACCATGAACACAAACATCATAGGGAGTGCGATCTCCCAGAAACTAATGTGGAAATTTCAGCGAAATGCTGAGTAATAGATCTGAAGACGGCCTACACGAGGTCAGAGTTTTGGATAAGACGGAAGTCCTTGAAATTCATCCCTGAACGTCATGTCAATTCCAGAGCGCGTCGTCCAAACGCACGTAGACGCACCGCAATATCCAGTCAGGAACGTCAATGGGAAAAATCTGCGCCGGGGATAATAGCGTAAGTGCACGGCCTTTGGATGATGCATAAAACGCACATGATTGTGGCAAGACTTAGTCTGCGCATCGTCTCATTTGTCTGATACGAGATACTCTGTGGAGATGCACAACAGCATGAACATAATGCAGACGAATGGCTGCACGCAAAACTCACATTGAAGACGTATGAAATGAGATTCTCTGCAATAGTCCCGAACATGTCCATAGATTCGAGAACATAGTCCATATGATCATTGACGTCGGCCTATTGCCACCAATCGAGATCAGTCGACTCAGCCGCTGCATACTGATGAACAATTGGGCGCACCAAGTAGACCCTTGCCTGATGCGAGAGGAAACCTTTGATGTTATCCGTCTCGGCGTTCGGGTCTGATGATGTGACAAGAGCTTTGCATCGGTCGAGGTCGTACCGACGCAAGCCATAAACTAAACTCTTAAGGGGAGCAAGCGTACGCTTGTGTAACGTGAGATCGCCGCTCAATACATGCACTGCGGGGCGACGGATGAGGAATGTCATTGGCCTATTATGCGTGATAGTGATGGTAGGATGGAATCTCAGACATACTTTCGCGAACGGTAGGCATCTTCGGATGTATGAGAACGGAACGTTCTAGACGCAAGATGCGATCATGGTACCGATCAACCACCTCGAGAGCCTTGTCGACGACTTACACAGCAAACCACTGCCCGTAAGGATGTGACAGAAATAGTGGGCTGTCTTGTCACTCACCAAAGTCTAAGACAGCTTGCAGAAGCAGTGAGGGATCTTGCGACCTTCGCAGAAGCGTGTGCATGTCGCGGAGTCTGCGGAGTATGGGCGCACCAAACACGTGCCCGTCCTCTGGTTTTTTATAGATGGAGATGACAGTTCCTACGCGGCCGGAATCAATAACTGGGGTAATGGAGTGGGATCACAGAGGTACTTGCCATCGCGCAGCAGGAAAATGTACAAGTTTGTCACATCGAGGACAACCCGATCCTCGCCTTTAAGCTCGTTGACGAGAGCACGATGTGCAGCCTGCGCGCGAGCTTCGTTGAGGTGGAATTCGTCTTCGTCCTCGCGCTCAACTATGCCGTCGCGCTTCTTTGCGACGTCATCTTTCATTTCAGGACCCTCAATGCTTTCAAATATCCAATTGACGCCGTCATCATCTGCGTCGTCATCCGGAGAGCCTTCATCTTTCTTGACGTGAGAATCGGAAATCTTTGGCCTGGAGTCCCTCGCCCGACTGCTGAAATGTGCACGCAACCAATTAGGCCGAGCGCCATTGATTTGTGACGCAGTAGCGGGCCGTGGAAGCTCGCTTGTCGAATGACCAGAAGCCATACGATCTGGTGCCGCCGTGAGAGGGCCTGTCGAAACCGGAACCAGCACTGGAGCACCATCGGGGTGAGATACATCAGCTGAAGCAGATTGCTGCACTGTGTGCAGCAGGGCGGATATGAAAAGATGCTGCGCATAGTAGTCGGCCTTTGACAGAGATGTGCGACGAGAATGCAATACATCTTCAACAGCGAGAGGATGGAGGTCTAAAACGTGCTCCAGGTAAGCGCAGTCTTGTGCGTCGCGAGCATGCTGCTGTGCGCACCGTATTTCAGGGCCAACGCACTGATCACATCCCAGGAAACCCCTCCACTTTTGAAAGGCGGATTCCACTCAGCAACATACACGTAGAGCAAAAAATAAATAGCACTGTCTTACACATTGATCCATCTCACTTTCGACCACGATGGACGTTCGCCTTCGCTAGTGGTGAGGAACCGGATCAAGCCCTGGTTGTCCGCCTTGAGAAAGTTTGCGCGCGCGGCTGAATAATCGACAACCTGAATAGAGCATTCTTCGTGGATGTAGGACCAATGATCGTTTGCGGATGGCCTCCTCGGATCTACACCAGGTTCGGCGCCAGGTCCATCGCGTTTCTAAAATAATATAACACAGAGGTATCAGTACCAACGACCAGTTAAAGACCCAAATGTCAGTCGGTGGGATTACCATCTTGAACCCAGAGGTCGATATGTTCATTTGTATCACACGCTTAGCAGAAGCCCTCCATCGTGCGCTGGCAGAACCACCAGCGATGGGAGTGGGTTTCGGACGCTCTTCTATATCCACACCATTTAACTGGCTTGCGTGGTTGCTGTTATTGTTCAACAGTGTCGCCGTCGGTGCAATTCTCGCCTGGGCAACCGACTTCCGTGGAACACTACTGGATGTCTGGACAGCAGCAGAGCCGTCCTGAGGCGTCGAGGTTGCCGGAACACCAGGCCCGGCATCCTCACCATCTAAAAATCATAAAAAAAGCATGTTTTAGCCAGGCAGCCCATCACACGTGTTGGTCGACATAGTGGTACCTGACGTCAATGAGGCATTCGTCGTAACATCAGAGTCACTCCTAGAGAAGTCATGAGCAAAGGAGGGCCGTCAGAGCCGCTCGAAATTCGTCCGCACTTAGGCATGACCGTAGCTGCAGTTAAGTAAGGTTTGGGCGACCATCACCACCCCTCAATTTGGAAACAATTCACTCCCCGCGGCGCTTGCAAACAACCAAATTTTTGTTTGGGAAGCCTGGAGGCATCATCAACATGCATCTCATGTATACCCTTGATGCCAATGGGAATAGGGTATATACCCTCAAAGTAAGAAGGTGTCATAGCGAGAATTTCGCGCACTGTTAATCCATGCTCTCACAGAAAATCACAGCAAACGGGAAGATCACAAAGTCGGCGCATCCTGGTGCGGTTTTACTCTCCAGTAGTATCAAGTATTCTGGCTAAATGGAACGCTGCGTGCCTAGCCCGATTCTCTCCTGACGATAAATTTTCGAGGCATCGTGTGACTATCAAGAAACGCTTCCACATCTTGCCGTCGCAGCTGCCTGCGAAGCCAATGTGACCATTACGCCTTGTAAGCAGTCTACCAGCACAGCTCGGCAGATAAATAATGCGTTCCTTCCTCAGCTTTGACCTCACCGTAACACTATTCCGTAATACTTAATGCTTTTGTTCTCTGTCCCGCGGCAGGAACATTGGAAAAAAATGATGTCTATTATCAATGTAACGGGGGTTATTGACTCAGGATTCGTGTTTTAATACGTCTAGCTAGCTGCCCTCTTGTAACCTGCGCACCTCTTCAGCAAAGTCTGCCGGCGAAGAGTTGCTCTCTATCCCTTGGCCCGCCTTCCACCGCAGGAATTGCAAAACGTCTATACGCGCAGGCTCTTCTATCCCATGGGATGCAGCCCATTCTTGCAGATACGCCCGTACCGATAAGCTGGAGCCTTGGAACATAATCGCGGGTTGGTTATACAGGACCCCCGAACCCTCGTCGGGCTCTGTGCTCGACTCCTCTGAATCTATGGATTGGGTTTCGAGCCCTACGATTTGCCGTGCAGCCGACCGTGCAAGTTTATTTGAATCAACTCGGAATGCGTCCGAGTCGATAGCCTTCTGGAGTTGTTCCCTTACTTGAGCGTTTCCCACTCCTACCTCGGAGGTTGGTGCGGAGTTCACACCTATTGTCACGAGCGATGCTACACTCCCCGCATTGGCAGAACCTTTGGATGGTGCAACGCTGCCATGCACAAATGAACCCAGGAGCAAACCAGGAGTCGGATCCGCCACGACAGTCGCCGCCCTTCGGAGCGAGATCTTCTCACCGAGCTTGGCCATGGCGTCACGGATCGCAGAAGAGACGGTATTCATGCGTTGAGTATGGGCATCTACTTTCATGCCTGCGGTAATATTGTAAGAGAGCATAAAGGCATCATTGAGGAAGCCAAGCGGAATGGCCTGAATAAGTGAGCGGTGTGCGAGTTGTGATGGAAGGGATGCAGTCGTGCTGGGAGAAAGTGGCGATGGGCTTGTTGGAGCTTCTGCCATGAACGCAGCTGTATGCGCAATATCAAGCGCCAAAGTGCTGAATAGTTCGTTACGCGCGACGAAGTCCGTTTCACAATTGAGCTCGACGATAGCTGCACGTATCCCACGCGGCAGATTTCCAGAGGACGGTGTAGAGCCGTCTGAGAGTACGACGCTTCCGATTAGGCCACAACCAGCAGTCCTGCCCTTCAATTTAGCCGCTTTTTTGGCGCCAGTCACGACCATGTCTTCCTCGAGCCATTTCAATGCCGCCTCGACATTGTCAGAGGTAGCGGCGAGAGCTTCACGTGCTTTTTGCAAGGAAACAGTAGTTCGCTTCCGCAATTCAGCCACGAGCTGCACAGTAGACCGGGGCGGGGCGGTAGTGTAATAAATACGCGGGGGTCGGGAGATCACCGTAGTTCGCCGAATACCTGGCAGTGCGCGAAGGATGCCATGCTGCATTCCTTCACAAGATTTTTGTGTTTGGGCCTGTTGTTGCAGTTCCCGCATGGAACCTTCGGAACCGTACGGTGTCATATGCATTCCAAGTATTCAGCAATTGAAATCTGCGGCTCCGAACGGACCCCGCAAAGTCAACTCATTTCCGACCTCGATATTCACGGCTGTTTATGCGATGTCCTCGAAAACTTCGAACTCAGCGACTAAGAGAGCCGCGAAGACTGGAGAGCCTACCATTACTGCCACCTCGGAGCAATCGCGATTCCATGTTGACACTATCACTACGTTGTCGAGAGAGGCAAGTGGGTCTTCACCACAACATCGGCCTGGATCATTTACGATTCTCGTATTTTCAAGATTGATCTCAAGAAACTGAACATCTCCATTGGATCGAATGATCTAATCGTTGATGCACATCTAAAGTTGAAAACTGGCATTCACTACTCTGTGGGCCGAATTCCTGACGCATTGTTAGCCTGTCGAAGTCGGTGGCCTGATTTGCCTAAATATTATAGCTCAGTGGGCGCAATGGCGAGGGGAAGTCAAGTACGTCCTCCTTCAACAATCAACCTCAGTCAAGGAGTTGACATTTTCCCCAATTTAACACTGAACAGTATTATTGAAAGCTATAGCGGACAAAATTATACCTGGAATCCCGCAAAATATGAGAATCCTCCTCGTCACCCAAATCGTGGATGCCGACTCAACCGCACTGGACCTCACGATCACTCAGGCTGTCGTAAAATCAGACTTGCGTCGAGAAGTCGCTGTGGAAGAGTACAATAGTATGTTGCCCAGATTCATACTAAAACGATCGCGTTTGTTCACTCTTTTTGTTCTCCAGCTCTAGCGAAGGCTTTGAATGATTCTGCGCCGCTTAATGTTGCAATTGCTTTAGCTACGGTCAGGCTTTCTCGTGCGCACCAGGAACTTCAAGAGGCGCAGAAAATCGCTTCGAGGCGGAGCGGAGCGCGAGGAAATGATGCGCGAAAGCATCTGCTCATGGTCGAAGCGAAGGTCGCAGAGGCTGGGGCTAGGTATGTACATTACTGTCGTGCACGACGGAAAAGATGCTAATTGATATGATCATACAACAGGCTTGAGCAAGCAAAAGGCGGAGAAGTTGGCGAGACGGATGTCAGTGACACCACCGCCATGCTGTCGGAGCTTGAGTTAACCCTCGACGTGGTCTGTGTTTCACCAAACGCTATTCGCGCACGCCAGCCGCTCACCGAGTGCGCAGCTTGGGGCCTCTACGGCAAACGCACGGGCAAGGTCTATTTTGCTTGGACTGGGATTCACCCAGGAGCAATTGGACCAGAAAGTATCAACTTTGAGTGGAGGTTGGCGCTCGCGTTGTTCGCTTGCAGGCGCACTTCTTCAGACGCCCGACCTGGTATGCGCCAGCTCATTCTGATCATGCCGGGAAGTCCGGGCTGATTTCGTGGCACCAAGTTGATCCTCGACGAGCCAACCAATTACCTCGGTTCGTCAGCCTCCTCGCATCTAGTTGTTAAAGCTGATATTAATACGCCAGACGTCCTGTCTGTCATCTGGCTTCAAGAGTATCTGAACGCATTTGACACCACACTCCTGGTTGTGGCGCACGACCGCGACTTCATCGACAGCATAACGCAAGAATTGATTGTTCTCCGCAATCGCACGCTCACCTACTTTGATGGCAATCTTACCCAATACGAGCGGAGCACACGTGAACAACGCAAGTCCCAGATCAAAATGAAGGATGCTATGAACAAGAAAAAGGAGGCGATAGTGAAGACTATTGAGAATGCGCATAAGAACGCGAAGAAGACCGGAGACGATAACCTTTCCAAACTAGCCAAAACGCGTCAAAAAAAGCTTGATGATCGATGGGGTCTGGAACGTTCCGCAAAGGGTGGCAGGTTTAAGCTCAATCGCGACCTTGGCGGCTATTACTTGACACACCGTGCTGAGATTGAGATCGATTACGGCGACAAGCCTATTAACATCGTCGTGCCCAGCCCCGAACCCATGCGTTTTCCTGGAGCGCTCATTTCTGCATCGAATGTCTCGTTCTCGTATGGAAAGGGTCAGAGCGCCCCCCTCGTGCTTCAAGACGTTTCCCTTACTGTCCATCCGGGTTCAAGAACAGCTTTAATGGGACGCAACGGCGAAGGGAAGAGTACTTTAGTAAGCACAAAGTTCAGTGTTAGCAATCTGCGGCTCACTCTGAAAATGTGCGAACTCAGATAAAACTTCTGATTGGCAAGCTCTCTCCGACAAAGGGGACGATTGAGAGGCACGCGCGTTTACGCTTCGGCTACTTCGACCAACATTCAGTAGAACAACTCTCTACCGAAGAGACGTCTAAATTGCGTCCTGTAACGCACTTTATTGAGTCTCTCAAGAGAGATAATGGGATTGAACTCGACGAGGGAACCGCCCGAGGAGTGCTCGGAAGCTTCGGACTCGGCGGGAAGAGGGCGGTTGAACCTATCGCTGCACTTTCTGGCGGGCAAAAGGCACGTGAACATACAGTTCTGAGAATCTAACATTTACCTTTGTCATACAAGGTACGCCTTACGCTTGCGATGATCGTGTACACCGCTCCAGACCTACTCGTGCTTGATGAGCCTTCGACGCACCTCGATATCGACACCATCACCGCGTTGATCCGAGCCCTGCGCCATTACACTGGTGCCATTATCCTTGTCAGCCATGACCGGCATCTCGTGCGTTGCGTGATCGAAGGCGCGCCAATATTACAATATTCTGGCGATGGAGATGGGGGAGATGAGCTAGAAGATGATACAAGTGATGAAGAGGATGGTGGTCAAAGCAAGAGAGAACCTGGAAAAGTATACATGGTTGGACCGAAAGGGCGTGTGAAGCTCCTTGAAAATGGGGTGGACGGCTATACGGAAAGCATGGAGAAGAAGTTGAAGAAGTTGAAAATACTCTGACCAGATTCGTTTATTTACAATACTTTGTTCTTCTTCCATCACTGCTACAGTCGAGAATAGACGCAACTGCAGCGTACAATCCTGCGTGACAGCAGGGGGAACAACCAGCCTCCACAGGAGGTGCCAACATTGCATTCGGTCCGACGTTAACACGGTGCCTGTGGCTACATCGATCCGATCTACTTCACCACTGGTCAAATATGTCAAGCGCAGCTCGACTTGTTGAGATTGATATCAC
>Ga0307508_10003582_pt1 | contig 15630 bp, 12 predicted proteins | sample 9_EM_MG_FD_203089 | JGI IMG/M metagenome (GOLD analysis project Ga0307508, IMG submission 203089) | Populus trichocarpa ectomycorrhiza microbial communities from riparian zone in the Pacific Northwest, United States - 9_EM | ecosystem: Host-associated > Plants > Roots > Unclassified | place...
TCTAGCCTTTCAACTCACAATTGGTCATACATGTGAGACTAATGTGTTGTGTTATTTTTATGGAGAAGTTTTCAGCAATTCTATTTTGATAAATTCTTTTCTCACTGTGCTAAGTTTTTTTTTTTTAAAAAAAAAAAAAACTGGAGAGGTCCTCCAAAAATGGAGTTTTTTTCTTCTTAAATTAACACAATGGTTAAAAAATTTAGGTAAAATAGCTCAACTGGAAACTTATAAAATTGCAACTCACAAGTGGTACATGCGCATGTGAGACTAGTGTGCCTCGTGTTATTTTCGCATGTAAATTTTCAGCTATGCTATTGAAACTTTTTTTTTTCTTTGTTGTGCTAAGTTTTTGGTTTTTTAAAAAAACTGGAGAGGTCCTCCAAGATCACGTGCAACTAAATAAGTTGAAGGGAAGAGATCTGCATTTGCAGTTCAAAGTAGCTGGAGTTTTTTATTTGTTACAAAAACTGCTTTATCAATAAGATTCAATCACATGAAAAGAAAAAATTAGTGAAGCAACTCATTCTATTTAACAGTGGTATTTAGAAGGAAATCTGAGGCTACTTTATGGTTGGAACTATTTCATTTCAGAGGGCATTAGATGTGGCAAATTAACCTTTCATCACTGATTTTAGTAGCCCCAAAATACTTGGCTGCTACCAAAAACATGGCCAACATCTCTTTTTACAAGAGACAAGTATCACAAGCATGATATGTTATTAAACTTTGAAACTATTTGGCTGGTAAGTGGATGTGTTCTCTACCTCTGTCCAAGAATGGCACCTCAGTGTCAGATAAATAATGCTTAACACAGAGAGATAAGAGATCGTCTGGTCTTGATACTTTAGTGAACTTACGGGTGTCCAAAGTCTCATAGTTTGAACAGAGAATCTTAAAAAAACAAAAACCAGGGGCTTTATTCTGAAATTGGACCTTATTTTAACCACTTTAGCCCGCGAAAAAACCGTTGGAAATCGTTGTTTGGTGGGAAAAGTTGACAGCAAAGGTTGCAAGAGAGAGAGACAGAGATTGGTAATAGGATTGGTGTGTGTGATCTGGGAGGTTTTTGTCATTTTTTTTTTCTTGAAGAGAGAAGAAAGTGACAAAAAAAAACCCACTTTTCTTTTGATTTCAATCCAAAAGAAAACATTTTTTTTCATAAAGTTTTTTTTTTGGATTGATTTCATGTGGGTTTGATTTTGAAGGAGCTTTTGTTGCTTAATATTTGTCAATAGAAAAGGAACAGGTATAAGAGTTGGAGATCTTCCTGTAATAAGGGAACAGCGATGGACCCTCCTTCCACACCAAAATCAAGGAGGCTCTATCAAATTTGGAAGGGAAACAATGTAATCCTTTTTTCTCACCTTCTGCATATCGTCATTCTCTCTACTATGAATCTATCGATTTCTTTGATTACTGGTTTATTACTAATGATATTTTAAGGGGATCTAATCAATGTGCCTTAAACCAATGTTTCTTTATAAAATCAAGGGATGTGCCTTAATCAAATGTTTCTTTATAAAATATCAGCTGCAATTATTAGTAATACTTTAGTTAATCAGAGGAAAGAGTCCCAGAATTATAATCGGTAAATGTGTTTCGAAATGAGTGTTGCTGGCTCGTTATTGACACGACAATCGATGAGTATTTTGCAGTAGTTAGAGATGGATTTGACGAATTTGATGGGAAACTGCAGTTACAGATTGTTATGTTTTCTAATTTCTGGACCAGGACTAACAAGCTTCTTGTTCTGATATCAGAAATTTCTTTGTGGTGGGAGAGCAGTCTTTGGTCCTGATGCATCATCTCTATTCTTGACAACATTTTTAATTGGAGGTCCTGCAATAGCATTCTGCATAAAGATGCTGCTGCTGATAATCAGAAATGATGATCCACAGTATGACTATCCAGTACTAGTCGGGGGAATGGTCCTCACTATTATGGTTGGTAAATTGAAGTTTCTTGGTAATGATAGACCTCGTGCAGCCAATAATTTTTTAGTCTGACCTGATAAAATATCACGCAGGACTTCTTATTTCTCTTCTTGACGTCAGGTAGAGATCCAGGAATAATCCCCAGAAACTCTCAGCCACCTGAATCAGATGAATCGGTTGGCGTTGTTACCCAATCTATGGAGTGGGTTAATAACAAAATTGCTGACTTGAAATTGCATCGTACAAAGGATATAGTTGTTAATGGCCACAGTATTAAATTGAAGTTCTGTGACACTTGTCTGTTATATCGTCCGCCACGAGCTTCACATTGCTCCATCTGCAACAATTGTATTCAGAAGTTTGATCATCATTGTCCATGGGTGGGTCAGTGCATTGGACTGGTAAGTTACTTCCTGGTATTCTTTAGGATTTGAAGATCTCTTGAATATTTGAATGTTCTGTGCTATCTGAAACATGTGGACGTTTCTGATAATGTATGAACACATTTGTTAACTTGGACTATATACAATCAAACCATCTCTTCTTTAGGTTATAGTAGTTGATTGAGGTTATGTACATTTATATGATTGGTTTTGCGCATTTGAAAGTGTTACAGACAGACTTCATGGAGTGTAAAAGTTATTAATAATCCTTAGATATGTTATTATGGAACTCCAAGCCAGAGAAAGTTGCATTTTGGACTTCGCTCATGATTGATCATGCACTCTATTGAATCATTCCTGCTCATGTTTTGAAATTCTGAAATTTGCTGTTCCTGCTTTAGAGAGCCTGCATAGTTTTTTTTGACAGACACTAACCAGCTTCTTCCATGTTGATGCCGTTTGCAGCGCAACTACCCATACTTCATAGGCTTTATATCCACATCAACCACTTTGTGCATATATGTGTTTGTGTTTTCTTGGTTCAATGTTCTCCGGCAACAGGGAACTTTGTGGAGCATTATGTCTCATGACGTTCTTTCTGTTGTTCTCATTGCGTACTGCTTTGTAGCTGTCTGGTTTGTTGGTGGGCTTACGCTTTTCCACGTCTACCTGATTAGCACCAACCAGGTATGGCATTTACAAATGATTAACAGAATCTAATGTTTGTGCTGCCGCTTTCTTTTTTATCTCATAAAGTGAACAAGGCAATTCAATCAATTTTATTCGCAGCGAATATACTTTCTTAGCATTCAACTTCTGTTTTGGCCCTTCATCATATGCTGCAAGTTACCTCTCTAGCTACAATCCGTGCATTGTTCGCCACTCTTGTATCTGATTCTGTTGCCTCTCATTCATCACAGACCACTTATGAAAATTTCCGGTACCGCTATGATAAGAAGGAAAACCCCTTCACCAGAGGGATACTAAAGAACTGTAAACAAGTATTCTTCTCGAAGATCCCAGCTTCAGCAATCAATTTCCGAGAATGGGTGTCAGAAGATGATGATTCTTTAATTGGTAGTTCAGACATAAATGGAAACTTCATTGGGAAAGGGAAATTTGACATAGAAAAGGGAGGTAAATTTGGCAAAGATGGGGCCATACATCTTCCAAGTGTTTTGCAGAATTTGGATTACGGCAGTCTTAATGATAATTTGAAGAAAAAGGGAGAAGGAAAAGCTGCATTTGACCCCTTTTTCTTTCCTGCTGATCAAGAACAAACAAATTTACCACAGACCTCCAGGGATAAAAGCAGTGCTGCTGAAGACAAAAGGAAACAATAGCTTTTATGATAGCTAGACGTTCATCCAAGGTAAATGTAGTTCTTTTAACCTGTCCATGACGTATGCACTGATGCTTTTATGAAAGAATAATGTGATCCAGAACACTAAAATCATAGATAATCCAGTAAACCAATTCTGCATAGAACTCAAACACCTTGGCAGCTTTGAAACAGTGCATCAAAGTCGCATAGCAGTTGACAGATTAATGAACTTAAGTTTGGTGATGATACCAAGTAAAATGAAAGCTTGTTGTTGTATCAAATGCTGTATAGAAACAATGAAGTAAACAATTTCTTTTTGTTGAATTGAAATTCAATCTATTCCATGTGTACAAAAACAAAAAGTTGAAATGGAGGTGTTTTTCGGCAAGTCGGATGGCTTAGAACATAGAAGAACTGAACAGCAATTTGCTTGATTTTTTGTTGTTTTGTTTTTCAGACTCAATTTTTGAGATGTTTTTATATCTGGTGTACAAATTGTTCATATGAATAAAGTAGATGAGAGTGTAAATAGTGAACTGGGCAGTCATTATGGGAAGATTAGAGGTTGGTCCATGAATATACTCTGCATTAGACTTTGCAAATGCTACAATGGCTAGTTTAGATTATTGTTGGAAATTCACTTCAAAACTGTCATTAAAACAAAATTATTTTATGTTTCTGTCTCTGTCCTAATACACTAACCAAAAGCAATTGTTAACCAATGCAAGATGTGGATCAAACCAAACACATTAGCAGAACCCATTGGAGCAATTACTAATAAAATCTACCAGTAAGACAGTTTTCGTTCACTCTAATATGACTTGTGTGGTGATTTTCCAACAAATCTTTCTGTTCAATTGTGATGAACTTATGCATAATCTTACGAGTTCTATATACATATAAAATCTTTGTTAATTGTTACAAAACAAATGTGGGGATAACACTTGACAGCGATTTTGCCAGCTCTATTCTAGATACACATGGCAACAAAAAGAATGGCTGGCTACGATTTAAAGCCAGATTGTAGCCTTGGTATCTCTCTATGATAAGCACTAAAGCTGGAACCCTAGAATGGCAGGTTTTGTCTGGCCTGTTTGAGCCCATGAGATGAGAGGCTTGTTGAAAGAAATTGCCTCACGGCATTATCAACGATAAGCTGACAAACAAACCCTGTTGATACCTTGTTTCGGCTTGTGCAGACAAGTCTAAACAGAAGCCTTCCATTTGTCTTCTCAGTAATTTCTAGGCTCTTTAAAATGTGTATCCCTTCTTGGCAAGGCTAAAAGTCTTGCCAAAAGTAAGTGTTGTATTTTGTTTTTGGTATTATTGTAGATATTATTTTTTAAAGTATTTTTTTGTGTTTAAAAATATATTAAAATAATTTTTTTTATTTTAAAAAAATAATATTTAACACTAGCAAACAAAAAAAACATAAAAAAACAATTTTAAATAAAAAAAATCAAACTTTTGCTAAATTAAAAACATTTGCTTTCAGTTACTTCAACTCCCTGTTCCCACTTCTCTTATTCTTACCATATACCAGTGATTTTTCTTCAACGATAAGGAATTTAATAAATTTAAAACTTAAACCTAGAAAATCAAGAAATATGAACATATATTTTTAATCATTAATATTTTATTAAATGAGTTTCCAATTCATAAATTCTTAACACGTTGTTTGTTGCACGAATTGGATAAACAAATATATCCTTGCCTTGTTAAATTACGTGCCAACTGCTACAATTTAAACAAATTTATTAAAACAGAACAAAAGATAGAACACAATCAACAACAAAACATTCAATAGAAAGTTAAATTAAAGGCAAACATAAAGAACAAAAAATAATAACAAATTAATTCTCGGGGTATAACTTAACTGATCAGACCCTGAGTTTGTTCTCTAAAAATCACTGGTTGAAGTTCCACAAACCTTAGATCACTTAAGACTTATAAAATTATTAATTTTAGAATTTGTAAAATTAATTATTAATAAAAAATAATATCAAATGAATAAAAGGAAAGACGACAGGGACAAACAAAGAAATGCGTGTAGACCACTTCAAATTTGCAAGAAGATGTTGTGCCATCACGTTGGTTGACGTTGAACATGGCTGGACACTCCTCTCGTCCTCTTGCTAGCCCATCAAATTTTTTTATTAGATTATTCAATAATAATAATAATTGAAATAAAATCTAATTAGTTTATTGATAATATTTTTTCTTAGCTGAAAACCAATATTAAATAAAAGGGTTATGAAAGGAATTCTTTTATTATTTATGTTGTATATGGTGAGTCAATTCATTCGGTTTAATAGATAGCCAACCTTTTTTTAAAAAAAGAAAAAGAAAATTGAGTTACTAAAATTTAAGATTTATGAAAATATTTTTCTTTTTTATTATTAGGCATGAGTCTTACCTCAATATTTAAAAACAAAAGGCAATCTTAAGGGATATAACTCAATTAATCAGATTCTAGATTTGTTTTTTAAAAATTACTAGTTTGAGTTTCACAAATCTCATGACTACTTGAGACTTACATGATCGTTAACTTCAGAACTTTTAAGATTAGTCGAGATACATGCAAGCTGCCTCGAACATCCATGTTAATCTAAAAATACATACTTTTTTTTATTAATTAAGTCAATTTCTAATAATCTTAGCACACATAACCTGTTTGTAATGGATTCATTTGATGAATTTAGCTGTGATATATAAAAGCAGTATGAAAATATTTTTAAATATGAAATTTAAAAATAATAATTTCAATATATTAAAATGAAAATTTATTAAATGGCTTAGAAAATCTTAGAATCACAGAATAAACGTAAGCAATTATAATATAATTTTAAACATATTTTTTTATTATTATACATATATTTTCAATCATAAATAAATTTTATTTTTACGCTCTATATACCTTCCACGTGATTTATTTATAGATTTTATGGTTAAAAAGAAAAAGAAAAAGGTACATTTCACGGCATACTCTATAATTCCTCCATTAAAACTAGTCCTCGTATTGTTTTTTTTTTTTAAAAAAAACCTATATAAAATGACGAACATAAAAATTAATTTAAATAAGAAAAGAAAATAATAATAAGGCATACACGTATAATAATTAAATAAATAAACAATAATACTGGCGGAAAAGCCGCGAGAAATTGAAACATCCGCCCCGAACTCATCGTTGCCAGCGTCTCTCTATCCCATCCTCTATCTGTAACAGAGTTTGTCTAGACAGAGAAAGAATCAAACAAACCCCAATAGTGGTGTTAAACTAAAGTTTTAATCCTTACAAGAATTAATAAGAGAATCTTTGTCTTGGTATAATCACCACCTCCTCAAAAAAAAAAAAAAAAACAGAAAAGGAAAAAAAGAATAACAGAGAGAGAGAGAGAGAGAGAGAGAGAGAAACTCTTGGTTAAGCAAGAAGCAGCACCTGGTTTTTGATCCAAAAACCTCTCCACCTTCCTTTTCTCTCTCCCTCTTTCACATTTCCACTCCATTAGTATTTGCAAATCTTGGGTTTCTATTACATTTCCAAGAAGGAAAGAAAGATTGGATCTTTTTGGCTGTGGTATGTGTGGATAGAAAAAAAGAAGGGAGTGTGTGTGTGTTTGTTTAGAGGTTGGTTAATATGAATCCAAATTTGGGTTCTTCTTCTTCTACTGCTGCTTCTCCTGCTAGAGGAGAAGGACGAGGAGGCGGCGGGGAGAATGGAGGGATGGACAAGGGTTATAAGCCGAAGAGGCTATATCAAGTTTGGAGAGGAAGCAATGTTAGTGTTTCTCTCTCTCTCTTTGTCAAGTTTGTTTTTTGATCTGTGTAATGGGGTTGTTTGATCATTCGCTGAATTGGGTTTTGATTATTCTCTTTGTTTTGGATGTGTGTGGTGCAACTTGGAAATTTGGATTTTTTATTAGCAATTTCATTTTGTTGATCGTGGATGGAGGTTGACTTCGTTGTGTTCAATATTTCAATGTGGAAATGAATGTCTTTGATCTTAATTGTTATGTTTGATGAAATTAGATGCATTCTGGACTGGTAGATTTTGAAGCGGTAAAAACTTTTAATTTTGTTTGGTCATAATTGAAATTGGTTCATGAAGTCGTTTCTTGTTGTGTTGAACTTGGTTGGATTTTGTAAATAATTTCACCCTGCAATTTTGATGCGTGATTAGCGGCAAGAAGTTTGTTCGGTTTCTGGTTAGAGTTCTCCAACATTCCAAAATTTTTTAATCAATTTAAGAAAATATTCCTCTGGTTCATTGTTCTTTATCAGTATATCAGTTAGTTACTTAGTTTGGTCTTGGATTCCTTGTGAAGTTTCAGCTGACCATTTCTTGATTCACTTGATCAACTTGCGAATTTGCTGAGTATTTATCATGTTGCATTTGAAATGCACACATCCTCATGACAGTTTTTTTTTTTAAAATCTTGAATATTGTTTCCTTTTATGGAATTGTAGCATTGATGAGCTTTAGTTGTTTTTTGTCTTGGTTTCATCAGAGATTTTTCTGTGGCGGGAGATTGATCTTTGGTCCTGATGTGGCGTCGATTTTTCTATCAATGCTTCTTATTGCTGCCCCTGCTATTGGTTTTTGTATAAAAGTCTATAACAAGATTTTGGACAAAGGTACCAAAAATCCAGCTCGGTGGTATCCTGTATTTTTCGTGGGCTCGATCCTTACTGTATTAGTAAGTATTTCATTTTCAACTTGGCTTCAAGCAGTGCTAACAATAGGCAGAGTTGCAATTTACTTGTTCTTAATGGAAGCACAGCAATTGAATGAAATGCAATAATTATGGGATTTGGCTTTTATTTTGGCTTCTTTATGGGATTTTTCTTTTGCAGCTTATGATGTGAGTTTTTCAACTTACTAAAAATTTTCAGAAAGATTTGTTGTTAAATGACTACCAAGTGAAAGTTGTCTGACATTATAGTTTCCATTAGTAGATAGGCAGTCAAATTTCTGACAAGTGTTTCAGTAATTTCTGTGCAAAACCACCTCTTCTTGCATATAATGAAAAATTTAATAATAAAGTAAACTTTTTCTGTAGGATTTATTGTTTCTCTTCTTAACATCTTCTCGGGATCCTGGAATAGTCCGTAGAAACACAAAGCCTCCTGAGTCAGATGAAACAGGTGACGTAACCCCATCAATGGAATGGGTCAATGGGAGAACCCCCTATTTGAGATTACCTCGGACAAAAGATGTGATGGTAAATGGCCACGCAGTTAAAGTTAAGTACTGCGACACCTGTTTGCTTTATCGTCCTCCCCGTGCTTCTCATTGTTCAATTTGCAACAACTGTGTTCAGAGATTTGATCATCACTGTCCATGGGTTGGTCAGTGTATTGGAATAGTAAGTTCAAGTTCCTTGTGATGCAATTTTATTTTTTCCAAACAAATAAATTTAGATAACACTATTTTTTTGTGGGACAAGCAACAAATTCAACTTTTTTGGAGATAGCCTGCATGTTCTGGAAAGAAGATTTATTAAGCATTGAATAATAATTTGAAAATTTTCCTCTTTTGTTTCAATTAAACAGATATGTCATGGAAATCATTAACAAGTACAGTTATGGGAATACTATCATGGGAATGAATAACATATCTTGTCATTCTCATTGCTTATTTGCTCTTCATCAGATATACTGGATCCTTTTCTATTGAACTTGGTGCTCCCTGATTGCCCTAGTAACTCTATTAACACTGCATCTAGACCTTTCCTATAGTTTTAGTGCCAAAATTTGGATGTGCTCAAATCTGGTCTTATTGCATCCATTTGCAACCTGTTGTGAGATGTCTACTTAAAAGGGTAGGCATATCTGGTCACCAAAAAGTTGTATGAATTTTAGCTGCTTTAAATTTTGTGATGTTTTCATGATTTCTTCCATGGATATTTGCTCTCATCCAAATTATGCTGCATTTACTTTCAAATAGTAGTTTGATGTCATTCTTTTTCTCCTTTTATTGGAAAGAAAGAAATAAAGATCCTTGATGTACACTCTTACATCAATTGAATTCTTGATACCATAATTTCTTATTGAATACTGATCATTGTTTTGGACTATTTAGGCAAAGTTTGGTCTCTTATTCTGGAAAAGTTTTGGACGTTGAAATGTTAGGAATGACATGATTTATTGTTGGTATCCATACCATGCATGTTGCCAATTCTGTGGCATTTTAGCAGTAATCTTGCAAAAATCACAGTGACAGCTTACCAATTAAAATCCTGACTTCACTAAGTTAAAGTACAATCGAGAGGCACGGATGTCCTTTACACTTTTGGGCTATATGTTTTCAATGGAGAAATGGCGCAGACTTCAATTAGTAAGCCAGGGAAGAAAAACAAGATTAATTATTTGTGATCTCAATTTCTGTGAATAAGCAAAACAACCCTCATCGATTCATACAGTTCGTAATATGATTGTATCGCACACTGTTACCTTTCTGTGGGGAACTTACTGTATTATCATGTCTTGATCTGGTTTGCAGCGTAACTATCGGTTCTTCTTCATGTTTATATCGACAGCAACCATCTTGTGCTTATTTGTTTTCGGGTTTAGTTGGGTCTTCATTCTTGATGGGAAGTCAAATGTATGGGAAGCTATATCACATGATGTACTCGCTGATTTTCTCATAGTCTACTGCTTCATAGCTGTCTGGTTTGTTGGTGGCCTCACAGCTTTCCATTCCTATCTGATTAGCACAAACCAGGTGACACTTTTATCCAAAAATAAACTGGGCCAACTAGTTACTCTTTAAAATCTTATTTGACATTTCTGGTCTTTTTCCTTATACAGACTACGTATGAGAATTTCCGCTACAGGTATGATAAGAAGGAGAATCCATATAATAGGGGAGTAATAAGAAATATTAGAGAAATCTTTTTCTCCAAGATTCCACCTTCAATGAATAAATTTCGATCATTCGTGGATGAAGATGAATATATGGCAGTCGGCTCTCTGACGCTAAATCTTGGAGATAATCTGGTTAGCTCAAAGGAGAAAATCGACATTGAAATGGGAGCTAAGGTTGCAGGAGCTAGTAACTATTCCCTTCCAGAAATTTTGCGAGATTTAGATTACGATGATGATTCTGATGATAATTTAAAGATGGAGGAAGATGGAAGGCCAGGCATGGACCCATTCTCTCACGGTGAACTAGATTTGAAAGGATCGGTGCAAACCTCTATTGTTGGAGATGGTTCAATAGAATCTGTACAAGGTCCAGATGCCTTTGATGGAGTGAGGGAATCTGCTAGAAGTTCAAGAGAATCAGTTCAAATTTCCATTGCTGGAGATGGAGCTGGAGAACCTGCTCAAAGTTCCATTGCTGATAACGGAGTGATAGAATCTTTGCAAAGCTCTATTGCTGAAGATGGAGTATTAATCAAGAAATCTACCGTTGAAGATGGGACAAACCTGGCCAAGGGAACTAATAACAATCATAATTGTCATCAAACCACAGCACCAGATCTTCAAGTATAGAGGTTTGTGCTGACCTTTTTTGCCACCGGTGCATTGAAATGAATCGATTGAACTTTAGCGGGATATGCATCATGATTGTGCACTTATCTGAATGAAGTAACTCATCATCGTAATATCATATACAGAAGATTGGGATTTGATAATGATTTCTGTGCATCCACATTATAACTTGATTCACAAAAGAATTATTCCAAATTCCATGTGGGAAATTGGGTGAAGCAAATTTGAACTTCTTAGATTCTTTCTTACTCTGTTACTCGCCGAGTTTATTGATAATCATACAAATGCTCCATTCTTCTTTTCTCTACCAACTACATTACTTGTTCTTCTACAGGTTTTGCTGCAGAATATCTTTTGCTTAAATATTTTGAATCATATACGAAGGATAGCTTGTTCCTGTGATTGCACTAGTTGGTAGCTGCCGGGCTTCGAAGGGCTGTAATTTCATAAAGGTTGAATGCTAGCTTATCAATGCTGCTTTTGCTGGAAAAAAGAACAGAAACTGATCGTACACTTTCATCTGTTCATTAAAAAAATACCGACTTATGTGTTGTTGCAAGTTGTAAAGGTGACATTTTGTAATAATCCAGATACCTACAGACGAGTGAGTTATCTGTGAAGGTAAAATTGTTAAGATCTTTCTTTTTTCCAGATAGGCTTGTTTTCTCTCTTTTCTTTTTTGTGAAGACAGATTGGATTTTACGAGTTGTAGAGGTTTGGAACCAAAGTTCTCATTTCTAGAAGTTGTAGTATGATTCCTTCACTCTTCCTCTCTTCGTGAGCACGAGCCCTGCATGTCTGAACTAAAGAAGCTGAGATCATAGTAGTAATTTTAATCCTAGTTATAAGACACGATCTGGTTTAATACTAGGTCGCGAGTTGGGTTTAAAATTAGATCATGAGTTGGATGAGTTAAAATCAAAACGAGGGGCGGGGAATAAGATTTCAGTTTCTCATTTGATTTCACATTTTCCCAACTTGAAAATCCATTTTTAAAGGTTCCAAAGCTACCGCATTGCCACAAGCAAAAGCAAGCAAACCAATAATGGGCCTAGAGCTTGGTTGATAACTGTTTAACTACCAAGTAAACATAAAGGAAAGAGGGAAAAAAATCAATGGAACTCGTTAATAAGAATTTTATGTGGTGAAATACAGACCACAAGCCATGGTACAAATGGCATTATCACAGTTATCATAACCACTCAAATAGGCCTGTAAGAATATGACACGTGTCAAGTTCCCATTTAGATTCATAGATTTCGTTGGATGAGATTGAATCTCCTGTCAACCAATTAGAAATCACATGTCCTATCCTTGTTCTTCTAGTCTCTGCTTTCCCCGCTTGAAAGCTCGTTGCTTTCCACCACCGTTGCCACTTCAAAGCAAGAACCTTTCTCCAAGAAAAAATGGCTGCAGAGATGGCTTTAGTAAAACCCATCTCCAAATTTAGCTCCACACCGAAATTTGGAAACCCAAGAAGTTTCTCGTACCCCAAATTCAGTACCATCAAGATGTCAGCTACTGCACAGACAACAAGAAGTCCAAAGCCAAAGAAGAAAGGTAACAAAGGTGAAATCAAAGAGACCCTTTTGGCACCTAGGTTCTACACCACTGATTTTGATGAAATGGAGACCCTTTTCAATACTGACATTAACAAGAACTTGAACCAGTCTGAGTTTGAAGCACTTCTGCAAGAATTCAAGACTGACTACAACCAGACTCACTTTGTGAGAAACAAGGAGTTCAAGGAAGCAGCTGACAAGATGCAAGGACCATTGAGACAGATTTTTGTTGAGTTCTTGGAGAGGTCTTGCACTGCTGAGTTCTCTGGCTTCCTTCTCTACAAAGAGCTTGGAAGGAGACTCAAGGTATTCCTCTAAGATCACTTTAATTTCTTGCTTGTTTTCTTGTGTTTAGTGAAATTTAATTCCTTTTTTTCTATCATTAACTAACTAATCTTAACAATTGATGCTGTAGAAAACCAATCCAGTGGTAGCAGAGATTTTCTCCCTCATGTCCAGGGATGAAGCCAGGCATGCTGGGTGTGTGAAAATATTGGCCTTCTTTTTCTCACATGTGAATCACTTTTCAAGAATGATCGAACCTTTGTATATACAATTGACTTTTTTTGGTGTTGCATGCAGATTTTTGAACAAGGGTTTGTCTGATTTCAATCTGGCCTTGGACTTGGGGTTCCTAACAAAGGCTAGGAAATACACATTTTTCAAGCCAAAGTTCATTTTCTATGCTACATATTTGTCTGAGAAAATTGGGTACTGGAGATACATAACAATTTACAGACATCTCATGGAAAATCCTGACTACCAGTGTTATCCTATTTTCAAGTACTTTGAGAACTGGTGCCAGGATGAGAACAGACATGGTGATTTCTTCTCCGCATTGATGAAAGCACAGCCTCAATTCCTCAACGATTGGAAGGCAAAGCTGTGGTCACGTTTCTTTTGCCTATCGGTAACTTTCTTACACCAGATGCATTTTCATACCATATTTAGATTATCTGTAATGTTTCTGTAAATGCTTATGTGTGTGCAATGAACCATTGGTCACTTGATATTATTGAAAAATCTTATCCAAATACAATCAGGCAATCCCATCTAGTGTGCCTACAATTGTTCTAGGTTTAATAATTGGGTTGCGTGTTAACCATTCAACCAAAGTACTGGCCTTGAAACTTGAGACTAATGCAAGGATTATCTCATGTCTTTTTCCTCTCTTCTTACATCTTAGAGAATTGATTTTGCAGGTATATGTGACAATGTACCTTAACGATTGCCAGCGAACTGCTTTCTATGAAGGCATTGGGCTCAATACCAAAGAATTTGACATGCATGTGATTATTGAGGTGAGGCTAATGGTTTATACCTGTCTGCTTTGCACATAGTTCTAATCTGAGTATTTTTTTGTCATCTACTTCCATATCCATACTGAATTATTGATGATATGCAATCTTCCTTCGAATGGTATTGTATCGCTTCGCATGGTTCCCAATTACCCCAATGTTATGTTTCATTTGATGCAGTGTTAATTCTCCTTTCGCTTGCCTAGATGACCTTGAGAAGGGGATATCGAATTTATAGCCTAGACTAATGGATATGCACTTGTGACTCTAACGTCCAAGATTTTCAATAATCATTGCATTGTTTCTCATTATACAGACAAACCGCACAACAGCTAGAATCTTCCCAGCTGTGCTGGATGTTGAGAACCCAGAGTTCAAGAGGAAGTTGGACAGAATGGTGGAAATTAACCAGAAGCTGATAGCTGTTAATGAGAGCCAAGACAATTCCTTTGTCAAGAACTTCAAGAGAATTCCCCTTATTGCAGCATTAGCTTCTGAGCTCTTGGCTGCATATCTAATGCCACCAATCGAGTCTGGATCTGTTGATTTCGCAGAGTTTGAACCACAACTTGTTTACTAGTAAAGTTTTGTCTGAGTTTCATTTACCCCCTTTCATGCCCAGCTTTGGTAGTCTTGATGCACTATGGCTAGATTTACAGTATGTAACTGAGGAAACATTCATATAAAATGGTGTCCTTTCGTAATGTAAATTAACATAATTTTAGTCCCCTCACCTCCATTTCTCCTTTCACACCATTTTGCTGAGCAGATATGGGTTGCAAAACTTGTAATACAGAAGTTTGCAAGCGAATTGAGTACTAGATTCCACCAACGGAGGAATAATACTAAACAACCGAAGGTGGATTTTGTGCTTGTGACTTGGAATGACCGATTACAAGTGATATTTTGGAACCAATTTCTTAGGGCAAGGAAACATCAAATCAAAGTTATTAAAACCTGTCCGTGTTAATCTAAAACAATATAATTTTAATTATTTTTTTTTAAAAAACAAACTATGTTTTGTTCGAAAGGATTAAATCACGTCTATTTAACTAATTTAAAAACTCTCTTCTTGTTTAATTTAAAAACTTGCTCATGGGTGTCGGGTTATCCTACCGACCTGTCTTCAATAACAATCATTAAACTTATTTGATAATTATTATCCGTATTTGTCTAGAACATCCATTTTATTTGCCATATCTCAAGCTGCGGTGAGTTAATGTCTACGTAGCAGAAAGCAGGAAAAAATTTGCTGCTGAACAGTGTTAATGCCATTTATCAACTTTTGAAATTAAAGGTTCAAAATAGTTCACGGTGAATAAACCTGGATGCTGTGACTAGCAAGTTAGAGAGAAGACAGTAATGGAGCAGATATTTCACAGACAAAAGCAGCAGATATTTCACATATAATGAAATGTAGTTACACTGAATTCCTTCAGTGAGACTTTCTTCGAATTTACATGCATTGCCCCCCTTTGGGGCTTGCAGGTGAGATCATACAGCACAATTTTAGCTGAAAAGTTCAGGGGCGTTTCTTCATTCTGTTTTGCCCTTCAACTTTTCTTTCTCATCTTGTTTTTGTGGACGAAATAGCAACTTAAATGTCCATACTGCCAGCAGAGTTCCCTC
>Ga0307508_10003583_pt1 | contig 15627 bp, 9 predicted proteins | sample 9_EM_MG_FD_203089 | JGI IMG/M metagenome (GOLD analysis project Ga0307508, IMG submission 203089) | Populus trichocarpa ectomycorrhiza microbial communities from riparian zone in the Pacific Northwest, United States - 9_EM | ecosystem: Host-associated > Plants > Roots > Unclassified | place...
CCAAGAAAACTAGGCGAAAGTCCGACGTCATCGTCCCGGTTACGACTGTGGATCCTCGCGCTCTCGCATGTGCTCTCTCGATTGGAGAAGCGCCACGCGTCGTTGGTCGAGGCCATCGTGAATCTGCCATGGACCACGATGGACACTGCTTTCGTAAAGTCGTACACTATTTTCATTGGGATGCTCCTGAGCGCCAGGGCAGAATACCTTTCTCTCGTTCTCAGCAAGATCGCCCAGGGTTTGACCTATCGTAAGTTGTTCTCATCGATACTAGTCGAGTCCGATGTGACGCTCTTGCGTTTGTAGAATGTGGATTGCAAGCACTCGATGCAGGTGGTCCAGAAGGCTCCGCGACTCCATTGACGCGCAATGTTGTATACGACCGCTTGCATCATCTTCTCCGTCACCTCTTGTCCCTGATACCCACCCTTCCTTCGACCTTGCAACCTCTCCTAGTCCGAAGTTTTCCTCACAAACGTCAAACGCAAGTCGCACAAGTCACGTACATACGCAATCTATTACGCGTCACGGAGTACTGCTCTGAACTGGCTGACCGAATACTCGCGCTCATTATCGATCGAGCCCTTCAGATAGATGTGTGTAGATTCCTCGTTCCGACGTGTGTGACCTTCTGAGTGCTGTCACAGGTTGAGATTCAAGTTGAGTTGGAAGAACTCGAACAGGATGATACGATGGAGAATGGCGACTTGTTTGAATTCGATCCATTCGATGTCGTCGTTGGTCAGGAGGGTGATGACCAAGAATCCGATGTTGGAGATGCCGATCTTGACTCCGACCTAGACGTTTCGTCCGACGAAGGTTCTGATGATGACGAAGAACCCGATTTGCCATCCAACGTGCGACACATGCAAGAGATGGTCAACAAACTCGATTATATTCTCAAACTGATATTCGATCACTTCAATCGGTTACACTACATCACTGAAGCATCCAGCACAGCTTCCCCGCCCACTCCTCACTCGGGTAGTCCGTTTTCACCACTAGACACGCCTCGATCGCCTTCCCCGGAATCTGGACGCGCAATGCGCGCTGCCCAATTCCATACCCTCTTGGCCATCTTCGATCGGGTCATCATCCGCACTTTCAAATCGCGATATACCCAATTCCTTGTTTTTTGGTATTCTTCCCTCGATCCGGAATTCAGCGACCTTTTCCAAGGTCTACTCGTCGAGAAGGCACTCATCGGACAAGACGTGCCCGCAGTGACCCGTGCCACTGCAGCAAGCTACATCGCCTCCTTCGTCAGCCGTGCTCAGTTCGTCGACCGAGATGGGGCACGCAGAATGGTGGCCGTCTTGTGCACGTTCCTACGGGGTCACCTGGACGCGTTCGATACTATTATACAAGCAGGACAAGAACTCCCTAGTTTAGCGCATCACAGCGTGTTTTATGCCATTGCGCAAGCCGTGTTTCTCATCTTTTGCTTCCGGTGGAGGGACCTCGAAGAGGAGTTTGATGAAGTGGAGGAGTATCAGGGGAAGAAGAAGTGGATGAACGAGTTGGACGTCGTGCAGCGCGTGATCACCTCACCTTTGAACCCCCTAAAGGTCAGCTATTCTATCACCCCTCTCCTTCCCTCTCTTCACTCACATTTCACGTGGGTACCAGGTCTGCTCGTCCAACGTGGTGATGCAATTCGCGCGCGTCGCACAAGCGACCGACTTTGTGTACTGCCATTCCATCATCGAAGCAAACAGACGATCAGAGTACAACCCCGGTCCGGGATCGGTTGCGCTTTTGCCGCGCGTGAGCGGGGAAGAGCTCGTGTCTGCGGAACTGCATACGTTCTTTCCTTTCGATCCGTACAAGCTTCCACGCTCGAGCTCGTATATACAGGGTGTGTATAGAGAGTGGTCGTCCGTCGCGATCGGAGGTGACGAGGAGAGCGATGAAGAAGAGGACGCCGAGGATGGGGATGAGGGCGATAGGGAAGGGGATTCCAACGAGGTTGGAATGCATCCCATCAACTCGGGCGACGCCTCCTTGGTCTCTGGTGGACTTCAAATACCTAGGGCTTCCCAGGAGTCCGGTTCGGACGCAGATGGCTTGGGGGAATCATTTGGCGGGATGAGTATCAGTCCCGCACAACCGACGTCTGTCGTCGTGGCATCGTACTCTGCAGTCTGAATATTAAGTTTATTTTCACATTTAGATAATTTTTATGTGTGCAAATATGTACATACTTAAAATTCACGCACCTCAAACAGACTCGAATTCGGAAATTCTGTTACATAACATCCAATCAGTGGACTTCGGCCGTGTCAATTCGGTGGGAAAGGGGCCACGTGGGTTGGATTCCCACGTGGCATCGCACGGGAACGACGAAGTCAGGCTAGGCCTACGAAAGTGGTCAGCTGCGCCGGCTCAGGGCTGGTTTCTGCCGACCGGGAATCTCCCCCGTCCCCACCCTCGTCCTCCCATTTAATAGCAACCCACATCGCGGAAGGTCACCACGACCAAGTGCTCTTACTCCCTCTGTCTGGTGCTGTGGGTAGTTCCCTAAACGACTCTTTGGTAGGTTGGCGGTAGGGGTAGCGGTAGCCCCCTGACGAGAGCTTTCGCAGTCTGAAACCGCTGCTTTCCCCGCCCCCCCTTTGCGTCCCTCCTGCACCACGCTGAGTACAGCCACCCCTATCGCGCGGTCCGGATCTTTGGAGACGGACGACCGGTGGGCAGTGCATACGCATCGTAATTACCTCTGTTCCCTATCTCGTTCACTGACTAACCTTAGGGCGCCTTCGGCACCCTAACTCCCAACAATAAACAATATTTTATACGAGCGTTCGGAAGCCTTCGGCCGTGCGCGTAATGAGTAGCATCGATTGTAGTTTGCAGTAAAAATAAGGTGAGAATGGACGATCAATATTTGTGCCACGGTAAGCTGCGGGCGACAACTTGGATGGTGGAAAAGACAGGTCGCATGAGGTGACAATGACGGACGGACGTGCCACCACCGACCCTCAATGTTTCATCAACGACAGGCATAGCGCACCGCAGACCCATGCGATCCTCCCTCGCAGTTGCTGTAGTTCATCAGAGAGAGCTACCGTACGTTATGCCTGGTGAGGGCGCCGGAAATGTGCCATCCTCTCGCCTTCGTGGTTGCTCGGGCTGAAAGGACTCAACGCTCCATGACGCTAGGGCTGGCACTGCGCCAGTCCGGCATGTTCCAGTGCACTGCCAAGCCACGTGCTCGATGCGAGGCGGCGGACAGAGGAGACATCGATCAAAAATGGATGTGCGCCCGGTCCCAGCGACACACTCGCCACCGACCGATCAAACAATAACGGTCCGCCCACTCCGCTCGATCCAGAAGCGATCCATCACCCACCAAGAAAACAGGAGCATAGAACGAAAGATGGGAAGCAGCGGTCAGGAGGCGCGCTATCGGCCGATCGGGAACAGGTCACGTGGGTGGACCATCTAGAACAACATTCAGATGCGTGCTAAACATTGCAAACGCCGTTGTAATTCCCCTCTCCCACGACGGCGGCACATTGCTTGGCACATTGTCATCGGACGTGAATCAGGCAAGAACTTTTGCGGCTATGCATTCGATTTGCTGTGCAAGTCGCGGTATCAGCGAACATAAAAGCGCTCCAGGATGTCCCTCATTACATACTTCAACAACTTCCCACTTTGCCGCTCTAAATAACAATGGGCTGCTGTTTGAGTATCGGAAATCAACACCCACTGGCACAATTGGAATCGGAAACAGCTAGTGCCCTGACCGTGGGGTTTCATACCTTGCTTCCTAGTTTATCAACTGACCTATCCTGCAGGATGGTGCACAAATCCCTGGCGTTCCTGACCTCTCCCCCGAATGTGCGGGGGAAGAGCAAGGGAAAGAGGCCTCTGGACCCGGGGACCAGCTACAGGACGTGCCCAGTCCCCCAGGGGATGCAGCGCACACCAGCGAGATTGAAGAAACGGTGATCACGAGTACCAGGTTCATTTCTTTACACAGCTTGCAAATATTGCTAATGACAAGGTAGGCATTCGAGCGACAAATGTCGTTCTTGGCCTTAGACGAGTTCCTGCCGGCTTTTACGCGGTGGTGCACCACAGTGGCCTTGAATGGAGAACCGAAAAAAAACGTTCGTCAGTGAGTCACGACGTCGTCCAATGGAATGGGCCGATTCCAATGTGAGATACCCCACTTTTCCAACTGGGGCTAGTCCTGACAGACTTTGCAGACCGTCGGATCCGTTGGCCACTATCTGTCTCGAGGTCTATGCATCCTTCGAATTGCAGCCCACGTTGGGTGCTGGGGAGCAGCTACGAGAGTTGGCGATTACCGTGAAGGAATTATTGGACTGCAGTGCAAAAGACGTTCGTGAGTGGGTTGGCGTTTTGTGTAATGGTCTGGATACTCACCCAATAGTAGCGTTCACCCTTCCCCCAATAGATGGGGACGTCGTATCCCCGTGCTCATCCATTTTGGTAACTGCCAAACATTGGAGGAGCGAGAGCCATGATTCATCAGCGTCAAAGATCCTTAACCCCCATTGCGTGAGTAGGCGAGTTGTGTCAACACGGTGCTCGTTAATCAGTGTATCTCATAGTCAACCACAGAATCCCTAGACAAGCTGGAAGATGCAACAAACCAGGGCCACAGGGCCCTGTCACGTTACCGAAAGCACGGGGAGAAGCAGGACCTGGAGCATTCCATTGAACAGTTTGAGTCCGCGCTCAGTGTCTGTCCATCGGACCACCCATGTCTTGCGGCTGCTCAGTCGAACCTGGCGATGGCGAAATTCATCCTCTGTCAGTTGGAGGGCGCGAATGCCTCCCTCGATGTTCCTCTTGGGTTGTATCGCGATGCACTTGCTGCTCGTCCTGTCGACCACTTGGATCGGCCTTCCACGTTGCTTCAGCTGGCCGCAGTGCATTTCGCGCGATTTGGGAAGGAGAGGGACGAAGTCGAGAGTGTAAGGACTGAGACGTTGCTGCATGAGGCATTGGAGCTCAGCACTACAGACAGTCATGAAAACCCAGCTGCAAGTTTCATGTTGCAACTGCATGCTGGACATAGAGCGGACCCTGTTCGGGTGGATGGCCAATCGCCAGGGGAACAGGATTCGCCTACATGGTCAACGGACGGGGACCCATGGATTTTGGGTGTCGAGTTCTTGGAGCGCTTCAAACGACTTGATGATTTAACCGACCTGCAACAGGCAATCACAGTTTTGGAGGAATTGGTCGGGTCTGCTTCTATTGAGGATGTCCGATATACCACAGCGCTGGGGAAGCTGGGTTTGGCTTTACAGTATCGGTTCAATCGTGTTGGGGAACTCAGTGACCTGGAGAACGCAATTTCGAGGCAAAGGGGTGCTGTTGGGCGCATTCCGCATGGTCACCCTGACAAGCCAAGCTTGCTTGACAACCTCGGCAACTCCCTTCTCACTCGTTTCGAGTGCGTTGGAGAGCTCAATGATCTCGAGGACGCAATTTCGACACAAAGGGATGCTGTTGAGCTCACTCCTCGCGGTCACCCTGACAAGCCCGGTCATCTTAGCAACCTCGGCAACTCCTTCTTCACTCGTTTCCAGCACATTGGGGAACTCAGTGACCTCGAGGACGCAATCTTGACACAAAGGGATGCTGTTGAGCTCACTCCGCATGGTGACCCTGACGGGCCTACCCGTCTTAACAACCTCAGCGACTCCTTTCTCGCTCGTTTCGAACGCGTCGGGGAGCTCAGTGACCTCGAGGAGGCAATTTCGAGACAAAGGAATACTATCGAGCTCATTCCGCATGGTCACCCTGACATGCCCAGCCTGCTTAGCAACCTCGGCAACTCCCTTCTCAGTCGTTTCGAGCGCGTTGGGGAGCTCAGTGATCTCGAGAACGCAATTTCGACACAGAGGGATGCTGTTGAGCTCACTCCGCATGGTCACGCTAACAAGCCCGGTTATCTTAGCAACCTTGGCGGCTCCTTCTTCGCTCGTTTCCAGCACATTGGGGAACTCAGTGACCTCGAGGACGCAATTTCGACGCAAAGGGATGCTGTTGAGCTCACTCTGCATGGTGACCCTTACGGGCCTACCCGTCTTAATAACCTCGGCAACTCCTTTCTCGCTCGTTTCGAGCGCCTCGGGGAGCTCAGTGACCTCGAGGAGGCACTATCGAGACAAAGGGATGCTGTTGAGCTCACTCCGCATGGTCACTCTCACATGCCCAGTCTGCTTAGCAACCTTGGCAACTCCTTTCTCGCTCGTTTCGAGCGCCTCGGGGAGCTCAGTGACCTCGAGGACGCAATTTCGAGTCGAAGGGACGCTGTTGAGCTCACTCCGCATGGCCACGCTAACAAGCCCGCTCTGCTTAACAACCTCGGCAGCTCCTTCCGAGCTCGTTTTGAACGCGTTGGAGAGCTCAGTGACCTCGAGGACGCAATTTCGACGCAAAGGGATGCTGTTGAGCTCACTCCGCATGGTCACCTTGACAAGCCTGGCCGTCTTAACAACCTCGGCAATTCCTTTCTCGCTCGCTTCGAGCGCCTCGGGGAGCTCAGTGACCTCGAGGAGGCAATTTCGAGACAAAGGGATGCTGTTGAGCTCACTCCGCATGGTCACCCTGACAAGCCTGACCGTCTTAGCAACCTCGGCATCTCCTTCCGCACTCGTTTCCAGCGCCTCGGGGAGCTCAGTGACCTCGAGGACGCAATTTTGAGACAAAGGGACAGTGTTGAGCTCATTCCGCATGGTCACCCTCACGAGCCCGGCCTGCTTCACAACCTCGGAGACTCCTTCCTCACTCGTTTCGAGCGCCTTGGAGAGCTCAGTGACCTGGAGGACGCGATTTCGAGACAAAGGGATAGTATTGTGCTTACTCCGCATGGTCACCCTGACAAACCCGGCTGTCTTAACGACCTCGGCATCTCCTTCCTTGCTCGTTTTCAGCGCCTCGGGGAACTCAGTGACCTCGAGGAAGCAATTTCGAGACAAATGGATGCTGTTGAGCTCGCTCCTCACGGTCACCCTGACAAACCCGGCCGTCTTAACAACCTCGGCATCTCTTTTCTCGCTCGTTTTCAGCGCCTCGGGGAGCTCAGTGACCTCGAGGACGCAATTTCGACACAAAGGGATGCAGTTGAGCTCACTCCGCATGGTCACCCTCACAAACCCCTCCATCTCAGCAACCTCGGCAACTCTTTCCGAGCTCGTTTCGATCGCCTCGGGGTGCTGGGTGACATGGAGCAAGCAATTTCCGTATATTCCTATGCTGCGTCCGCCCCCACCGGCCCCATTAGCGATCGATTTTATGCATCACACGAATGGATATCTTGTGCACGGCATATACACCATCACTCCCTCTTTGATGCATGTTCTATTGCCATTACCCTCCTTCCTCAACTCGCATGGATTGGCCTCTCTCTTACTGACCGTTACCGTGAACTCATGGGTAGTGCCGATGTGGTTCGGGAGGCAGCAGCAGCAGCTTTGGGTTTGGGATTCCCGGAGACTGCTGTGGAGTGGCTCGAGCAAGGACGCTCGATTGTTTGGGGAGAGCTGTCTCAGCTCCGCAACTCCTACGAAGAGTTGTCGTCTGCTCATCCAGATCATGCTCGCAGACTTCGGGAACTGTCTGCTGCATTAGAGCATGCCAGTATCGCTCGCGAAAAATCTTGGTCCGCACTTTTGGAACCGGCTCAAAGTTCAGCGCACCATGTGATACGGTCCTTGAAAGGGGAAGGTGACAGCAACCGTGCGCTCGCGATCGAGCGAGATAAACTTCTCCACCAGATCCGAAGCTTTCCTGGTTTTGAACGATTCCTCCTCCTCCACAAAGAATTCTCTCAGCTCCGAGCTTCGGCGCACTCCGGACCGGTGGTCATACTCAACGCTGCACAAAGCCGCTGCGATGCGTTGATTGTTCTTGCTGACGTTGATCATGCAATCCATGTCCCGCTTCCCAATTTCACTTTCGAGCGATCCACGTTTCTTCAGAACATGCTGCAGAAATCGCTTGGTCATTCTCATGGCATACACCCCGACGAGAGGAAGGGCAAGCTTGTAGCTTCTCCACAGGGCGGTGACAGCTGGGAAGTTCTCTTATCCAACTTGTGGAAGTGTGTCGTCGGACCAGTCCTGGACGCCTTGGCCTTCAAAGTACGTCATGTCATGTCACTTGAGTTCACAGCTGATCCATCCATCTGTCTCCGAACAGACACCAGCTGGGGACCCATCACGTATTTTCTGGTGTCCGACTGGCCCTTTCATGTTTCTTCCTATCCACGGAGCTGGTTTCTATGACACCCAGCATGCGCAACCTAGGCACAAAGTTTCTGACTTTGTTGTATCATCATATGTCCCCACTCTCAGCATTCTCGCGCTGTCACCCCATTCCAGCACCCCATCTAGCAGCGATCTCCGCCTCCTTACCGTCCGTCAACCGCCCTCAGATGGACTAACCCATCTTCCAGGTGTAGCCGCCGAGTTGACACACATCAGGGAGGTAATTAGGGACTCACCTTCAGCACACATCACCCTCGTGGAATCCTCTGACGGTACGGTCGAGGAAGTACTTGGACTGATGAAGGAGGCGGACTGGGTCCATTTTGCATGCCACGGAGTCCAAGATGCTGCGAATCCGACTAGCAGTGGACTTTGTCTCGCCGATCGACGCCGCTTGAAACTTGGTGACATCATCGCAGTGTCACGTCCCCACGGTGGGCTTGCCTTCCTCTCCGCATGTCAGACGGCGATGGGTGATGAGCGTCTCTCTGATGAGGCTATCCATATCACAGCGGGAATGTTGTTTGCGGGGTACGGGGCAGTCATTGGGACGATGTGGTCGATCAGTGACAAGCTTGCGCCTGAACTGGCAAGGGACGTGTATAGGCAACTGTTTCAGAACGGCACAAGGCCAGATTATCGGGAGGCTGCACGAGCGCTGCACGAGGCTATTTGGCGTCTTCGACATAGCAACGCGTCGTTCGTCGAGTGGCTTCCGTTCATCCATGTGGGTCTTTGAGCACTTCAAGTATGTCTTCTACTTGTCATCACGGTGCCTGGTAATTAGTACACAAATGAACTTGCTGGGTCGTCATCTTATTGACAAGTATTATAACCGAGTTACAGTGCCGGACTCCTACAGCATAGCATGTTGTTCAGAATCATCGACGTTGATTTCTCTCCTCGACTACATGAAAGTGACCCTCCCACATCCCGACCATGTCCAACAGTAGGTGTCGCAGCACTCAACTAATAAGTATTGTCACACACAAGATGCTCAAACGTGGGTAGGTACAAGCGGGAAAGTGCTATATATCATGGAACATGACATGCTTGTGTAAAGTAGCGATGTTATCAACCAACGACGAAAAACATCACGACCGAATAGTGATAGGAAGGTGTCCAAACTCTGACAGACCATTCGTAGGAGTGTCTGTCGATGAAGATTTCGTGTGCGAATGTCCGACGAGGGACGCCCAGTCCCAAGTGCGCCACTCCTCTTCAGGAGGTGGAGGCGATGCGGCCAGCACAAAAGTAAACTCGGATAAATCTGACAACTGAATGAAACGAAAGGTGTTCTTTCCGGGACGCATACATGACGTGACGTCCAGCGGATCTGACTCCTAATGGGTGTTAGCGCGCGCGCTCGCGGTGCCGGGAATCGTGTGGCAGATGGTGGGGCGCTCACCAAGGTGTAGGGCAACCAGGTCTTGCTCCGTTCGGATTCTGGGTTGACTTGGACGACCAATGTGCCTCTCTTGGGCCAGTGTAGCGCGTGACGCTCGATGGCGCCATCAACGTCTTCGGGTGAAGTGAGTGTGTTCTTCGTGGCGGCACCCACAGGAACCGAACAGAGGCGGAGGTGCATCCGTAGTCTGAACGGCCGGCTGGGAAGGAGGCAGAGGAAGTTACGGACGAAGACATGTGAACGAGAAACTGACACACACCGCTCTGTAGACATGTAAAACATCTCGTCACTTACGTCGATGTCGACGTTGACGATCTCAGCATATGGCGTTCCTTGCTGTTTAAACCATATTCCGGGTTGGCCTGGCAGATGTGAAACAAAATCCGTGGCACCCGATGGGACAGCGTGGGTGGGAGAGGCCACTTGCCCTGGCTGATCTCCACTTGACTGTCCCACAGGCACGTTGGACGTGTCAATCTCTGCCACTGGTTTGCTAGTGGGCATGAGCGATGGAAACATCTTGGTGGCTCGCTTGACCAGCTCAAACAAGGACGTCCCACTCGCGGGGTGGCCTTCAGTCGTAGGAGAAGCAACGAGAGCCGCGTTGGGCGCTTCATCCTGGGCAGCCGCCCGAGAAGCCTGCAGCATGGCACGGGGCGCCTTTGGCGGCGATCTCCCTCCCACGAAATCAACAAGCGTGATGTCACTGTCCTTCCTCGACACGTCAGACACGACAGTGTTCGCTGAATCGAACCTGCTGCGTGTGCTCCGGACCCATGCACCCACGTCATCCACTCTATCGCGCTTCAGAGATCCACTCCCACACTGATTCACCGGCGTCTTTTGTGAAATTGATGGCGAGAGTTGGCGCTTCATATCTTTAGCTTGCCTAAAAAAGGCCCTGCAATGATCGTCGGAAAGCAATCGAGAGCATTGCTCCGAGTCTAGACGTTTTCCAGGGTCTCTCGCTTGTGCAGAGGCAAGAAGGACAGGAATGAGGTGTTTTCTGCATTCCTCAATTGTAGAGGTAGACGGTGGGGGCATAGTATCACCCAGCACTGGACTTTGTTGACAATGATCAAGTGTGGCGCTGGTAGACGGTAGGCTGTTTACAGCAGTTTGAGTTGGAGAGTATAGCACGGAGCTGGCGGGATCCTCTGCTGTGACCAGGTGATTCACGGGGAGGCTGTGGGTTTCGAGCGCTAAAGTTGGTTTGTTCCCCTTGATATGGAATGGATGTCACGTAAATAAAAGAGGCGTGTCCCGCACGAGGTGGGGACAACATACCAAGCACGCGTGTACAGGGCCTGGATCAGGTGGTGGTGGTGATGGGGGTGCGGGGGGAGCACCAATTACAGACTCTAGAAATCGCTCAACCTCGCCTGGTTCTGGGGTGTAATAGTGCGGGATGGAAGAAGCGGGCATGTTTGTGTAACTATCTGCCCCTTCCGACACGCGCTCCCCATCGATCCGATCCGAGTCTGTCAGGGTTGATGCCACCTCATCGACATCTTCTACTGATTCTCCGATCCTCTCAAGCAGTGCTCCAGATGGTGACGGGGAAGGCAGACTCAAACGATGCAGAAGCACGTTGTGTTCAGGATGGTCATTATTCTGTCGTTTGTGATGGAGCGGTTTCCCACCCTTGGCTTTGGGTACCACTTCATTTACTTGTCGGTAGTAGCTCTTTGTGGGTCCGCGCTGCCATGCAGGTGCATTTCCTGGTGGTAATGCACCGTAGTAGGTCGTATGACTACCCTTGTAATATCTTTGGGATGGAGACGAGGGCGCCGACGAGCGAGCAGTCCCCGTGGAAGACATCGTGGTAGACGATCGAGAGAGCTGGGAATGCGCAATTCGTATATGCCCCTTGCTCGGTAGCTCGGCACGGGGTCTTGGAAGGAGTTTATTAGAAATCAGGCTTATAAATACGATTTGATCGTTGCAACCACGGACGGGATGCCAATCACAGCGTTGGTGAACTGTTTTTGAACTAGTCACTCAGTGACGTCGCTCAATGTGTTGACAAGCTGGTCATTGACAGGCATTCCAACATTACGTGACAGCAGAGATCCAGGAACTCGACGTTGTCTCGGGGATCACTGTCCTCGAGGCTGCTGGTGCTAACACAGCGGGCGCAACCTGGGCAATATCACGTATCGTGTTCCAAATGGAATGCAGGCGATCGAACTTCGCGCTAGGTCCCCGTCGTCTTCGTGCTCCACCAAGACTGGCAAGACACCATAAATACAGCAATTCGCCACCTCCCCGCATTCCCATCCATACCCTACGTACTAACTTCCGGCCTTGACAATGGGAGGAGGACATTCGAGCCACTGTGAACCTGATTGGGGCGCCATCGAACGAGAGCGACAGGCAGCTGAAGAAGCCCGTCGATGGGCAGAGGAACAGCAACGGATGGCGGAAGAGGCTGCTCGGCAGGCGCAGGAAGCTGCTCAGCGAGCTGCTCGCGAGGCAGAGGAACAGAGGCGAAGGGAGCACGAGGCGCAGCTTGCTGCGGAGAGGGCTGCCCAAGCAGCTTGGGAGGAAGCCATGCGTATCCGCCGAGAGGCAGAGGCTGCTGCCCATGCTGCTCACGTCGCTCAGGAGCAGGCGGAGGCACGGGCTCGCGAAGAACGCGAGCGTCAGGAGAGGATGCAGAGGGAGCTCGAAGCGGAACGAGAACGCGCTAGAGCTGCTGAAGAGGCTGCCAGGCTTGCTGCCATTGGTGCCCGGGAAGAAGAAGAACGACGTCAGAGAGCACGCGAAGAAGAGATGAGGAGAGCCAGAGAGGAGCAGGCCGCAGCTGAGGAAGCGGCTCGCAAAGCGGCCGAGCAAGCTAGGAAAGCTAAAGAGGAGCGGGAAGAGGTGGAGAGACAGCTTAAGGAAGGCATCCAGCCTGTGGTCATGCCCACTGCCGACGAGCTCCGAGCTGCGAAGGAGAAAGTCCAGTACAAGAATGGGGTCTTCCATTTCGCCGTTGCTGGCGTCGCTGGCAGCGGTAAATCATCCTTGATCAATGCCCTCTGCGGCATGAGCAACCAAGACCCAAATGCAGCTCCTACCGGCGTCGTTGAAACCACCTTGGAGGTTGGGCGATACTCTGATCCCAACCACCCTGACCAGTTCGCGTGGTACGACGTCCCGGGATCAGGAACGCTCAAGATTCCTGACTGGCAGTATTTCAACTCTCAAGGTCTCTACGTCTTTGACTGCGTCATCGTCCTCTTTAACAACCGTTTCACGATGACCGACCAAGCCATCCTGACGAACTGCCGCCGTTTCCGAATTCCCACCTTTATCGTTCGCTCGAAGGCAGACCAGCACATTCGCAACCTAGTGCAAGAGGTGGGGTATGATTCCGACGATGAGGCAGAGACAAAAGACGGGATGTACAAGGCTGCTCGCGAGCAGTTCATCACTGAGACACGTCGGAGTGTCAAGGAGAACTTGCTGGAGGCGCAGCTTCCCAACCAGCGGGTCTTCATTGTCTCACACAAGGCTCTGCTGGGGATCGTTCGAGACAAATCCCCAAAAAGGACCATTGATGAGCTCGACTTACTGAGGGACCTGCACAACGAGGCATACAAAGGTCGCAGACATCAGTTCGGCATCCCAAATCCGTCTGCTCAGAGTCTTTGAAGTCCGAATTAGCACTGGGAACTTGGACTGTCGTATGTTTTCCTTGTCATTTTCTTGATCGATTAGACATCCTACTGAGCGCTGAGCACTGAACAATGAACACTGAACGTACCCTGGCACGCGTGTTTCGGGGGTGTTAGTATATTTATGTCACAGTCATCGATGTGTCTCTTGATTGGTACAGGGCAATTGCGCGATCAATGAAGCGCAGCATAACCAATTCGCATCGCTGTCTTCTCTTCCATGGTGAGAACTCATGTATTTTCATCTGCAGAGCAATGTATCGATAAGGTCTTGCGACTTTTCTGTCGTAGCCTCTTTCGAGGATAGCCCACGTTCTCAGGCAGTGTCTCTACTAGCGCTCATTCTGTGAGAAAGGATCGTCGCAACACTGAATCGAGTGAAATCAGTTCGTTATCAGCTCTGGACCAAGTACACGAGGTTACCTCGTTGCCGCACCATTTACAGGATTCTGCTTCCGTGTCTCTCAGGAGTCACAGTAGCCACTTGGGAAAACACTGGTTCTTGCCACAAATGGTGAGCAAGTCGAGCACTCGCAAACCTACGGTAATTCTGATCAATCATGACGTGGAGTCCCTGACTACTAGTAGGTGTGGCTCGTACAGCATGCAAGTTGATCAAATCACTGTCTTATCTTGCCGAACCTACAGCCGCATCCGCGCAATCAATCAGACCTGGAACGGAATCGTGGCGTAGTTTGGCGAGTTCGCCGCGTTGGCCAGAGGTTGGCAATGACAATGTTGGCATCATGATATATTCTTTTAAAAAAAAGTTACCTCACACACTCAACATAACTTATGGAGAGCGCCATAACGACGAACCATCAGAATCAACACGGAACTGTTTCATCCGGCCGCACAACCTGTCCCCGGTATGCCTCAAGCGATTGCGCCGCTCGTCGAGCCGGCCTGCTTCGTTGCACGTCCACTTTGGTTTCTTGTGCAACGCGGTACCCAAGAATGCGCTGTCCGAACGATGTACAGTACACCTTTTATCGTCTTTTCGATAAGTCACCCACGCGAGGGTTTGTTTAGCTTGTCGCGACGTCCGGCATCTTCCCCATCACTTCCGCGGCTGTCGTACCGCATATCCATCGTGATGTTTTGGATGCACAGGTCGACAGATAGAATTGTTTCGTATGGTGATACCCGTCGTGATGAAGCGATTGACAGAGAGCACGCTGATACAGTCGACGACATGGAGACCTGCCGTCCTCGGTGATCTCTGCCGTTTTATTTTCTTGCACCCCCTTCATTCCTGGCTACCAGTGACCATTTATGTAGATCATAACTTTGGTTCATCTCGTGGTGTGTCCACGTGTACGGACGATCTGTTTCGCGTATCATACCTTGGACCTGATTATCATCATCTTTGGGAATCACATTCTTGTACCCTTGTGAACCACGCTGTGAGCAAGTTTGGCGGTCCCACTGTTGGCATTGACTCGATATAGATAGCCGGACCAGATACATCAAATGAATTTATTGCTCGAGCGTAACTTCGCTCAGACGTGTCCCGTTTCAGAACATAACTACACTCGTCGATCGGAGTCAGCTTCAATACCTTGAGTCATCGCGAGTCCAACCTGAGGTTCTTAAAATGCCAGTGGCGGGTGGATACCACTGGCATGATGGTACTGTATTGCTGGTGAATCCTATCATGGCAGAACACCGCCCATATAATTTCAGTAAACAGGCTTATTGGCTTGTCAGAACATCTTCCCTCCAAGTGAACTGATGCCACTGGCCACAAGCTGATCAGCTGTTGCTTTGCTTCCGCGTCACACTCACACGGACAAGAACTTTGTTCATCGATCTGTTGTCCCAATCTATAAATGATGCGGTTGGGGTGTCGCGAAGGAAGAAATCGATTGCTATACGCAGAGCTGCACAGTAGATCGACTCGAACGAAGACCAGCTAGGAGGCACAATGGTACACTTTGGAGTGATCAAGTCATAGATCAGGAGCGAATATCGGGCAGTAAAACCAGTATACGGCAAATCGGCAATCAAGAACTACGAAGAGGAAAGGCACGAGCGGTCGGGTAGAAGTGGCATCAATAAAAGCTCGAGACAAGGTGTCGCATGAGTCGTAACCGTGATCAACATTGGCAGTGCTCTTCAGAAAATAGACGTAGAAGGGTCAGTTGGAAGCATATTGGACGTAACCACCGTAAGCTGCTTGAGCATCGCCGTACAATGTCTCGAGCAAGGACCTCTCTTGCTGGTTAAAGCCGGACAACTCCCAGTCTGCATCGGCAAACTCGAGCTTCTCCTTGCTGAGGAGTCGCCGCACGAT
>Ga0307508_10003584_pt1 | contig 15627 bp, 10 predicted proteins | sample 9_EM_MG_FD_203089 | JGI IMG/M metagenome (GOLD analysis project Ga0307508, IMG submission 203089) | Populus trichocarpa ectomycorrhiza microbial communities from riparian zone in the Pacific Northwest, United States - 9_EM | ecosystem: Host-associated > Plants > Roots > Unclassified | place...
CAGACACGCAAGGAAGGTCGCCTTCGCTTTCGCAGCTCTCCTCCTGCCGGCTCCCGGGGTGTGGGCCGTTCAGCTCCCCACGATGCCCGTGCGGCCTTCTGCGGCTGCAGCGGCATCAGAACATGTCGCGCTGCCGCGCTTCCTTCCCGGATCGGTCCTGGTGCGGCTCGCGGACAGCGTCGGCGTGGATGCGGAGGCCTGGTTCCGCAGCGGCAAGCCCTTCCGGCGGGTGACGGCCGACAAGTCGGGATCTCTGGACTTGCTCTTCCAGCGCTTCGACGTGCGCGGCGTGCATGCGGTGTTTCGGACCGTTCTCCCCGGCGCGGAGGCGGCTCCGGCTGCGATCGCCTCTTTGAAGCAGGGAGAGGACGACGAGCTCTACCATATCTATCGTCTCGATCTGGGACCGGGGATCGATCCCGAGGAGGCGGCGGCCGAGCTTGCCGGCGATCCCCACGTCGTGTTCGCGGAGCCGAACGGCCTGGCGGTGATGCAGGGCCTGCCGAACGATTCCTTCATCGATGCCGACGGCAACGGCACCTGGCTGCACACCTACCCGGCCAATGGATATTCGGATCTCTGGAATCTCGAACGGATGGGATGGGGGCAAGTCTGGACGCAGCAGGCAGCGATCTGGCCCACTGCGGCGCGGCGCGGCGGTGGCGGCGTGGTCGTTGCGGTGCTCGATAGCGGCGTCGATTTCCACCACCAGGACCTGGCAGCCAACATCTGGCACGACAGCCAGAACCTCCCCGGCCGCGACTTCGTCGACATCGACGTCACGGCGTTCGCGCCTCTGGGGCTCTTTCCGGTCGACGGCGAGGACTACAAAACGGTGGACAGCGATCCGGCGGACCACTACGGCCATGGGACGCATGTGGCAGGCATCATCGGGGCGGCCGCGAACAACGGCAAAGGCATTGCCGGGATCGCCTGGAAGTCCAAGATCATGCCGGTGCGCGCCGGCTTCGTGCTTCAGGACAACTTCGGCGGCCAGTACGGCATTCTGTCCACCGACGCCATCGCGGCCGGCATCCAGTATGCGGCCCAGCACGGCGCGAACGTCATCAACATGAGCTTCGGCGGGTTTGGCAAGGAACCGCAGACCGAGGCCGCGGCGATCCGCTACGCGCGGTCCCGCGGTGTTCTTCTGGTCGCCGCGGCCGGCAACGCCAACAGCGATGCCGGCGCGTTCTACCCGGCCTCCAATCCCGACGTCATCACCGTCGGCGCCACGCTGCCGAACGACCGGCGGGTGGGCTTCTCCAACTGGGGGACGACGGTGGAAGTCGCCGCTCCGGGAATAGACATCCTTTCCCTGCGCGCCGCGGGCACGGATCTCGGCGGAGGTTTCGGCGAAGAAGGCCCGAACTACCTCCGGTTGAGCGGCACCTCGATGGCGGCGCCCCAGGTGGCCGGAGCCCTGGCGCTGATCCTCTCCGCCTTTCCGGGGATCACGCGGGACCAGGCGACTCAGCGCCTTCTTGCCACGGTCGACCCGGTCGGGGAGGCGGTCAGCCGCGACGGCCGGCTCTTCCCGCTGGGGAGTGGCCGGGTCAACCTGCTGCGGGCGCTGCGGAATCCGCTCAAGCCTGTGCTGTCCCTGCGGTCGATCCAGGTGACGGAGCAGAACCACGACGGCACCATCGAGCCCGGAGAGCACGTGACGCTCAAGATCGATCTCCAAGACCTGGGGCAGGCCGCGCACGGCGTCACCATCGACCTGCAAGCAGCAGGCGCGACGGTGAACGGGCATTGGGCCTTCGCCGACTGGCCGGTCGGCACGACCCGGACGCTCACCGCCGTCCTGGACGTAGCCGCCAGCCTGCCCTGGGGGAGGAGCGGCAACCCGCGGCTCGTGGTGCATGGCAATTCGCTCAATCAGACTGTCGCTCTGCCTCTCGCGCTGCATGGACCGTCGCCGAAGAAGGGGTGGCCGGTCAAAGGGTTGGCCACCGCCGAGGGCACGGTCACCGCTCCGGTCCTCGGGGATCTCGACGGCGACGGCAAGCTCGACGTGGTGTACCAGTCGGTCAACGGGACGGTCTACGCGCGCCATGCGGACGGCAGCTTGCTGCCCGGCTGGCCGGTTCTGCTGCAAGGGGCCGACGAGCAGGCTTCGCCGCTGATGGCGGACGTCGATGGCGACGGCGCGCTGGAGGTGCTGCTGGTCAGCGGCGGGAAGATCCACGTCCTCGACGTGCACGGCCACGAGCTCGCGGGCTGGCCGCAATCGGTCCCGAACCTGACGTATGCCTCGCTGGCGGTGGGCGACGTGACCGGCGACGGCGAGCCCGACGTCGTGGCGATGTCGGACTCCGCTGTGCTCTACGTGTTCAGCGCCACGGGCACGCTGCAGGCGGGCTGGCCGAAGACGCTTGGAGCGGCCGGCAATACGACACCTCTTCTCGTCGATCTCGACGCGAATGGATCCGCGCTGGAGATCGTCACCGCCACCGTGGACGGCAAGCTGATCGCTCTGCGCGGCGATGGCACGGCGGCGGCCGGCCACTGGCCGGTGGAGGGCTTCGGTCCCTTCGGTCCGGAGTCGCCCTCGGCCGCGGACCTGGACGGCTCCGGAAAGATCGATCTCGTCGCGGTGGATCTCTACGGCAATGTGATGAGGTTCGATCTCCAGGGCAACCTTCTCTGGCACAGCCGGATGCCCGGGCTCGCCACCTTCGCGTCACCGGCGCTCGGCGATCTCGACGGCGACGGGCGGCTGGACATCGTCCTGGGGAGCTTCGACTCCTCCACGGAAGGGTTCGTGGTCGCCTTCGACGCGGACGGCAACGTCCTTCCCGGCTGGCCCGTGTACACCGCCGGAACCGTCACGTCGTCGTCGCCAGCGCTGGCCGACATCGACGGCGACGGGCGGCAGGAGGTGCTGATCGGCGACGATTCGGGGCTCTTCTATGCCTTCCACGCCGACGGCACCCTGGTCGCCGGCTGGCCTTACGATCTCAACGGCGTCGTCACCTCGCCGGTCATCGCGGATGTCGACGGCGACGGAGTGCTCGAAGCCTTCGCCGGCCGCCTGGAGCTCGGCTTCAACACCACGACCGTCCCCATGCTCTACGCCCTGGAATGCGGGCCGGCAACCCGCCGCGCCCCGTGGCCGGCGTTCAAGAACAACGCCCGTCGGACGGGGACGGCGCAGTAACCGCGGGCTTCACGAACGGCTGGAGCGCGGCAGCTTGAAGAGGACCATGTCGTTGAGAAACGCCAGCAGGTCTTTCTGCTGGCCGATCTGCAAGGCCACGAAAGCGTCGCGGGACGCGGCGCCTTCGCCGCCGTGCTCGAGGATCGCCTCGGTCAGCGTGGTGGCACGGCCGTCGTGCATGTAGGGTGCGGTCGAGCCGACGCCCCACAGGTTGCGGGTGAGGAAGACCGACGCTCCGGTTCCCGTTTCGTCGATCGGCTCGGCGAGGCCGGGTCCCATGTCGTGCCGCTTGAGGTCGCCGAAGAGCAGGATGGCCGTCTTGCCGGTGCTGTTCTTGCGGAACGAGCCGAGGCGGTAGAGCACGCGGTTCCCCTCCGTGCCGTCGCGGATCACGTTGTCCGGCTGGTCCTTGGTCAGGTCGAAGGAGATCGGATAACGCGGATCGAGCCCCTCGGCCACCGGGTCCTGGCCGGCCGGGAAGACCGCGTCGCGGTAGCTCGGGCTCTGGCTCGGCTCGGAGAAGACCGGATCGTCGAGCAGCAGCCGCGGCACGTGGCAGGAGGCGCAGCCCACCTGGCGGAACACCGCGCCGCCGCGCTGGATCGCCTGTTTCTGGGCGTCGGTGAGCGGCGCGATCAAACGGAGATCGGCGAGCTCGCCGCGGGTGGTCGGCCGCGGCTGCGCGGCGACGTAGACGGCGAGCGCGGTGACGTCGCCCACCGTCAGCTCGTCGGTGATGCCGTCGTAGTCGGCGTCGACGCCGGCCCCGACCAGCTCGACGGCCTGGAGGCCCAGCTCTTCATTGGCGGCGTTGCGGCTGAACTCGCGCAGCGTCCCGATGCTCCCCTTCCATTGGAACGGCCGCACGACGAGGTCCGCGTTGATACCGCTCACCTCCGCGGCGCTCACCTGCACCTGGCACGGGCTCGCGGCGGTGCGGGTGACGGTGATGCGGCCGAAGCTCACCGTCTTGGCGACCAGGTCGCGGCTCGCCTGGCCGTTCGCGCATGCCTCGGCCGTGGCATCGCTGCGCAACTGTTGCAGCGTGGCGGTCATCTCTTCAGCCAGGCGCTGCAAGGCGCCGGCGCCAAAGACGTGCGGCGCGTTGCGCTGGATGAACTTCGCGAGGTTGCCGGAGCGGAGCGGATCGCGGAGCACGTTGGTCGATACGAAGCCGCCGCCGTCCTGCGCAATCTGGCCGTGGCAGGAGACGCACGAGGTGGAGTTCGGCCCGGTGGTGCGCGCCGGCAGATGGCTCGCCCATTCCGTCGGTCCGGTCAGATCGGCGCGCGGCACGTGGGTGAAGCGGGCGCCCTGGCCGATGTTGGCGCCGATGCCGTCGAGCGCATTGAGCTCGGTGTCGAACAGCGTGTCACCGCGATTGAAGGTGACGGTGAACGCGTTCCCCTTCTGCCCGTTGAACACCAGCCCGAGCAGGAATTGCTGGTTCTCGTGCGGACCGGCCGCCGGCAGCTCCAGGAGCTGCACCAGATCGAGACCGGTGATGAGGGCCCAGGCGCGTCCGGCGCTCGCCACCAGCGCCACGGTCAGCACGGCGCACACACTAAAACGCCGCATCTGTCTGCGCGTCTTTGCTTTCATGAATCCTCCAGAAATCCGCAGTCCTACTGACTCTAGTGTGGCGAAGAGGGCGAAGCGTGTCCATCCTTGGGCAGGATGTCCAGGACATCGGGCCACCAGCCGCCCGGGCGGTCGAGCGGCCACGGGCAGGTGTCCTGGAGGCCGAGCTCCTCGAACATCGGCGAATGGGAGACCAGCGAGAAGCGCATCGGCTGCCGCCCGTTGCAGCGGTACAACGGGCTGCCGACGGCGATGGCGACGGCGAGGCCGAGCGAAAGCCCCACCCAGAGACCGACGGCCCGGCCGGTGCGACGCGCCTGGCGGCTCCGCCACAGCAGGCCCGCCCACAGCACCAGCGGCAGCACCGCGGCGTGGAACACCGGCAGCACCTGCCAGTACATGATCGTGGTGGGGGCGGCGCTGCACACGATGACCGCCGCAGCGAAACACCACAGCACATAGCCGCGCAGCCAGGTGCGGCCGGAGGCTTCGGGAGACGCCTGCGTCGCGCGCGAGGCGGCGAAACGGATCGCGTCCCGCGCGAAGCTCCAGGACCCAGTCGCCGCCGGGCGCCACCGCGCGAAACGGCGGCGGACCGGCCGCCAGAGCCACAGGTTGGCGAGCAGCGCGAGGAGCATCGTGACAGGGAACAGAGCCCGCGCCGCGATCATCACGGCGCCGCCGAGCCAAGGGCCCCAGCGGTCGGAGTCGAGGATGTCCATGAAGTCGAAGGCAGTGAGATCGTCCGCGACGTACAGCGAGGCGTAGCGGAGCCAGTAGGCAATCCCGCGTAGCAGCGGAAAGACGTAGAGGAGACCGCGGCCGGGAAAGCCCTTGCCGGCCACCGCGGTGGCGATGACCGGATGCGCCCGCACCGCCAGATACCAGGGCAGCAGCGGCAGCGCCCCGAGCAGCGCTCCCAGCACGGCGCCCGGCCACTGGATCTTGAAATACTTTCGCCACCAGAGGAGCGCCGAGGCCACGATCAGAAGCAGAAACGACGGGTGGATCTGAAACGCCAGCACCAGCCCGGCGACGTGCAGGCAGGAGGCCCAGAAGAGCGGACGGTGCCGCTGCGCCAGACAGCTCCACAGGTGGACGGCTCCGAACAGGAACAGATAGTTGGGATTCCACAGGAAGCCGGACAGGTAGAAGCGCCACGGGCTGAGCCAGTAGACGACGGCAAACAGAAACCGCTCATGCGGCGCCAGGATGCGGCGCAGGGTGGCGTCGAGGAGCAGGAAGCCGGCGGCCTGGAACAGCAGGATGACCAGGGTCGGCGCCCGGTAGTCCCGCCAGACGAAGAGCGGCAGGCCGACCAGCAGGGTGGTGATGCAGCCCGGTCCCTTGCCTCCGGTCGACAACGGATTGCCGTAAGGAATGAACTGACCGCGGGTGGCCCACAGCCAGCCGCGGGCGAGCAGATTGAGCTGGTCGCCCCCTGTCACGCTGCGCATCAGCATCACGGCGGAGAGCACCAGACCGGCCGCGAAGCAGGCGTAGACCAGGTAGGCGGCGGTGCGTTCGCGAGGGCGTTGGAGGAGCATGGGGTCTGGCCGGGGATTGCGCGGAAGGATACTCTGACGCCACTCGCGATACAATTGATCCAGCCCGCACGCAGAATCTCCTCCGGGCAGGAGAGAGCCATGGCGTCCGTCGCGCTGTCCGTCGAAAACCGGGCCGCAGAGCTGGTCCGGTTCCTGGATCGTTACCGGGAAGGCCCTCACCCCATCCTCTGGGTCGGGGCCGGCGCCAGCGCGGCGGCAGGGTTTCCCACCCTGGCCGGCCTCGAAACGGTGCTGCGGCGCGAGTTGCCCGGCGTCGACAAGTCCGGCTTCGAGCTGGCGGATGCGTACGTCGACCAGTACAGCCGGGCCGACCTGGCGGTCCTGCTCCAGCGCGAGCTCGGCGCTCCGCGCGGCCCCGCCCTCCTCCATGGCGCGATCGCCCGGCTGGCCGGCGCCGGCATCTTCCCCCGTCTCTTCACCACCAACTATGACCGCCTCCTCGAAGACGCGCTGACCGCGGCCCAGGTCCGCTTCGTCCCCCAGGTGCTGGAAGCCAACTTGGTCCTCCAGGGCATGGACGGGGTGCAGCTCCTCAAGCTGCACGGCGACCTGGGCGACTGGATGGAGGTGGTCCTCACCACCTACAGCTACCGGGAGTACGAGCGCACCTGGCCGCTTCTGGCCCGGCAGCTCGATCTCTCGCTGCGCACGCATCCGGTCGTCTTCGGCGGCTGCTCGATGACCGATCCGCGCCTGCTCGACTGGCTGCGGGCGCTCTCGCCCGACGAGCGGAGCCGTCTCTTCGCCAGCCGGGCGGTGCTCACCGAGGCGGAATGGGCACGGCTGCCCGCGGACACGCAGACACTCCTCGCCTCGGCGAACGTCAAGCCCGTGCTGGTGCCGGACCATGACGGCGTGACGCTGCTGTTCCAGCGGCTGGCGGAGAGGCTGGCTCCCCTCCCCCTCCACGAGCTGGTTTTCGACCTGGACCCCGGGGAGACGGTCTGGACCATCACCGGTCCCACCCCCGAGAGCCCGGCGCACACCGTGCCGAACCCTCTGGCGGATCCGGAGCTGGCCGCCCTCCTGGCGCAGCTCAAGGAGTCGGTGAGCCAAGCCGTCCCTCTGGCCCATCCGCAGGCCGATCTCCTGGTGAGGCGCCTGGAGCTGCTCGCCGTGCAGGTCTCCGAGAAGCTGACGCCGGTGCTCCTCTCCGCAGCCGCCCGCCCTCTGGTCCTGGAGCGGATGAACGAGAAGGACCGCGGCCGGCCGCGGCTGATCCTGCGGGTGGCGGACGCGAGCCCGCGGGGCGACCAGGCCCTGGCCCTGCCCTGGGAGCTGCTGGCTCCGCAGCCCGGCGAATGCGCCGTCCGCGCCGGCCGGCTGGACGTCCTCCGCGAGGCCGTGATGCCCGGCGCGCCGGGTCTGCCCAAGCCCTCAGGTCCCCTCACGGTGGCGGTGACGGTGGCGGCGCCGGAAGACCAGGGCCGGCTCAACTACGAGGCCGAATCGTTCCGCCTCCAGGCCGCGCTGTCCTCCCTGGGACACAAGGCGGCCTTCGCGGACCTCGGGGGGGTCGAGGACCTGGTGGAGGTGGTGACAGGGCAGAGGGCCGCCGTGGTGCACTTCAGCGGTCACGGCCTGCCCGGCCATCTCGTCTTCGAGAACGACTACGGCTTCTCCCAAAAGGTCTCCGTGGCAGATCTGGCGGACCGCCTCCATCGCGCCCTGCCCACGCCGGGCTCGTTCCCCCGCCTCTTCTTCCTGGCCTCCTGCCACGGCGCCACCGGCGGATCGGCCCCCGTTTCGGAGCCAACGGAGTCAACGGAGCCGGCGGAGGCGGAGGCGGTCACCCGTGATCCTCGGACCGACCTCGCCGCCGCCCTGGGCGAAGGCCCGTCCACCGCGGCGGTCCTCCACCGCTCCGGCTTCGTGCAGGTGATCGCCTACTACGGCCCGGTGGGCGACGAGCTGTGCACGCGGGCGGAAGAGACCTTCTACCGCGCCCTGGCGGCAGGGAAGACCACGCTCGAGGCCGTCTCCGAGGCTCGGTACACGCTGGACCAACCGCTGGAGATCGACGGCGAACGCATCCACTACCCTCTCGGTTGGGCGCAGCTCGCCGTCTATCACCGCGGCGCGGACCGGCCGCTGGCCGCGGGCGGCGACAAGGGCAAGGCGGCGCCGGCCGAGCGCTTCCGCCGCCACTTGGTGCAGGTGAGCGGCCTGCCCGTGCTGGAGCAGGGTTTCATCGGCCGCCGCGCCCTCCAGCACGACATCCGCCGCCGGGTGGAAAAGGACGGCCGGCGCCTCATCGTCCTCCAGGGTCTCGGGGGCCTGGGCAAGACCGCCCTCGCCAGCCAGCTCCTCGCCCGCACCTTCGCCCCGGAGCCGCCGGACCAGCTCATCCTCCGCTGCCGCGGCCTGGACAAGGAGCCGGACCCCGCGCCGATCCTCCGCGTCCAGGCCGAAGAGCACGGCCGGGTCCACAACTTCCCGGGCTGGGACGAGCGGATGAAGCGCCTCCAGGAGGCAGTCCCGGACCCCGCGCCCGGCTTCACCGCCGTGGTGCGGGAGATCCGCGAGGAGCGTCCCGGTCTCGCCCTCTACGCCGACAACACCGAGACCCTCCAGGACGGGCCGCAGACGGACGGCCCGCGAGCCCTCGGGAGCTGGCGCCCGGCGGCCGCACCCTGGTGGCAGGAGATGGAAGGGCTCACCCGGGACGGTCTCCTGGTCCTGGCCTCGACCCGCTATTTCTGGAAAGGGGGCGATCCTGACGACTGGGTGGGGATCGGCCCCATGAATCCGGCGGACGTGCTGCGCATGCTGGCCTCCTACGACACCTTTGAGCGGCTGGACCGGAAAGACCGCGAGCGCCTGGCCCGCCGGGTGGACGGCCATCCGCGCACAGTGGAGGTGCTGGAGCGACTGGTGGCGGAACGCCGGAGGGATCTGGGGCCGGGCTCTCAAGTCCAAGATCCCTGGACCGATCTGATCGCGCCGGTCCTCCCCAAGCAGGAGAAGGAGATCAGCGCCGACCTTCTCCTGGACGAGCTCTGGCAGCGGCTCTCCCCCGAGGCCCGGCGTCAATCCCGGCAGGTCAGCACCCTGCGTGTTCCCGCACCGCGCGATGTGATCCAGGGGCTGGGGAGCGCGACCGCGGAGCTGAGCCGGACCGGTGTGCTGACGCTCTACCGCGAGCATGGTTTCTGGGTTGAGGAGCAGAAGCTGGAATGGTTAGATCGCTGGGGGTTGCACAGCCTGGTCCGCGCGTTCGTCGACACCAGGACGAACGCCGAAGACCGCCGGAGCGGCCATCTCGCGGCGGGGATGGCCTACCAGGAATGGATGGCGAAGCCGGGCGCCCGCTGGTCCGAGCTGGTCGAGGGCATTCATCATCTGCACTCCGTCGGAGAGGGAGACCGGGCGTGGCCGATGGTTGCGCAATACGTAATCTGGCTGCGAGATCAGGCCCGGTACCGCGAAGCCCTCACCCTGCTCGAAAGCTGCGAGGCCGCAGGGACCACCGGAGAGCAGCTTGCGCAGGCGTTGATGCTCCAGGCCCAGATGCGGCGCCAACTCGGTGAAAGGTCGGAGGATCTGGCGCAGATGCTGGTGAGGGCGGCGGGGCTCGCGACCTCCGGCGAGACGAAAGACGATGTCCTCATAGAGCACGGCAGCCTGGCGAGCGATCGCGGGGAGTACGGGGAAGCAGAAAGACTGCATCGCCAGGCTCTGGCCCTCAAGGAGAAGGCTCTGGGGGAGGCGCACCCCTCCTATGGATCGTCCCTGCACGAGCTGGCGAGTGTGCTGTCGAGCCAGGGAAAGTATGGAGAAGCGGAGGATCTTCTGCGCCAGGCGCTGGCGATCACTGAGAAGGCTCTGGGGGGGGGCACACCCCTCGTTGTGCCCCACGTTGAGCAATCTTGCGGTCGTTCTTGGCGAACAGGGAAAGGGGCAGGAGGGGGAACCCTTTCTGCGGCGGGCGCTTTCTATTGCTCTCGAGGCACATGGGCCAGCTCATCCCGAAGTGGCCCAGCTTTTCTCTGTTCTCGCCCAGCTCCAGGCGAGGCTCGGCCAGATCGAGGCTCCTGAGACGGCGCGCCAGGCTCTGGCCGCCCTCAACGCGACCTTGGGCCCGGATCACCCGATCACCCAGCAAGCGGCGCCAGAGCTCGAAAGTATTGCCCTGGGCGGCTCGACCGATCCCATTTCCCGAGCTGCTTCCGAGGCCCGCGCAGCCGCTGAGAGCGGCGATCTCGCTGCTGCGGTCGCAGCCCAGGAAAAGGCGGTGGTCCTGGCACGGGAGGCTGGCGAGGACCGCGAGGTCCTGGTCAGGCTGAGCGTCCTTCTCTTCAACCTGGCGGGCTTCTACAGACGGGTGCAGCGGCACGAGGACGCGGTGCGGTCCCTGGAGGAAGTCGTGGCGCTGGACGAACGGACCGGCCACCCGGACCTGGAATCGGACCGGCAGGCTCTGGAGAACGCACGGCGGCTGGCGGCGCTCACTCCAGAGGAGCGGGAGGCTCTGGCCAGAGCCTCAAGCTGACGATCCTCCAAGGGAAGTTGGCGATCCCCCAGGGCGGATTGACCCACTTGCGCGGCGCCAAGACGTTGGAGGTGCATGGCTTGGTTGAGGGGTGGGGGGCTGGCCCGGGATCGCGCGGAAGGATACTCTGACGCCGCCTTGAGAGAAAGACCATGACGGAACCCGGGCGCAGGAGCCCGCTCTGGACCCGGCTCGTCTGGCCGGCCGCGGCCGTTCTGTTCACGGCGCTGACGGTCGTCTACCTCCGTCCGGTCTGGCAGGTCTGGCAGGATCACATCGCACCGGTGCCCGAAGATCCGGTGTTCAATCTCTATGTCCTCAAGTGGGGTGTCCACCAGATCCGGCTCGGCCTGCCGCACGTCTGGGACGCCAACATCTACTATCCGTTGCGTGGCGCTCTCACCCTCTCGGACCATCTGCTCGGGCCGGCGTTGCAGCTCACGCTGCTGGAGACCGTCCTCCCCAACGCCATCGCCGGCTACAACATCCTCTTCGTCACCTCGTTCATCGCCAGCGCGCTGGCGACGGCCTGGGTGGCACGGCGGAGCGGCAGCTCGCTGGTGGCGGCTCTCTGTGCCGGCTGGATGTTCGCGTTCTCGCCGTTCCGCATCCAGCACTTCAACCACATCCAGATGCTGCTCGCGCAGTGGATTCCGCTCACGCTGTGGTCCTGGGACCGCCTGCTCGCCGAGCGGACGCCCGGAAACGCGGCGCGCTTCGTCTTCTTCTATCTGCTGCACGTGACCGGTGGCTGTTACCTGGCGTACATGATCCACGTGCCGCTGCTGGTGCTGCTGCTCAACCGGGCCGCCGTGCACGGCCGCGCGCTCCTGACGCCGCGCTCGCTCCGCCTGCTCGTGCCGGTCGCGCTGATCGCCGCGGTGGCGCTGGCCGCGCTCTTCCTGCCCTATGTCGAGACTTCGCGCAGCCAGGGGCTGGTGCGCGATCCGGAGGAGATCGGCGTGCTCGGCGCCAGCCTCGCGAGCTATCTCAGCCCGTCGACCGAAAACCTCTATTTCGCCACGCCGCGCCACGGCTTCTTCCGCACTCCGCTGGGTGCGTTGGCGGCGCCGCTGTTCCGCCAGGAGAATGCCCTCTTCGCCGGGTTCCTGCCGACGTTGCTGGCGCTCTGGGGAGTCTTCGGATGGTTGCGGGGAGCCCGCTCCCGCCCCGGGGCGTTGCCCCGGGCTGAGGAAGCCCGGGCCTTCGGCCCTGCCCCCAACCGAAGCTCTGCGGTTTCGGGCGGTGGCGCCCCTCTCCCGGCGGGTCGGGGGGGCGCTGGGAGAGGGGTCGGGGGTGAGGGGGGGGGGGTGTGGGCCACCGGCGAGCTTTGCTCGGCGCGCTCCTCGTCACCGCCGGTCTGGCTTGGCTGTGGGGCGATCTCATCACGCTGACCGATATCGAGGACCGCGGCGATCTGCCGTTCCGGCTCGGTGCGTGGGGGTGGAACGCTCCGGCGCTCCTTCTCGCCGTCTCGCTTGCGACATGGATCGCGCTCCGCTGGGCGTGGCGCCGCCGTCTGGGTCCGCTCTTTCCGGCCGACGGCGACCCCTGGCTGCGCGGCATCGCGTTGTCCGGATTCGCGTGCTTCGCGCTCACCTTCCCCGTCGTCTATGTTCCGCTCGCGCGCTTCGTCCCGGGGCTCGACGGCATGCGGGTGCCGGCGCGCTTCTATGCCTTCGTCTCCCTGGCCGTGGCCCTGTTCGCCGCGCGGGGAATCGATGGGCTGCTCGGCCGGCTGCGCAGAGTGCCGGCCCGCCGGGCGCTCGGCGTTGGTGTCCTGGTCATCGTGGCGTCCGTCCTCGCCGTCGAGTTGGCGCCGCGGCCGGTCACCTGGGTGCCGCTGCTTCGGGAGGAGGATTTTCCACCGGTCTACTCATGGATCCAGCAGCAAAACGACGTGCGGGCCGTGCTCGAGCTGCCGATCCGCCGCAACTGGCGGGAGAACGCGGCCATGTACTACTCGACGCTGTGCTGGAAGCCGATCGCCAACGGCTACAGCGGCTATGAGCCGTGGATGCACAAGATGATCGCCGACAGCATCCACCTCTATCCGGACCGGCGGTCGATCGATCTGCTGCGCCGGATGGGGATCACGCACATCCTCGCGCACGTCGACGAGATCCGCCAGCGCGGCCAGACCGGCGCCCGGGAGCTGGAGGATTTCGAACGCGAGCTGGCGACCGGTCCGGACCGCGAGCTGGAGCGCGTCTATGCGAATCCGGACGAAGAGGTCCGCGTCTACCGCATCCTGCGCACGCCGGCCGTGCCCCGAACCGGATGACCGGCTGATCCGCCCAATCAATCAGCGCACTCAATCAGTGCAGCTTGGCCAGCTCCTTCTGGATCTGCTGGTGGAGATCCGGCGGCGCGCCGTAGAAGGCGCGGACGATCGTCCCCTTGCCGTCGGCGAGGAAGAGCGTCGGAATCGCCGGCAGGCCACCGAAAGCGTCGAGGATCTCCGGCGTTCCCATCACCACCGTGCCGGGAAGCTGCATCGTCTTCACCAGGCGCTCCACCTCGTCCTGCTTCGACTCGACGGCCACCGCCACCACCGTGACGGTTTTCGGGTCGACCTGCTTCAGCCAGGTCAGCGTGCTGAGGCAGGGTGGGCACCAGGTGGCCCAGAACTCGACGAGCACGGGCTTGCCGGCGAGGCTTTGCAGGGTCAGCGTTTTGCCGCCCAGACTGGTGAGCTGCACGGTGGGGAGGGGGAGAGGCTTCTGCGCGGCGGCCGCATTCGGCGCCGACTCGGAGGCGAGCGTTCCACCCGCCAGGCGGATATCGAGCATGTGCTTCAGGTCGCGCTGGAACTTCTTCCGGCTCTCCAGACTCGTCCAAGGCGCGTATTTGCCGGTGTTGGGGCCACCCCAGCCGCCGAAATCCTCCGGCCGCGCCACCAGGGCGTCGTCCACGAACACGGCGGGGTATCTCTCGATGCCGAAACGCTCGGCGAGCGGAGAGGCCCCGAAGTCCTCAACCTTGTATTGCACGCGGCCACCGAACCCTTCCACCACCTCGCGGGCCAGCAAACTTGCTGGATCGGAGAGGCTTCAGGTGTAGGGCCAGCGGACGAGGGTGACGGTGATTTTCTGCGCCTTGGGAGGCGGCGCCGGCGCAGCCCAGGACATCCCGGGCAGGAGACCCATGAGCAAGAGGAGGGCGAAAGCGGTCCGCAACAGCACGCGTCTCATTTATTTTTCCTGAAGAAGGATTGATAGAGCGGGATGACGTCGGCGCGGACGATCCTCGCCGTCTCGTCCTGCTCGCCGGTGGTCATGGCGGCAAACGGCGCGATGAGGCTTCCTTCAGCGGCTTTCTCCGCCGCAGGTGCCGCCGATGCCGCAGACGCCGCGGCGCCGCCCTTGCGATGGCGGCTCAGCTCCAGCCGGCTGCGGAGCAACGTGAGCGCCGCGCCGGCCCGGAAATCGCGCTCCAGCAGCTCGCGGGCCTCCTTGAGCAGGGCGCTCGCCTGGATCAGCTCCTGGCCTCCCGGGTCCGCCGCGAAGCCCTTCTGCATTTCGGCTTCGAGGCTCTCCAGGGCGCTCCGCAGCGTCGCGGCGTCCGGCACCTTCTCGGCGGCCGGCAGCGTGAGGCGCGCGACGAAATCGTGGAAGGCCATATTCCCCTCGGCCTCGCCCAGGTAATAGACCCCGGCGCCCGGTCCGGCCGCCTTGCCATAGGGGAGAGCCGCGCGGTAGACCTTCTGCGCATGGTTCTCCGACGCCTCGGCCAGTGCCGCGAGCAGCGGCGCAGCCGGCGCCGGTCGCGAGGCTGGCGCGAAACGCGCCTTCTCCGCCGTCCACAGCGTTTCCAGATGGGAGAAATCCTTGCCGGCGTCGCCATGCGCCTGGATGAAGGCCCGCAGCTCGATCTCAATGAACGGATTCCGAAGCTGGTAGACGAGAGCCGACGGCGACTTCTGCTGCCGGAGCAGGTCGAGCTGCTGGCCCAGGCCCGTCAGCTCGCCTCGCGCCTTCTCCGGCGTCGCTTCGACGATCTTCTGCAGCGCCCCTTGCAGCCGGCCGATCTCCGCCTGCAAGGCCGGCAACGGTTGCGCTGCCTGCTTCGGTGGCTGCGCCTGCGCCTCCACGCCGCCCACGCCAGCGAGCAGCAGCAACGGCAGAAGCTTGCGGTAGAAGACATTCATGGAAGGGGAGGCTACACCGCGGGCCGATTCGCGGTCAATGCGGTCCTCACTTCGTTTTATAAGGCAGGGTCAGAAGAGTGATCTCGCCGGCAAGAGCCTCGAGCTCCGGATCTTTGTGGACAAGGATTGCTTCACGCAACCGCGCGGCACTAGCGATGACAGCGTCGGCAAACGACAGACGGTGGAATGCCTTGAAACGTCCTGCGAGGAGAAGCATCCTCTCGTCGGGGTACACCCAACGGACCGGCCAAGCCTTGACCAGGCTCACCAGGTGCGCAGCCCGATCCTCACCCTGTTCCTGGAGCGTGATGTAGTAGATCTCCATCAGGCTGACGGCGGAGATTTCGACTTCGGCTGCATCTTCCGCCGCCCGGTCGAGAAGCTCCTCGACCTTTTCGAAGCCGTCCTCCTGGTCAGTCAGGGTCAGAACAGCGGAAGTGTCGAGAAGATAGCGCTCAGCCACGAGAACGCTCGCGCTCGCGCTCCTCAAGAAGGCGCTGCCCCAAGCCCTGGGAGCTGCCGCGCGCAGCTCGGACCGGGTCCTCGGGGATCGGGATCACCCGAATCGTATGGCCGTCGTCGACCCATTCCAGCCTCGAATGCGGCCCAATGCTGTAGTCCCGCCGGATTCTTGCCGGAACGACAGTCTGGCCCCGTTCAGTCACTGTAGTTC
>Ga0307508_10003585_pt1 | contig 15626 bp, 13 predicted proteins | sample 9_EM_MG_FD_203089 | JGI IMG/M metagenome (GOLD analysis project Ga0307508, IMG submission 203089) | Populus trichocarpa ectomycorrhiza microbial communities from riparian zone in the Pacific Northwest, United States - 9_EM | ecosystem: Host-associated > Plants > Roots > Unclassified | place...
GAACCTCGACCCGCCGATCTTCACCCGGCCCGCCGCGCAGGCCGTCGACAAGGGCATCCCGATCGTCGCCCTGGACACCTCCCCCACCGACGGCTCCAAGGTCGGCTTCTACGTCGGCAACGACAATTACGCGCTGGGCGAGTTGATGGCGAAGGAGGCGCTGAAGCGGCTGGGCGACGACCCCAAGGGCGAGGTCGCCATCGGCGTGCCCAACCCGGGGACACCGGTCCTCGACAACCGGGCGAAGGGCATCGCCGACACCTTCAAGAAGGAGGCGCCGAACGTCAAGATCGTCGGTCCCTTCCAGACGTACAGCGATCCCGGGCAGAACTACAGCAGTTGGTCGGCGCAGGTCAACGCGCACCCGAAGGCGCTCGCGTTCCTCGGCGTGGGCGACGCCGACAGCTACAACCTCGCCAAGATCAAGAAGGCGGAGAACGGCAAGTGGCTGACGGCCGGCTTCGACGTCGACCCCAAGACCCTGGACGCGGTCAAGGACGGCTCGAACTTCGTCACCATCGACCCGCAGCACTTCCTCAAGGGCTACCTGTCGACCGCGATGCTGATCGAGGCCGTCCGAGAGAAGGACGGCAAGCTGCCCGACGGCTGGTTCCTGTCCCCCGGCGGGGTCGTCGACTCCTCCAACATCGACGAGATCATCACCCGGCAGAAGTCCGCGAAGGCGGCCTACGACTGGTACACGCCGACGATCGACAAGCTCCTCGGCGACCAGGAGGCGAACATGCACCCCTTGAAGGACGCCCGCTGAGATGACGTACGGCGACATCCTGGTGGCGCAGGGCCTGGTCAAGTCCTACGGCGGAGTACGGGCGTTGGACGGGGTGGGCATCCGGTTGCGGGGCGGCGAGGTGCACGCGCTGGTCGGTGAGAACGGGGCGGGCAAGTCGACGCTGGTGCGGATCCTGTCGGGAGCGCTCACGCCGGACTACGGAGCGATGCGGCTCGCCCAGGACACCCGGATCGCCACCGTGTCCCAGGAGTTGAGCCTCTTCCCCGACCTCACCGTGCGGGAGAACCTCTTCCCGTACGGCCCACCGCGCCGCCTGGGCCTGCTCGACCGGGGCGCCATGGACCGGGCCGCCCGGCCGGTCCTGGCGGAGCTGGGACTGGACGTAGACCTCGGCACCGAACTCGGTGAACTCCCCCTGGCCGACCAGCAGTTGACGGAGATCGCGCGGGCACTGCTGCGCCGGCCGCGGCTGCTGATCCTGGACGAGCCGACCTCCGCGCTCCCGGCCGCCGCCGTCGACCGACTCGAACGGGTGCTGAGCACGCTCACCGGGCGGGGCATCGCCGTCCTGTACGTCACCCACTTCCTGGAGGAGGTCATGCGCTTCGCGCAGCGCGTGACCGTGCTCCGGGACGGGCGGGTCGCTCTCGCCGGGGTGCGCCGGACGGAGGTGGACGTGCCCGAGCTGGTCACGGCGATGCTGGGCGGGCGGCCCGAGCAGCCGGTGCGGCGGACGCGGGCCGTGGTCGATCTGCCCCCGCCGGTGGTGCTGTCCCGGGTGAGTGTGCCGGGGCGGCTCGCCGACGTGACGTTCACCGTGCGGGCGGGCGAGGTGGTCGGGGTCGCTGGGCTGCAAGGGGCGGGCCATCTCGACGCGTTGGAGGTGGTGTGCGGGCGCGCGGAGGTCTCGGCGGGCCGGGTGGACGTCGGCGGGCACGGACGGCCGCACTCGCTGCGGGCCGCGGTCCGGGCGGGCGTGGCCTTCGTGCCGAGCGACCGGAAACGGTACGGGCTGATGGTGGACCGCACGGTGTGGGAGAACACCACGGCGGTGAGCTGGCTGGCGCTGGGCCGCGGCGGGTTTTTGCCGTCCCGGTCCGAACTGGTGCGGCGGACAACGGATCTGACGGAGCGTCTGCGGTTGCGGGGTGGGCCGTACGACATGGTGGCCCGGCTGTCCGGCGGCAACCAGCAGAAGGTCGTGTTCGCCAAGTGGCTGGCTACGGAGCCGAAGATCGTGGTGCTGGACGATCCGACCCGGGGTGTCGACGTCGGCGTACGGGCCGAAATGCACCGGATCGTCGGGGAGTTGGCGGCGGGCGGGGCGGCCGTACTGCTGGCGTCGACGGATCTCGCGGAGCTGACGGAGGTGTGCGACCGGGTGCTGGTGTTCGTGCGCGGGCGGGTCGCCGGTGAGGTGCACGGGGAGCGGCTCACGGAACATGCGCTGGCGGTGGCGATGCAGCAGGGGGCGCCCGACTCGGGCTGATCTCCTCAGGCCGACAGGATCCGGGTCAGCGCGCGTGCCGCCGCGCACACCCGGGCGCCCATGCGGTCCATGTCCAGGCGGCGGGTGCCGCCGGTGACGGAGATCGCGGCGACCGGTCTGGAGCCCGGGCCCCGGGCGTAGACGGGGGCGGCGACCGCGGAGACGCCGATCTCGGCCTCCTCCAGGTTGACGCCGTAGCCGCGGGCCCGGGTGCGGGCGAGGTCGCGGGCCAGCTGGCCGGGCAGGACCAGGGTCCGCGGGGTCAGCCGGGGCAGTGCGCGGCCGGGCGGGCGGGGGTCCAGGGCGAGGAAGACCTTGCCGGTGGCGGTGCAGTGGGCGGGCAGGCGGCCGCCGGTGCGGGAGACGATCGGGGTGGCGCGGCAGCCGGTGACCTTCTCCAGGAACAGGGTGTCGGTGCCGTCCGGCACGGCCAGGTGCACGTTCTCGTGGGTCGCCTCGTGCAGGTCACCGAGGTACGGCAGGGCGGCGTCCCGCAGTTCCCGCACGGACGGTGCCGACTGGCCGAGGACGAAGAGCGCGAGCCCGATGCGGTAGCTCCCCTGCTCGGTCCGCTCGACCAGGCCGAGCCGGACCAGCTCGCCGATCAGCCGGTGCGCGGTGGGTTTGGGCAGGCCGGTGCGCAGGGCCAGTTCGGCGAGGCCGAGCGCGGTGTCGGACTCCCCGCACGCGCGCAGCAGCGCCGCACCGCGGGCGAGCACCGACTTCGGCAGCGGACCGTCCGTCATGGACCGATGGTCGGGCCCGGTGGGCGGGGAGACAAGATGCGGGTCGCTGTGAGTCCGCCCGGGTGTGGCGGTGCGGCGCCTGTGCGCGCTAGCCGCGGACCGGTACGTCGATCAGGAGTGGTCGGGTCAGTTCGGCCGCTCCGGCCACCAGGGCGCGCAGGTGGTCGGCGCTGTCGGCGCGTACCGCGTCGACGCCGAAGAAGCGGGCCGCCAGGGTGAAGTCGAGCGGGCCCAGTTCGGTGCCGGGGCAGCTGCCCTGGGCGCCCATCGCCGTGTAGGTGTCCTGGAGGGTGCGGTAGACGCCGTTGTTCATCACCACGAAGAGGACGGGGGTGTTCTGGCGGGCGGCGCTCCACAGTCCCTGGAGGCCGAAGAGGGTGCAGCCGTCGCCCAGGACGGCGACGACGGGGCGGTTCGGTTCGGCGAGGGAGCGGCCCACGGCGGCGCCGATGCCCCAGCCGAGGCCGCCGCCGACGGTGTGGGTGTAGCTGCCGGGACGGTCCAGTCGGATGTGCCGGCGGAGCAGGAGGCCCATCGTGATGGCCTCCTCGACGACCACCGCGTCCGGCGGGAGACCGCTCGCCACGGCGTGGGCGGCGGCCCAGGGGGCGAGCGGGGCCGGGGAGTAGGCGGCGCGGGCCGCGGACTCGGCGCGGTCGCGTTCGACGGTGTGGTGTTCGCCGGCGCGGACGACTCGGGCCTTCGCGGTGTGTTCGGGCACGCGGTCGCGGAGCAGGTCGGCGAGGCGGTGCAGGGAGGGGCCGAGGGCGCCCACGAGGCCGGTGTCGGCGGGGAAGTTGCGGCCGATCTCGTCCGGGTCGGAGTCGAGCTGGACGACGGTGAGGCCGGGGGGCAGGGCAGGCCCGGGGGTGTAGTGGTGGGGGGTGAAGGCGTGGGCGCCGACGATCAGGACGGTGTCGTAGCGGGCGAGGGCGGTGCGGACGGCGTCGTGGCGGGGCGGCAGCATGCCGGCGTACAGGGGGTGTGTCGTCGGGAAGTTCAGGGCGTCGGCCATCGGCTGGTGGTGGACCACGGCTCCGCAGGTCTCGGCGGTGCGGACCAGGGCGCCGAGGGCGTCCTCGCGGGCCACGCCGTCGCCGGCGACGATCGCGGGGCGGGCGGCGGAGCCGAGGAGGACGGCGGCGCGTTCGATGCCGGGGGCCGGGCCCAGGGGCGGTGCGGGGGTGCGGGGCGGGATCTCCAGTTCCGTCTCCTCCTGGAGGAGGTCCATGGGGAGGGAGAGGAACACCGGTCCCGCGGGCGGGCGTCGGGCCAGGGCGAAGGCGCGGCGCAGGGCCAGGGGGAGGTCCCGGGCGTGCTGGATGTCGTACGCCGCCTTCACCGCGGGGGTGGCGAGGCCGATGAGGTCGCCCGAGAGCATGGGGTCCTGCTGGAGGTGGCGGCGGTCCTGCTGGCCTGCCGTGACGACGAGGGGGGTGCGGGAGCGGCGGGCGTTGAGGAGGCCGATGAGGCCGTTGGCGAGGCCCGCGGCGATGTGCAGGCTGACGAAGGCGGGGCGGGCGGTGGCGCGGGCGTAGCCGTCGGCCATGGCCACGACGGAGCCCTCGTGGACGCCGAGGACGTACTCGGGGGCGTGTTCTGTCTCCGACAGGGCTGCCAGGAAGGGGAGTTCGGTGGTGCCCGGGTTGCCGAAGACGCGGTCCACGCCCTCGCCGCGGAGGATGTTCACGACGGCGAGGGCGGGACGGTATCCCATGGGGGGCTCCTCGTGGGGACCGGGTGGTGGGTACGCGGGTCAGCGTTGAGGAGCCGGGAGGTTGGGGCAAGGGGGGCGTGTCGCTCAGCGGTACGGGCGGCGGAGCTGCCTCACCTGTGCGGCTCCGCCGCGTGGGCGCGACCGGCCCCTACCCACCCGCACGTCACGCTACGCGTCCCCGAACCGCTCCCCCTTCTCCGCCTTCTCCACCAGCAGCGCCGGCGGCGCGAACCGCTCCCCGTACGTGTCCGCCAGTTCACGCGCGCGGGCCACGAAGCCGGGCAGGCCGCCCTCGTAGCCGTTGACGTACTGGAGGACGCCGCCCGTCCAGCCGGGGAAGCCGATGCCGAAGATGGAGCCGATGTTGGCGTCGGCGACCGAGGTCAGGACGCCCTCCTCCAGGAGCTTGACCGTGTCCAGGGCCTCGGAGAAGAGCATGCGTTCCTGCATGTCCTTGAAGGGGATCTCCGCACCCACGCGCGTGAAGTGCTCGCGCAGGCCCGGCCACAGGGCGGTCCTCCTGCCGTCGGCGCCGTAGTCGTAGAAGCCGGCGCCCCCGCTGCGGCCCGTGCGGCCGAACTCGTCGACCATCTGGTCGATGACCGCCTCGGCGGGGTGGGACACCCAGGTGCCGCCCGCCTCCTCGACCGCCCGCCTGGACTCGCCCCGGATCTTGCGCGGGAGGGTCAGCGTCAACTCGTCCATCAGGGAGAGGACCTTCGCCGGGTACCCCGCCTGCGCCGCCGCCTGTTCGATCGACGCGGGCTCGATGCCCTCGCCGACCATCGCGACGCCCTCGTTGAGGAAGTGCCCGATGACGCGCGAGGTGAAGAAGCCGCGCGAGTCGTTCACCACGATCGGCGTCTTCCTGATCTGGCGGACCAGGTCGAAGGCGCGGGCCAGCGCCTCCTCCCCCGTGCGCTCGCCCTTGATGATCTCGACCAGCGGCATCTTGTCGACGGGTGAGAAGAAGTGCAGGCCGATGAAGTCGCCCTGGCGCTCCACCCCTTCGGCGAGCGCGCTGATGGGAAGGGTCGAGGTGTTCGAGCACAGCAGCGCGTCCGGCTCGACGATGTGCTGGATCTCCTGGAAGACCTTGTGCTTCAGTTCCGGGTTCTCGAAGACCGCCTCGATCACCGCGTCGCAGCCCGCCAGGTCGGCGGGGTCGCCCGTCGGCGTGATGCGGGCGAGCAGGGCGTCCGCCTTCTCCTGTGTCGTACGGCCGCGGGAGACCGCCTTCGCGCAGAGCTTCTCGGAGTAGGCCTTGCCCTTGGCCGCGGCCTCGGGTGACACGTCCTTGAGGACGACGTCGATGCCCGCGCGGGCGCAGGAGTACGCGATGCCCGCGCCCATCATCCCGGCGCCGAGCACGGCCACCTTGCGGACCTGGCGCGGTGCGATGCCCTTGGGGCGGTTGGCGCCGGAGTTCACCGCCTGGAGGTCGAAGAAGAACGCCTGGATCATGTTCTTCGAGGTCTGGCCCGCCGCCAGCTCCACGAAGTAGCGCGCCTCGATCACCTGCGCGGTCTCGAAGTCGACCTGGGCGCCTTCGACGGCGGCCGCGAGGATGTTGCGCGGGGCCGGGTAGGGGGCGCCGTTCGTCTGCTTGCGCAGGTTGGCCGGGAAGGCGGGGAGGTTGGCCGCGAACTTCGGGTTGGCGGGTGTGCCGCCGGGGATGCGGTAGCCCGGCCTGTCCCAGGGCTGCTGGGACTCGGGGTTCGCCTCGATGAAGGCGCGGGCCTTGGCCAGCAGTTCCTCCTGGGTGGTGACGACGTCGTCGACCAGGCCGTTCTGGAGGGCGCGCTGCGGCGCGTACTGGGTGCCCTGGAGCAACACCTTCAGCAGGGCGTCGGCGATGCCCAGGAGGCGGACGGTGCGGACCACGCCGCCTCCGCCGGGCAGCAGGCCGAGGGTGACCTCGGGGCAGCCGATCTTGGAGCCCGGGGCGTCGAGGGCGATGCGGTGGTGGCAGGCCAGGGCGATCTCGTAACCGCCGCCCAGGGCCGCGCCGTTGAGGGCGGCGACGACCGGCTTGCCGAGGGTCTCGATGCGGCGCAGGTTGCGCTTGATCGCGAGGCCGCCGTCGAAGAGTTCCTGGGCGGTCTCGGGGGTGACCCGGATGAGGTCGCGCAGGTCGCCGCCGGCGAAGAAGGTCTTCTTGGCGGAGGTGATGATGACACCGCGGACGGTGTCCTTCTCGGCCTCCAGGCGGTCGGTGACCCTGGCGAGGGAGTCGCGGAACGCCTGGTTCATGGTGTTCGCGGACTGGTTCGGGTCGTCGATGACGAGGGTGACGACGCCGGTGCGGTCCTGTTCCCAGCGGATGGTGGTGGATTCAGTGCTCATGAGGGAGTGCTCCGTGTGATCCGTCGTATCCGTCGGGAGGGGGTCAGATGCGCTCGACGATGGTGGCGATGCCCATGCCGCCGCCGACACAGAGCGTCGCGAGGCCGTACCGCTTGTCCTGGCGCTCCAGTTCGTCGATCAGGCTGCCCAGGATGATCGCGCCGGTGGCGCCGAGCGGGTGGCCCAGCGCGATGGCGCCGCCGTTGACGTTGACCTTGTCGAGCGAGAGGCCCATGTCCCGCACGAAGCGCAGGACGACCGCCGCGAAGGCCTCGTTGATCTCGACGAGGTCGATGTCGTCGATGCTCAGCCCGGCCTTGGCGAGCGCCTTGCGGGTGGCGGGGGCGGGGCCGGTGAGCATGATGGTGGGCTCGGAGCCGGAGACCGCGGCGGACACGATCCGCGCGCGCGGGGTGAGGCCGTAGCGCTCGCCGACCTCCTTCGAGCCGATGGCGACCAGCGAGGCGCCGTCCACGATGCCGGAGGAGTTGCCCGCGTGGTGGACGTGGTCGATCTTCTCGACCCAGTGGTACGTCTGGAGGGCGACGGCGTCGAAGCCGCCCAGGTCGCCGATGTCCGCGAAGGACGGCTTCAGCCTGGCGAGGGAGTCAGCGGTGGTGCCGGGGCGCAGGTACTCGTCGTGGTCGAGGATCGTCAAGCCACTGCGGTCCTTCACCGGGACGACGGAGCGGTCGAAGCGGCCCTCCTTCCAGGCGGTGGCCGCGCGCTCCTGGGAGAGGGCCGCGTACTCGTCGACGTCCCGGCGGGAGAATCCCTCGATCGTGGCGATCAGGTCGGCTCCGATGCCCTGGGGCACGAAGTTGACGGCCAGGTTGGTCATCGGGTCGTTGAACCAGGCGCCGCCGTCCGAGGCCATCGGCACCCGGGACATCGACTCGACACCGCCCGCGAGGACGAGGTCCTCCCAGCCCGAACGCACCTTGGCGGCGGCCATGTTGACGGCTTCGAGGCCCGAGGCACAGAAGCGGTTCTCCTGCACGCCCGCGACCGTGTCCGGGAGGCCCGCGGCGATCGCGGCGGTGCGGGCGATGTCGGAGCCCTGGTCGCCGACCGGGCCCACGACGCCGAGCACGATGTCGTCGACCGCGGCCGGGTCCAGGTCCGGGAAGCGGGCGCGGATCTCGTGGATGAGTCCGACGACCAGGTCGATGGGCTTGGTGCCGTGCAGGGAGCCGTTCGCCTTGCCGCGGCCGCGCGGGGTGCGGATCGCGTCGTACACGTACGCTTCGGTGCTCACGAGGGGGCCTTTCGGTGAGGGGCGGCCGAGCAAAGCCCGGCGAGAGGGCTTCAGCCGAGCAGGGAACGGCCGATGATCTCCTTCATGATCTCGGTCGTCCCGCCGTAGATGGTCTGGATACGGCCGTCCGTGAAGGCCCGGGCGACGGGGTACTCGCTCATGTAGCCGTAGCCGCCGTGCAGTTGGAGGCAGCGGTCGGCGACCCGCTTCTGGAGCTCGGTGGCCCACCACTTGGCCATGGAGGCGTGGACGGCGTCCAGTTCCCCGTTCGAGTGGTCCTCGATGCAGCGGTCGAGGAACGTGCGCGTGACGGCACACTCCGTGGCCATCTCGGCCACCTCGAACCGGATGTGCTGCTTGGTGGCCAGCGGCCGCCCGAAGGCCTCGCGCTCCTTGACGTACGCGATGGTGATCTCCAGCAGGTGCTCGGCAGCGGCGATCGCGGAGAGGGCGATGCTCAGGCGCTCCTGCGCGAGGTTCGTCATCAGGTGCACGAAGGCGCCGTTGTGCTCGCCGAGGAGGTTCTCCTTGGGCACGCGGACGTCGTGGAAGAACAACTCGGCCGTGTCCTGCGCCTTCTGGCCGATCTTGTCGAGGTTGCGCCCGCGCTCGAAGCCCTCCGCGCCGCGTTCGACGACGAGGAGGGACAGTCCGCGGGCGCCGCCCTCGGGTGTCGTTTTCGCCACCACGATGACCAGGTCGGCGAGGATGCCGTTGGAGATGAAGGTCTTGGAGCCGTTGAGCAGCCAGTGGTCGCCCCGGTCCTCGGCATGGGTGCGGATGCCCTGGAGGTCGGAGCCCGCGCCGGGCTCGGTCATGGCGATGGCGGTGATGATCGAGCCGTCGCAGAAGCCGGGCAGCCAGCGCCGCTTCTGCTCCGGTGTCGCCAGGCCGGTGAGGTAGGGGCCGATGATGTCGTTGTGGAGCCCCAGGGCGAGTCCGGGGGTGCCCGCGCGCGTGAACTCCTCGGCGAGTACGGCGCTGTAGCGGAAGTCGGGGGTGCCGCCACCGCCGTACTCCTCGGGCACGGCGAACCCGAGGAGGCCCTGTTTGCCGGCCGCCCGCCAGGCCTCGCGGGAGACGATGCCGTCCTTCTCCCACTGCTCGTAGTGCGGCAGTACCTCCCTGGTCAGGAAGGCGCGCACGGTCTCGCGGAACGCGTCGTGCTCCGGGGCGAAGATCCGCCGCTTCATCAGAGGCCTTTCAGGAGGTCCGGTACGTCCCAGTCGCGGGCCACGTCCCCGGTGTCGGCGCCGGGCCGGGCGGGGCCGGTGCGGACGGCCGTGGGGGTCGCGGAGAAGCGGGGCGCGGGTGCGGGCTGAGTGATGCCGCCGTGGTCGGTGAAGGTGCCGCGGGCGGCGAGGTGCGGGTGGTGCGGGGCCTCGCGCAGCGACAGGACGGGGGCCACGCACGCGTCGGTGCCCTCGAACACGGCCGTCCACTCGTCCCGGGTGCGGGATCCGAAGCGGGCCGTGACCGCCTCACGCAGCTCGCCCCAGCGGGTCCAGTCCTTGCGGGCGTCCCCGAAGTCCGTCAGGTCGAGCAGGTCCAGGAAGCGGTCGTAGAACTGCGGTTCCAGCGCGCCCACCGCCATGTACTTCCCGTCGGCGGTCTCGTAGGTCCCGTAGTACGGGCAGCCGCCGTCGAGGAGGTTGGCGCCGCGCCGGTCCTGCCAGCCGCCGGCGGCGGTCATGCCGTGGATCATCGCGGCGAGGTGGGAGGTGCCGTCGACGATGGCGGCGTCGACGACCTGGCCGGTGCCGGTCGCGCGCGCGTGGTGGAGGGCGGCGAGGACGCCGACGACGAGGTAGAGGGAGCCGCCCGCGAAGTCGCCGAGGAGGTTGGCGGGGACGGCGGGGGGCCGGCCCGGTTCGCCGATCATGCCGAGGGTGCCGGTGAGGGCGATGTAGGCGATGTCGTGGCCCGCCCGTTGGGCCAGCGGCCCTTCCTGGCCCCAGCCGGTCATCCGGCCGTAGACGAGGGCGGGGTTGCGGGCGTGGCAGTCCTCGGGGCCCACGCCGAGCCGTTCGGCGACACCGGGGCGGTTGCCCTCGATCAGGATGTCGGCGCGGGCGGCGAGGTCGAGGACGCGGGCGGGTCCGTCGGCGGCCTTGAGGTCGATGATCACCGAGCGCTTGTTGCGGTTGGTGATGTCGTACGCGGTGTCGATCGAGAGTCCGGTGCCGCCGGGGCGGTCCACGCGGACGACGTCGGCGCCCAGGTCTGCGAGGAGCATGGCGGCGAACGGGCCGGGCCCGATACCGGCCAGCTCGACCACGCGTACGCCGGTGAGCGGTCCCTGTCCTGGCGTCGTCGCCATCCGGCCCCCAGAGGTATGACACAACCGATGTAACACCAGCGATGCTAAGAACGGGTCCCGATGAGCACAAGACCTGAACGAGCAAGCGCTTAGACAATTATCCGGACCGCCTCGGGACCCGGTAGCTCTCCCCGACCCAGTCGCACAGCAGATCCGCCGCGGGCGCACCCTTCTCGGCCAGGGAGACGCGCGCCCGGCCGGCCTTCGGGTCCCTGAGCTTCACGGTGGCAACCATCGGGTAGCTGCCGTCGCTCACACCGAGGAAGACGAACACCTTCTTGTTGACCTTGACGGCGGTCTCGCCCAGGGGCTGCATCAATATGCGGCTCCACCTCGTCGCACCCGGCAGCCCGAGCGCGAACTCGCGCATTTTCTCCCACTTCGTCAGGGCGTTCCTGGGCACGGCCACCGTCCCACCTCCGGGCTCGTCGTCGGGCTCCGCACTCCTCACGCTAGCCTCGGCCACCGACAACGGCGCGTGCGGTGGGATCCAGGAGTGTCATGAGCAGGCTGAAAAGGTCGGACCGTCCCTACGACATCGTGCTCTTCGGGGCCACGAGCTTCGCGGGCACGCTCACCGCCGAGTACCTCGCCGCGCACGGCCCCGACGATCTGCGCTGGGCGATCGCCGGCCGCAGCGAGGAGAAGCTCCGGGCGCTGCGCGAACGGCTGCCGCAGGACGCGGACGTCGAGGTGCTCACGGCCGACGTGTCGGACCCGGCCTCGCTGCGCTCCCTCGCCGAGCACGCGCGCGTGGTGGCCACCACGGTGGGCCCCTATCTGACCTACGGCGAGGAACTCGTCGCCGCCTGCGCGGACGCCGGGACGGACTATCTGGACCTCTGCGGGGAGCCGGAGTTCGTGGACCTGATGTACGTCCGGCACGACGCACGCGCGCGTGAGACGGGTGCACGGCTGGTGCACGCGTGCGGGTTCGACTCGGTCCCGCACGACCTGGGGGCGTACTTCACGGTGCGCCGGCTGCCGGAGGGCGTGCCGCTGACCGTCGACGGTTTCGTGACCGCGGACGCCACCTTCTCGGGCGGAACCTTCGCCTCGGCGCTGAACCAGTTCGCGCGCGGCCGGCAGATGATCGCCGCCGCCCGGGACCGCGGACGGCACGAGCCGCGCCTGGTGGGCCGACGGGCCGCCGCTCCGACCGGGACTCCGCGCTACGCCCAGGAGGTCGGCGCCTGGGCCCTGCCGCTGCCGACCATCGACGCGCAGATCGTCCGGCGCTCCGCGAAGTCCCTGGAGCGCTACGGTCCCGACTTCCGCTACCGCCACTACGCGGCCGTACGGCGGCTGCCCATGGCGGTGGGCGGGGTCGCGGCCGTCGGCGCGCTGTTCGCGGCGGCCCAACTGCCGCCCGCCCGGCGCTGGTTGTCCGACCGGGTCAAGCCGGGTGACGGGCCGAGTGCCGAAAAGCGGGCCAAGAGCTGGTTCTCGGTGCGGTTCGTCGGCGAGGGCGGTGGCCGACGGGTGTTCACCGAGGTCGCGGGCGGCGACCCCGGGTACGACGAGACGGCGAAGATGTTCGCCGAGTCGGCGCTGTCCCTGGCCTTCGACGACCTCCCGCCGGTCTCCGGTCAGGTCACCACGGCGGTGGCGATGGGGGATGCGCTGATCGAGCGGCTGCGGCGGGCCGGGATCGCCTTCCGGGTGGCGGCCCAACGGTGAGCCCGGCTCAGAGGGACCAGCCCGCCACCGTGTAGATCATCCCCACGATCCAGCCGAGCCCCGCGAGCACGCCGAGGACCAGCCCGAGGGTCACCGCGCGCTCGACGGGCCGGTTCGGGTCGGCGAGGGGCTTGGGGGCACGGTGGGTCATGCGGTGCGTCGTCATGCGGAACAGCCTGCCGATCACACCGGTGCGCGCACATCCGTACAGATACTCAGACGACGTACTCAGTACCAGGGGGCCGGCTGTCAGGAGGTCGCCTCCCGCAGCGCCCGCCGGCACAGCGCGTCGGACCGGCGGGTCGTCTCCGGCAGCCGGTAGGCAGGGGTGAGCGCGAGGGTGTGGGCGCAGGCGTTGTCGAGGCTGACCCGGTGGCCGACCGAGACGAAGACCGGCTTCACGGCCTCGCGGGTGCGCAGGGCCCGGCCGACCTCCTCCTCCCCCGCCAGGAGCGGCGCCCACGCGCCACGCCGGGCGCCGGGATCGTCGTACGTGAACCGGAGCGCAGGGCAGGGCGTCCAGGGCGGCGAGGACGGTGGGGAGCTCGCGGAAGGCGAGCAGCCCGGGGACGTACGGGAAGGAGATCCGCCCGACGGCCGTGGCCTCGGCGACGACGTCGAGGCTCGCCGCGTCCAGCACGACCGCCGCCGCCGCGACCACGTCCCGCTCGTCGTCGTAGGCCACGTCGACCCCGGTGACACGGCCGGTGCCGGGCGGCGGCCCCGGCTCGTCGAGCACCGCCTTCGCCCTCAACCCGTCCTGGACGGTGCGTGCTTGTTCCTCGGTCGCGGGCCAGTCGGCGGGAATGCGTACGGTCGTCATGGTGGTGACGAGCCTACGGCGAGGCACTGACAATCGAAGCGATCAGCTCTTGCCGCCCAGCGCGCGCTTGAGCTGGCTCTTGTTCATGTCCGAACGGCCCTTGACGCCCCGCTGTTTGGCCTCCTCGTAGAGCTGATCGTAGGTCGGGCCCTGGGAGCCCTTGCCGGACCGCTGACCGCCCCGCTTCCCGGACGACATGTCCTGGGTCGACGTACGGCTGGCGGTCTTCGACTCGCCGGAGCGGGCGCGTTCCTTGTTGACCGTGCGGGCCGCGATCTCCTTGGCCCGCCCGGTGCTCTCGCCCCGGTCCTCGGCGCTCTTCTTGATGTGTTCGTACTGGCGTTCGCGCTTGGCGCTGGAACCACTCGGCATGGGGGATCACTCCTTTCGCCGTCGGCGACCGGGTACCCCCATTCCGCGCTCAGCTCTCCAGCCGTGCCACGCGCCCCTTCTCCCCCGCCGCCCAGCAGCCGAGGTCGACGGTGCAGTCCACGGTGTCGTACGAGCCCGGGTCCACCGTCCGCCAGGTACGGCCGCCGTCCGTCGTGAGGTCCGTGCCGGTCGGGCCGACCGCGAGGGCGGCGGTGCGGCTGTGCGGGAGCCAGGCGACGCCGGAGCGGTAGGCGGGCGGCGGGGTGGCCGCGGGCCGCCAGGTACGGCCGCCGTCGGAGGTGCGCGCACCGGCCTCTGGCGAGATCTGGTCCGCGTTGTAGTCGCCGCCGACCGCGAGGCCGTGCGTGCGGTCACGGAAGGCGAGCGCGAAGACGCCCTTGGCCGGGTCGCCCGCCGGGATCGGCGTGTCGGAGGCCGTCCAGGTCAGGCCCCGGTCGGCGGAGTGCAGCACACGCGCGCGTGCGGCCCCGCCGGTGGCCAGCCAGACGTCCCGGGGCCCGGAGCTGACCAGGCACTGGCCGCTCGCCGCGAAGCCCGCCTCGCCGTCGAGCGCGGCCGGCATCCCGGTGTTCGGCAGCACCTTCCAGGAACGGCCGCCGTCGGAGGTCGACAGGATGCGGAACTTCCCGTCCACCGGGTCGCTCATGGCCAGGCCGTGACTGCGGTCGAAGAAGGTGAGGCAGTCGTAGAAGGCGTGGGCGTCGGTGTTGCGGAAGGACTCGCTCCAGGTCGCGCCGCCGTCGTCGGTGCGGTAGACCCGGGACGCCTCGCCCTCCCCGATGGCCAGCACCACGGCCCGGCGCGCGTCGAACGCCTCGATGTCCCGGAACTGGAGCTCGCCGGCGCCGGGCGGCGAGACGTTCCGCCAGCTCGCCCCGCCGTCCGTGGTGCGCAGCACGGTGCCCTGGGTGCCGGCCACCCAGGCGGTGTCCCGGCTGACGGCCGAGAGCCCGCGGAACCGCACCCCGGAGGCGCCGCTGTCCTTGAGCTCCCAGTGCGGTGTACGGCCGTCCGGATCGTGGGCCTCGGCCGGTACGGCGGTCAGCACGGCCAGCGCCGCCGCACAGGCAGCCCCCGCGGCGACCGTCCGGCTCATCGGTCCCGTCCGTCTCTTGTCTCGCGTGTTCCCCAAACGCCTCATGGCGGGCGAAGCTAGTCCACGCTCCTGGTGGCGTCCAGATGCCCTCGACCGGCCGCCGGGTGGTGCACAGGTCGACACAAGTGCCACTCGGGGCACGGGAGGAGGTCTGGATCACACCCGTGCATGAAGACGGTGACAGAGGTCACTCTCTTCCCGTGTACACGGATTGGCCCATTCCGACGTCTCTTCCAGTGCCCGTCCCACACCCGGAAGTCCCACCAGCCGTCCAAGGGAGCAAGGCGTTGTCCACCGTCATCGAGCAGCCCGTCGAGGCCCGGCTCGTCGCCGCCGCACCGCGGATGCCGAGCATTCCCGCCACCCTGCACTACGACCGCGGCGATCCGTTCGCCGTCCGCATGACCTTCCCGGCCCCGGCCACCCTGGAGGGTGTCGAGGTCTGCTGGACCTTCAGCCGCGAACTGCTCGCCACCGGCCTCGACGAACCCGACGGCCACGGCGACGTACGGGTGCGGCCCTACGGCTACGACCGCACCGTCCTCGAGTTCCACGCCCCCGAGGGGACCGCCGTCGTGCATGTGCGCACGGGTGAGCTGCGCCGCTTCCTGGAGGCGACCAACGCCCTCGTCCCCGTCGGCCTGGAGCACCTCCAGCTCGACCTGGACCACGACCTGGCGGAGCTGATGCGGGACGCGCTCTGAGGTGTCTTTCCTCTGAGGTGTCCCCGTTCGCGCCGACCAGACCCGAGGGGTGCCCGAGCCCGCGGTGACGCGCGCCGTGCCGGGTTCGGCCGGCTCCGGGACGGCCGGGGCGCCGACCCCGAACACGCCCGTGCCCGTGCCTGTCGCGAACCGTAGGCCGCTCAGCCGCCGGTCGTGGAGGTCGCCGCCGGCATCGCCGCCCGCACCTCGCGCACGACCTCCCGCACCGCCGGAGCCGCCTGGCCGCTGCGCTCGATCAGCTCTTCGACGCGCGCCTCGACACGTGCCTCAATGCGCACCTCG
>Ga0307508_10003586_pt1 | contig 15621 bp, 12 predicted proteins | sample 9_EM_MG_FD_203089 | JGI IMG/M metagenome (GOLD analysis project Ga0307508, IMG submission 203089) | Populus trichocarpa ectomycorrhiza microbial communities from riparian zone in the Pacific Northwest, United States - 9_EM | ecosystem: Host-associated > Plants > Roots > Unclassified | place...
ATCGGACGTGCAGCCAGCGGGGCAGGTTTCGTTGCGGTGCGCGCAGCGACCGGCGTTGCAAAACGCCTTGTTGCACGCGTAGCTGCCGTCTGCGCACTCTTGGCACGGCGGACTCAGGTCGTCGCAATCCGCATCGAGCTCGCACCTGCCCGACGGCGGCGCGCCGCCGCTGGCCGGCTCGCTTTGGCCGGCCGTGCCGACGCCCGAACCTGCCTCGCTCGGCTGCCCGCCGCTCGTAGCGGTCCCGCTCAGGCTCGCGCCGCCCGTTTCGACACTGCCGGCGCTGCCGCCAATAGCGCTGACACCGCCCAGGCTCACCCCCGAGCTCCCCGACTCGCTCATCGGCTCCGTCCCACTGCCGATGGTCGAGACGCCGACGCACGCCACCGCGAGCGTTACGCTGCCCAGCACGACCCAATGCCAAGCCGTCATGGGCCGAGCAGCTTGCGAGCGCGCGACGCATGCGGGCTCTTGGGAAAAGCGTCGACCAACCGCTGGGCAGCTGCGCGTGCTTCGCTCATGCGACCCAGCTGCTCGCAGGTCGTCAGGCGCATGAACAGCACCTCGGGCAACAGTCGCGCCGCGGGAAATTGTCGTTCGTAGCTCTGCAGCATGGCCAGCCCCTGCTCAGCTTGGCCCGCGGCCAGCAGGGCCCGCGCCTCGTCGACGAACGAGACCTCGGCGGCCAAGGGCGCCGCATCTTCGACTGCAGGCGGGGCCGACTCAGCAGCCGCCGGGCTCACCCGAGGAGCCGGCGCCGGCAGCGTGGGCGCGGCTTCGCGAGCCGGAGCTGCGGCTGCAGCGCTCGGACGCACCGCCGATGCTTCGGCGCCCGGCGCAGCCGCGACGACAACGCGCGGAGGTGTGACGCTAGCCGCGACGACCACCTGCTTCGCCCCGGACGGGCGCGTCGCGACCGCCGCTGCGCCCGCGAGCCCCACGCCGCTCACCACACCGATGCCGATCCACTTTAGGAGTAGCGCGCCCGACATCGCCTTGGCCGTGCCGCCCGCCGCGCCAGCGACCAAGCTGAGGCCGCTCGCGCCGACGCCTACGCCAGCCGTTGCCGCGCCTGTCACCTTCGCGCCGCCCGCGGCCGCGCTCGTCGCCGTGGTCGTGCTCAAGATCGCCGTAGAAACCCCCAACGCCTGCAAGGTTCGCTCGATCCCGGCGTCGCCAGGCGACTCCGCAGCGCCGGCTCGCAGCAAATGTGCGGCCAGCCCTGTCCGACGCTTGGAGATACGGTCCGGATCGGTCATCGCTCGCCTCCAGAAAAACGCCGCCGCGCTTCCGCCCGCGCCACGCGTTCTTCGAAATCTTCTCGCGCTCGCCGCAAGCGTGACGCCGCCGTTCCAACCGGGATCTCGCACAGCTCGGCGATCTCGGGTGTCGACAGCTCTTCGAGCTCGAACAGCACGAACACCACGCGCAAATCTTCCGGCATCTGGTCCAGCATGCGATCGAGTAGCTGACGCGCCTGGCGTTGCTCGATCGCCTGCTCGGCGTTGGGCTCGCCGGCTTCGCGCTCGCTGATGGCCTCGAGCGGCTCCTCGCGGCGCCGCACCAAGCTGCGCCGCGCGCGCGCGCCCACGTTGAGCGCGACCCCGTACAAGAACGAGCGTTCGCGGCCGGGGTCGACCAAGCGCAGCCGCCCCGACGCCGTCATGAAGACCTGTTGGGCCGCGTCATCCGCGTCCCCCTCGCGAAGGCCCAGCCGCCGCAACAAACGCCAAACGAAGGCGTAGTGCTTGCGCACCAGCCCTGCGACGCGCTCCGGGGAGGGGTCGAAGGACGCTTCCTGCTCGTCCAAGGCGGCTGCTCCTGCTGCCACGATCTGGTTATCCCCGGCAAGCCTGGCAGGCGATCATTAAAAGCGCACGCCCGCGGCCACGCCTGCCGCGCCCGAAAAGCGCGGCACGGTGAGCACGTCCGCACTAGGATGGATGAACTTGAACTGATGGGATATGAGCGGAAATTCCGCTCTGCCATGTAGCTCGATCCAAACTGGCAATTCCGGTTCCCAGGCAAGGCGCAGCTCGGTCCCCACACCGGCCCACAAGATAGTTTTAGCGCTGGCAGAGGTGAGCTTGTCCGCTTTGAGCCCCTGCACCCGCAGCGTGCCCAGGTCGAAAGCGACGCAAGGGGCGAGCGCCAGCGCCCTGGCAGCCAGTCGCCAGGGGCAGGCGCTGGTTTCAAGACCCGCCTGGCGCAGCTCTGCGCTGCGCCCCGAATCGACGACGAAATCGTCTTTGGCGTAGTGCGCGGCCAGCCGTAAAGCGAAGCCGCCGCGCCAATCGAGCTGGCCGAGCAGGGCGAAGGGCAACGCGTGAATCGAGCCGTCGTAGCCGAAGCTCACGCCGACGCGCGCTCGCGTGCGGGGACGCCCGGCGGCTTTCGGTGCTGGCGGCAGCGGGGCCGCCGCCGTGCCGATCGGCGACACGGGTGCCGGGGGCAGCGGCACCTGGCGAGCGCTGGGGGGCGGCGAAGTTTCTTCTGTTTGGCGCAACGTGGCGTCGAGCGCGAGCGCCGTGATCAGCGCCAAGCTGCTAACGACCGCCTCGCACTGCTCGCCGTGCAGGTGGCGAGCGACCTTCGTACCCGCGTCGTCCAAAAGCTCGATTGAGCCCCAAAACCCTTTAGCGTCGGACTCGAGCTTGACGGTGAACGTGCGAGCCAGCTCGCCAGGGTCTGCCAAGCGGCCGCGCGCCGTGCGCTTGCGAACTTGCGCCGCGAAGCTTTCTGCGTTCGGGCAGTCGCTGGGCGCGGTGTATTGAAAACGTACGGCTTCTTCAGCAGCCGCGGCGGGCGCCGTGCTGGGCGCAACGTCGACCGATTGTGCGCGGGCGGGCGCTACCGAGCACAGGGTGAGCAGCACGACAAACCACGGCCGCGTCACACGCCGAGCCTTGCTCAAGCGCTGCCGGAACCAAGCTTGGATTCGTCGTCGGCGTCCGATGCCTGGGTTTTTGCCAGACCCGGCCGCTGCACGGAAAGGGCTTTCTTCAAGTCTTCGACGTCCGCGTCGGACAAATCGGGAGTCAGACGCCGGGCGCGCGGCAGCACGTCCGCGGTGCCAAAGTACGCTTCCGAACAGCTCGCGTGGATCGTGCCGATCGGATTGGGCCGCCCCTCTTCGAACATTTGTAGCGCGAAACGCCACTCGCCCTTGGCGATCAGCTCGCGGCACGAGCGACAGTGCGCGCGGCCGGAGCTGGCCCGTTCAGCGCGCACCAGCCGCGGCAAACGCCGATGCTCGAGCCCGAAACGCGCCGCCTGGCCGAGCCACTCGCGCTCCGGCAATTCCTCGCTGGAGGAACTCAAAACTGGCTCCAGCTTCTCTGGACGCATCAGCGCCGCACAAGCCAGATGAAACCAGCTCGTCGCCTCACCTTCACCGAAAGCGTTCGGCCCCGTCTCACCAAAGCGCAGCTCGCCCTTGGCGATGGCGTTTCCGCAACCACGACATTTCGCGCGCCCACTCGGCGCCGCCTGAATCGAATCCGGCACGGCGCACATTTTCGCGGGCACCATGCGGGGACGTCAAGTTTCGCGGCGCTCGTGCCGCTCGGAGACTGAACATCCGAGCTGCTGCGACCGCTCTTGCGTCAGCTATCGCTGAGCGGGATGACCCAGTCCCTGACTTTGACGCCCGTCGGTGCCCACGACCTTCGTGCTGTCCGTCGACAAGCAAGTCTGCGCTCAAGCCGCTTCGGCGGCAGCGGGGCCGAGGCCCGCGGCGAGCAGACGCCGGCCGCGGTGCAGGCGGCTCATCACAGTGCCGATCGGCACGCCGAGTTCGGCGGCGGCTTCGCCGTAGCTCATGTCGCGCAGGTCGACGAGCACCACGACTTGGCCGAAGTGCTGCGGCAACGCCTGGATCGCGCGCTCGACCGGCGGGCTCAGACCTTCGTTCGGGCGATTCGGCTCGCGGCTGCCGCACCACAAGTTCGGGTCGGCTGCGTGCTCGGCCAAAAAGCGGCCCGCGCGACGGCGACGACGACAGCGCGTGACGAACACGCTGAACAGCACCTGATGCAGCCACGCCTTCAGGTTCGTCTCGCTCTTGTAGCTGTCTTCGAACGACAACGCGCGCAGCGCAGTCTCTTGCAGCAAGTCGTCGGCCAAATCGCGATCGCGGCACAGCTTCAGCGCCCGCAGCCGCAGCTGCGGCAAGAGCTCCGTCAACCGAAGCCGCACTTCACTCGCGCCCGACACCTGAACCGAAACCGTGCTCGCTGACATGACTTCGAACCTCCGACCGGCAGCTATCGCAAGCCGCATGCCAGCTCCTGCGGCGCCAAAAACCGCGCCTTTTAGCGATTTTCGCGCGTCTCAGCCGACACACCCCCGGTGTCAAACTGGCAATAGACCCCCCACTCGCCCTGCCATCGCGACAGCCGGGGGAGGCCGTGGTTCCTGTGGGGGCTGCCCAGCTGGGCAGCCGTAACCTCTAAGGATTCATCACATCTCGCCCTGCGGTTTCGAGCCGCTTCGGGTCAGCCGCCGGTCAGCGAATCGAGTGGCTCGCGCAGCGACTGCATGTAAACGAGCACCGCGCTTTCGCCCATCACCTCTTGAAAGCCAGCGCAGTCGCCCTGCTGACAATCTTTGTGATTGCGGTTGCGACCGTGGAAGGCAAAGCCCAACGGATACGCTTTCGCGCTGTCGTACGTCTTCGGCAGCGACACGATATACAGGCCGGTGCGCGCGTTGACGGCCAGCTGTCGTTCTCCAACCGGCCCGGGCGCCTTCTTGCAGCCGCCGCTGGCCGTCGAGGCCGCCGCGCCGCTCGCAGCGTTGTCGGCGTTGCGGGCGTTGCCGCGCTTGTCCGCGCTGCCGCTGGCGCTGCTCGGCGTCGCTCCCGCACGCTGACTCGCACTCCCGCGACAGCCGGCCACCAGCGCCAAAGTCAAGGCCAGCAGAACCCGCAATCCAGACGCCGCAAGCATGACCGCACTATGGCAGAAGGAGCCGCGGCCTACCTCAACGCGCGACGAGCCGACCGAGCACGCGCGGCAGCTCGTCGGCGATTTCGTGCGCCAACAGGCCGCGGTCGCTGGCGTGGGCGGTCGACCAGGCGTCGGCGGCGGCGCCGTGCAGGTAAGCTCCGACGAAGGCGGCGGAGCGAGGCGAAAGCTCGCAAGCCAGCGCGGCGATGATGCCGGAGAGCACGTCGCCGGAGCCGCCGGTAGCCAAAACGGGGCCGCCCGTCGGGTTGAGCAGCGGCAACGACTCTGGCGCGCCGATGATGCTGTAGCGACCCTTCAAGAGCACTACGGCACCGGTGAGCTCGACGGCGCGCGCCACGGCCGCAAAGCGATCGCTCTCTACGTCTTGGTACGGAATGCCGAGTAGGCGTCCGAGCTCGCCGGCGTGCGGCGTGAGCACGACGTTTTTGGCGCGAGTCAGCTCGGCGGCGCGATCGGCGAAGTGCGAGATGGCGTCGGCGTCGACGACTTTGGGGCCGTCGAAGCCGAACACCACGGCGTCGACGATGCGGCGCGCCGCTCGGTCGAGCCCCAAACCCGGGCCGACCACGACGGCAGCGGACGGCTCCAAGAGCTTTTGTAGCGCCGCTTCGGGCGACGCCGCGTCGATGCGCGCCGTCATCACCTCGAGCACGCGCTGATCGAGCGCGTCGGCAGCCGCCGCGGACGTCGCGATCGTGACCAAGCCGGCGCCCGCACGCTGCGCGCCGTGCGCCGAGAGCAGCGCCGCACCGAGCTTGCCCGGCGAGCCTGCGACGACCAGTACGCGTCCGGCCGAGCTTTTGTGCAGCGTTGCCGCACGTGGCGCGAGCAGCTGCGAGACGTCCGCCGCTTCGACGAGCTCGGCCGAAATGCCCGTCGCAGTCGGATCCGTCGGCTCGACGATGTCCGCCACTTCGACCTCGCCGGCGTAGGCCGAGCCGCGCGGCGTGCACAAGCCGAGCTTCGGATGCGCGAACGTCACGGTGTAGTCGGCCTTGACCGCGACGCCGAGCACGCGCCCCGAATCTGCGTGCAAGCCCGAGGGCAGATCGAGCGCGACCTTACAGCAGTGAGCGGCATTGACGCATTCGATAACGCGCGCCAAAAAACCTACGATGTCGCGGTCGAGCCCAGTGCCGAACAGCGCGTCGACGACGACGCTGGCCGATTGCAAGGCGGCGGCGAGCGGCTCCGTGTCGTCGGCGAGCTCGGTGACGCTCGCGCCCGCTTCAGTCAGCGCGCGGTAGTTGGCGAGCGCGTCGCCGGAAAGCTTGGCGACCGGCACGGCCAGAAACGTATCGGACTGGACGCCGGCGGCGACTAGGCGCCGCGCGACCACGAAGCCGTCACCGCCGTTGTTGCCCGCGCCGGCCACCACGACGACGCGCGGCGACGTTCCGCCGAGCTCGGTCAGCAGACTCAAGATGCGTTCGCTGGCGCCCAGCCCGGCGTTCTCCATCAGCTCCAGGCTGGGCACGCCGAGCACGTCGCTCGCTCGGCGATCGAACGCGCGCATCTGCTGGGCGGACAAGACGGGGCGCATCGGCGGCTAATTTGGCAGGGTCACGCGCCCCTGTCGACGTTCCGGCGCCCAGCACTATGATCGGCTGCCTTGGACGCACCGACTGACGCTTTGACGGAGTTCTCGCTACCGGTGCGGCACTGGTTTTCGCGGAGCTTCAAGGCGCCGACGCGCGCTCAAAGCCTGGGTTGGGGGCCGATCCGCGCCGGAAAGTCGACGCTGCTTTTGGCACCGACCGGCTCTGGCAAAACGCTGGCGGCGTTCTTGTCGGCGCTCGACCGACTGATGACGACGCCCGCAGCTGACGGCCAAGGGCTGAAGGTGCTGTACGTGTCGCCGCTCAAAGCGCTGGCGGTCGACGTCGACCGCAATTTGCGCGCCCCTATCGCCGGCATTCGCGCCGCAGCCGCCGAGTTGTCGCTCGCGGTGCGCGAGCCAGACGTCGCGATGCGTTCGGGCGATACCAGCGTCAAAGATCGCTCGAGGTTTCAGCGCGGCGGTGCAGACCTGCTGATCACGACGCCGGAGTCGCTGTATTTGCTGCTGACATCGCAGGCGGCGCGCCATTTTGCCTGGTTACAAACCGTCATCATCGACGAAATTCACGCGCTCTTACCGACCAAGCGCGGCGCGCATTTGTTTCTGTCGCTGGAACGGCTCGAAGCGCTACGCAGCAGCTCGCAGGCGCCATTGCAAAGAATTGGCCTGTCGGCGACGCAGCGGCCGCTCGACGAAGCCGCGCGCCTATTGTCCGGCAACTTCATGGCGCCGGGCAGCGACCATTTGCAGCAGCGCCCGGTCGAAATCGTCGACGCGCGCATGCCGCCCCGACTCCATGTGGAGGTGCGAGCCGCCGCGCGCGCCAGTGGCGAGCTGGTGGTGCCCGAAAAGGCGCTCACGGCGCCACCCCCCGCCGCGTCACCGAGATCGAATTGGCCGGAGATCCACGCTCCGCTGCTCGAGCTGATTCATCAGCACCGTTCGACGCTCGTGTTCGTGAACAGCCGGCGTTTGGCAGAAAGACTCGCCCAAAGCCTGAACGAGCTAGCGGGCAGCGAGATCGCGCTCGCGCATCACGGCTCGCTCGCCAAAGACCAGCGCGCGTTCGTCGAAGATCAGCTCAAGCTCGGCAAGTTACGCGCCTTGGTGGCGACCTCGTCGCTCGAGCTGGGCATCGACATGGGCGCCATCGACTTGGTGGTGCAGGTCGAAGCGCCGCCCAGCGTGTCCTCGGGCCTGCAGCGCATCGGTCGCGCGGGCCACAGCGTGGGCGAGACGTCGAACGGCATCATTTTTCCCAAGCACAAGGGCGAATTGCCAGCCGCCGCCGTGGTGGCGCGCGGCATGCACGAGGGCGCCGTCGAAGCCACGCGCTACCCGCGCAATCCGCTCGACGTGCTGGCGCAGCAAATCGTGGCCATGGTTGCCAATGCCTCGCTGGGCGCCGACGCGCTCTTCGATTTGTGTCGCCAGGCGGCGCCGTTCGCGGAGCTGCCGCGCGCCTCGTTCGACGGCGTGCTCGAGCTTTTGGCGGGCCGCTACCCCTCCGATGAATTTTCCGAACTGCGGCCGCGCATTACCTGGGATCGCGTGAGCGGCGAAATCAGCGCGCGTGCCGGCGCCAAGCGCATCGCCATCATCAGCGGCGGCACCATTCCGGATCACGGACTTTACGGCGTATTTTTGTCGAACAGCGAGAAGCCGGTGCGGGTCGGCGAGCTCGACGAAGAGATGGTGTTCGAGTCGCGCGCCGGCGACGTGTTTCTGCTCGGCGCCAGCTCGTGGCACATCGACGAAATCACGCACGACCGCGTGCTGGTCAGCCCGGCTCCCGGGCAACCCGGCAAAATGCCGTTTTGGCGCGGCGGCGGGCCCGGGCGCCCGGTGGAGCTGGGGCGCAAGATTGGGGCGCTCACGCGCGAGCTGATGGACATTCCGCTCTTGCGTGCGACCGAAATCTTGAAAGAGTCGCACAGCTTCGACAGCGGCGCCTGTCAGACGCTGCTCGAGTATTTTTATGAACAGCGCGCAGCCACGGGCGTCGTACCGAACGATCGCGCGATCGTGGTCGAGCGTTTCAAAGACGAGGTGGGAGACTACCGGGTCTGCATCCTGAGCCCGTTCGGGCGCCGGGTGCACGCCCCGTGGGCCATGGCGCTGTGCGAGGGGTTTCGCAATCGCTCCGGAGCCGAGCTCGACGCGGTCTGGTCGGACGACGGCATCGTGCTGCGCCTGCCCGATACCGAAGAGCAGTTGTCGGCCGAAGAATTTGCGCCTGATCCGGACGAGGTCGAGGCATTGGTGGTGCAGGGCCTGGCCAAAAGCTCGCTGTTTGCGGCGCATTTTCGCGAAAATGCCGGGCGCGCCCTGCTGCTACCGAAGCGCGACCCCAGGCGCCGTACGCCGCTCTGGGCGCAGCGCCGGCGCGCTTCGGACCTGCTGCGCGTCGCCAGCCAATATCCGTCGTTTCCGATGATCTTGGAGACGTACCGCGAGTGCTTGCGCGACGTATTCGACCTGCCGGCGCTCACGGAGCTGCTCTCGGCGATTCGACGGCGCGAGGTGGCGCTCGTGCCGGTAGATTCGCAAAGCCCGTCGCCATTCGCCAGCACGCTACTGTTCTCGTACGTCGGCAATTTCATCTACGACGGCGACGCGCCACTGGCCGAACGGCGCGCGCAGGCGCTGGTGCTCGACCAAGCCGAGCTGCGCGGCCTCTTGGGCGAAGCCGAGCTGCGCGAGCTATTCGATCCCGACACCATCGCCAGCGTCGAGCGCGATTTGCTCAGGCTGCGCGAGCCCACGCTGCGGCACGCCGACGACGTGCACGATTTGCTGCTCTTGCTCGGCGATTTGACGGCCGAAGACTTGCAGGCGCGGGCCCACGATCCTGCGGCAATTCCTGGCATTTTGACGGAGCTGCAGACGGCACGCCGCGTCGCGCACGCGCACATTGCCGGCGAGCCACGCTACTTTGCCGCCGAGGACGCCGGCAAGCTGCGCGACGCGCTCGGCGTGATGCCGCCGCCCGGTTTGCCCAGCACGTTTTTGGCGCCGACGACGGACGCGCTGCGCGAAGTGATTTCGCGCTTCGCGCGCACCCATGCGCCGTTCACGAGCGACATTCCGGCGCGACGCTACGGCCTGGGTCGCAGCGTCGTCGAGGCAGCGCTCCTGCAACTCGAAGAAGCCGGCCGCGTCGTACGCGGCGAGTTCTTGCCGGCCGGCACGGAACGCGAGTGGTGCGACAAGAACGTGCTCAGGCTGATCAAGCAGCGCAGCTTGGCCAAGCTGCGGCGCGCCATCGAGCCCGTGCCGCCCGAAGCGTTCGCGCGCCTGGCGCTGGCTTGGCAGGGAGCCCAAGAGCCGTCGCGCTCGCCCGACGCGCTCGATCGCGCCATCGACCAATTGCAGGGCAGCCCGATCGCAGCCTCGGTGCTGATTCAAGACGTGCTGCCGGCGCGAATTCGCGGCTTTTCTCCGGCAGATTTGGACAGTTTACTGGCCACCGGCGAGCTGGTTTGGGTCGGCGTCGAACCCTACGGCTCGAGCGACGGCAAGATCGCGCTCTACCGCGCCGACAAGCTCGCGCTGCTGGCGCCCGCTCCGGTTCCAGTCGCTGGCGAGCTGCACGACAAGCTGCGCGCGGAGCTCGGGCACGGCGGCGCGCTGTTCTTCGCCGATTTGGTGCGCAAGGTCGGCGGCTTCCCGCGCGACCTGCTCGGCGCCGTGTGGGATTTGGTATGGTCTGGTGAGGTGACGAACGACACCTTGGCACCGCTGCGCTCGCTACAAGCGCACGCCAAGACGCCGCGCGGCCGTCCCGATCCGCGCGCTCGCCGCGCGCCGATGCCGGGCAGTGAAGGTCGCTGGTCGCTAGTGCGGCGCGAGACGGGGCGCAGCGTCGCGGAGCAACGCGCGGCGCGCGCGCGGCTCTTGCTCGACCGCCACGGCATCGTGAGCCGAGAAATCGTCAACGCCGACGGCCTCGGCAGCTTCGCGGAGCTGTATCCGGTGCTCAAAGCCATGGAAGATGCCGGCAAGGTGCGGCGCGGCTACTTCATCGCCGGCCTGGGCGGCGCCCAGTTCGCCCAACCAGGCGCCGACGAACGCCTGCGTCTGAAGCCCGAAGACAAGCCTGCCGTCGTGCTCGCCGCCACCGATCCGGCCAACCCCTACGGCGCTGCCCTACCCTGGCCCGGCGCCGAACCTCGTCCGCAGCGCTCGCCCGGCGCCCTGGTGGTGCTGCGCGAAGGCCGCCTGATCGCCTACCTGGGCAAAAACGACCGCGCGCTCTGGCTGTTCCTCGACGACGACGAACCGGAACGCGGCCACCAGCTGTCGTCACTCTTGGCAGCGTTCAAAACCCTGGTCGGTCCCGGCAAGCGCCGGGTGCTGCTGATCCAAGCCATCAATCGCGAAGACGCTTCCCGCTCCGCGCACGCGGCCGCGTTCGTAGCGGCTGGCTTCACGACCGGCGCATCGGGGCTCAGCTTGCGGCGCGGGACGGCACCGCTCGACGACGACGAAGCGCTCAGCGACGACGTTTAGCCGGGTGGAAGCACACCCAGCTGTCGCAGCAGCGAAAGCTCATCCGTCAAACGGTGGTGCGCGACGATGCGACCTTCGCGGAAGCGTTCGAACGTCATTTGAGTTACCTCAACGGTTCTACCGGTCGGTCCAACGCCGAACAGCTCGCCGTGGTGAGTGCCGGTCAAGGTAGTGCGCACGGCGACGCTGTCTTCACCCACCACTAGATCGTCGATGCGATAGTGCAGGTCGGGAAAGCCGCGACGTAGCGCTTGCACCACGACGCCGACGCCGTCGCGACCGCGCGGCAGCTCGGCCGAGCCGGGCGAGTGGTTCACGTAGTCGGGGCGCAGCAGCTCCGGCAACAGCTCGAGCTTGCCCTGGTTGAACAATTCCGCGAAATAGCGACGAATCACGATTTCTTTGGCGTCCATCATGCACACCAGCCTGCGGCTTCGCGTTGATACCGTCCAATATCAGTTTTAGTTCGATTAATATCGCTCTCGTATCATGGCCATGGAAGCACGATTGCTGAAGTCGTTCGTCGCGGTGGCGGAGGAGCTGCATTTCGGACGCGCGGCGCAGCGGCTGCACATTTCGCAGCCCCCGCTCAGCGTGCACATCCAGAAGCTCGAAGCAGAGCTAGGCGCCGCACTTTTCGTGCGCAGCAAGCGCCACGTCGCGCTCACGGAGGCGGGCCAATTCTTGCTCGGTCGCGCGCGTCACTTGCTGGCAGAAGCCGACCGGACTGCGGTCGAGGTCGCGCGCGTCGCGCGTGGTCAAGGCGGCGTGCTCACGCTCGGCTACACGGCCACCGCCTCGCACCAAATCTTGCCCACGCTGGTGCCACTTTATCGCAAGCGCCACGCCGACGTGAGACTCGAGCTGCTGGAGCTGCGCAGCGCCTCGCAACCTGAGGCCATCGCAGACGGTCGCATCGAGCTTGGCCTGGTCTGCGCGCCGGTGCGCGCTCCGGGCTTGCTCGAAACACCGCTCTTGCGTGAGCGGCTCGGGGTCGTCTTGCCGAAACAGCATCCGCTGGCCGCTCGAAAGAGCCTAAAACCCCGCGACCTAGACGGCCAAGCCTACGTCGGCGTGAGGCCCGATATCGAACCGGCGTGGGCCGAAGCCTCGCTGCGCGCTCTGCTGTTGGCGGGCTGCGTGCCGCGGCTGGTGCAAGAGACGGACACGAAAATCTCGCTGATTGGGCTGGTGGCGGCGGGACTGGGACTATCCGTCGTTTCGGAATCGATGGCCGTGCTCGAGCGGCCTGGCGTAGCGTTTCGACCACTCATCGGTCTGCGCCTCGAGCTCACCCTGTCGGCGCTGACTCCTCGGTCGCCAACGCCACGGGCGGCAGCGTTCCTCGAGCTTTCGCGGCAAGCTTTCGGAGCCAAGCATGCCCGAAGGTGACTCGCTCTTCATAGCTGCCCAGCAGCTCGACGCGGTGCTGACTGGACGAGCGATCACGCGCTTCGAGTCGCCGTTGCCCGAGCTCAAGGAGCGCGACGTCGAAGGGCATGTCGTCACGGCGGTGCGGGCGCACGGCAAGCACGTGATCATCGAGTTCGACGACGGGCGCGCGTTCTTGAGCTTCTTGCGCATGCAGGGCAAATGGTTCGCGAGCGAGAAGGCCAACCTGCGCCAGGGCTTTCTCGCAAGAACGGCGCGCGACGTGGCCTGGGACGACGAAGAGACGACGCTGATCATCGAAACCGCGACCAGTGTCGCCGTGCTGAGCCGCGCAGCCATCGCGCAGCTGGCGCCCCTGTCCAAGATCGAACGGCGCCTTTCGAGCCTGGGCCCTGACTTACTGAGCCCCGACTACGATCAGGCGGAGGTACTGTCGCGCCTGCGCGAACATCCGGCTTCGAGCATCGCCGAAGCGCTGCTGCAGCAGTCGATCGTGGCCGGCATCGGCAACGTCTACAAGTCCGAGACCCTGTTCATCGAAAAGGTTTCGCCCTTCGTCACCGTCGACGCCCTCGACGACGCGACGCTCGAACGCATTTTGAAGCGCGCACGCGAGCTAATGCGTCGCAATTTGAAGGGACCGCGCCGCACGACCTTCGGCACCTTCGCCGGCTCCGCGTATTTCGTCTACGAGCGTAGCGGCCAGCACTGCCTCAAATGCGATACGAAGATCCGCATGCTGCGGCAGGGGCCGCTCCAGCGCTCCACCTATTTTTGTCCGGAATGCCAAGCCCTAAAGGAGACGTAGCGACTGGGCAGTGCTTTGACCCGCCAAATGGCCGGACGAACCCTGAATCCTTGATTCTATTGGGAGTTTTTCAACAAGCTCGGTTGTGATTGTGAGCCCAAGCGCTAGAGGCTACGAGACCGACCCGCCCTTGCTGCCGCTCGAAGACGCCCCGCCCCTCGCCAGCCCCTCGACCGAGGCTGCGGCACTCCTGGCGCTGTCGTCGCGCGCGCCGAAGCTCGAGCTATCGACGCTCGACCTGTGCTTTTTGGCGACGCTCTACCTGCGCGGACAGAGCTCGGGCCACGCCGCCTTCAGCGAGGAGCAGCTGTTCGAATACTTCGAGCAATCAGCGGAGATCGTCGAACGCGACGCAAGCTCGGTCCGAAAGCGCGCCACCCACGCGATTGCCAGGCTTCGCGCGCAGCGCCTGTTGTCGCGAGTCGACGGCGCAGGCGTACTGCGCGCCGGAGAATATGCGCTCTCGCGCCTGGGTGCTTCCATCGTCAGCTTCTTCCTCGAAGAGGAAGTGCTGACGACCGAAACCCTGACGCTGCTCACTCGCACCCTCGAGGGCAGCCTGCGCGACGTGCTGCTCAGGGCCCGAGCGGCTAGCGATACGCAAGCGCTCGAGGAGGCAGTCGTCGGACCGCTCAAGGTGACGGTGCACGAGCTGATGAGCGGCATCGAGCGCCGGCAACGCGGGCTGGACTTACAGCAGGAGCAATTCCAAAAGGACATCTCCGCGCTCTTGAGCGCCGATTGGTTTGGCGCCGTAGAAAGCTGTCAAACGTTGCTCGAGAGCACCGCGACCACGCTGCGCGACTTGAACCACGTGCTGTTGTCGGAGTCACATCGACTGCAGGCGCAGCTCGAAGACCTGCAAGAGCTGGCGCTCAGCGCTCGGGCGAGCGCCGCCGAAGAAGCTATCCGGCGCGCAGCAGACCAGATCGATCGCATCTCCGCGTGGAGCTCCGGGCGCCAGAAATCGTGGTCCGACTACTACCAATACGTGCACCGCTTCTTGCGCGACGTGGTGCGCCTCGACCCGAGCCGAGCCCTGACAGCGCGCCTGCGCGATCAGCTGAGCGGCCGATCCGGCAAGCGCTTCACGCTGGCAGTTGCCAGCACGCCTGCGCCACTATTGCTGCGAGAGGTCGCGCCGAGCCCCGAGCGGCCACCGGTCAAGCGTCCCCGCGCTGAGCGCGAGACGGCGCCGGAAGAGCACCAGCCGGTCGATCCGTTCGCGGTGCTGGAAGACAGCGTGCGCGCCGAGCTCGACGCCGGTGCGGCGAGCCTGCGCGACGTCACCGCCCGAATCACCCAAGAACTGCCGGAAGAAGAGCGATTTCGCGCTGCGGGTCGCGTGGCGCAAGTCGTGGCGAAGCTGGCGCGGACGCGCTCGGAGCGCGAGCGGCCCTGGTTGCCGGTGGACGAAGCCTTTGCGATCGAGGAGTGGTCACTACCGCAGAAGGACGGTGCCGCCGTGGCGTCCGGCTCGCGCGGGACGAAAGCGGGACACCGATGAGCGTGGAGACGAGCCAGACCTTCCAAGATCTCGCGCAAGTCGTCGAACACGAGCTGTTTCCCGACGTAGACTTGGCGTTGCGGCGCGGTCGGCACATCGATCGCGAGGACGCCGCCTGGTACGGCTTCTTGACGGACGCGCAGGCCGAGCTCGAACGCTTTTATCGACGCTTCGGCGCGGAGCTCGTGCAGCGCAGCGACGGCTTTTTCTTCTTGTTGCCCAGCGGCGACAAGCTAGGGCGTCGGCAGTTGTCACCGACCGAGATGCTGGTCGGGCAAGGGCTCACGCTACTTTACTTGGAGCCGGCTACGGTCGAGCAGGGCGGAGTCACGTCGCGCGACGCGCTGCTCTCGCAGCTCTCGGCGAGCATGGGCACCGAGCAGTTGATGCTGGCGTTCAATCCGAAGAAGAAACGCATGGATGAGCGGGTGGCGCAGGAAATGGTGCGTGCCCGGGTGAGCGAAGCGGTTCGGCGCCTGGCGGGGCTGGGTTTCGTCGAGCTTTTGGCGGAAGATCGCGTCCGCCTGCGGTCGTCGCTGATGCGCTTCGCCGAGCCGGTGCGCGGCAGCGGTGCCGATCTGGAGGCCTTGAATCGCTTGGTCGCCTCCGGCGAGATTTCGCTCACGACCGACGACGCCGAGGGCGACGATAGCGAAGCGTCGGATCCCGACTCGATGCTCGAGGCCGAGCCAGCGGCTGTTCCGGCCTGGAACGAAGGCGCCGAGTGGGGTGCATCTTTCGATCCGACGCCCGGCAACTCCGACGAGGAGCCGAGCGACTCCGACGAGGAGCCGAGCGACTCCGACGAGGAGCCGAGCGACTCCGACGAGGAGCCGAGCGACTCCGACGAGGAGCCGAGCGACTCCGACGA
>Ga0307508_10003587_pt1 | contig 15620 bp, 11 predicted proteins | sample 9_EM_MG_FD_203089 | JGI IMG/M metagenome (GOLD analysis project Ga0307508, IMG submission 203089) | Populus trichocarpa ectomycorrhiza microbial communities from riparian zone in the Pacific Northwest, United States - 9_EM | ecosystem: Host-associated > Plants > Roots > Unclassified | place...
GGTCCAGTCGCTCACCCCGACCGGGACGACCTTCGGCCGGGCCGCCTCCAATGTGGCGATCGAGGTGGTGTCCTTCGCGGCGCAGACCTTGTGCCCGGCGAGGTCGGCGAGACTGCGGGCGGTCGAGCTGCGATTGACCAGCACCCGCTGGCCGTCGTGGAAATAGTCGGCGCTGAAGGCCACCTGCTGCTTGCGCTCGCAGGTGATGGTCACCGAGTGGGCGACCAGGTCGACGGTGCCGTCGGCCGCGGCGGTGAGGCGCTGGGCGGAGTTGAGGGTGCGGAACTCCACCCGGTCCGGGTCACCGAACAGCGCGCGGGCCATCTCGTGGACGAGATCGATGTCGAAGCCCTTCAGATCCCCGGTCCCAGGATCGCGGTAGCCCCACAGGTAGCTGTTCTGGTCGACGCCCGCGATCAGCCGTCCGCGCTTCTGGATGCGGGCCATCGTCGATCCCGACGGCATCGCGGCGCCCGCCGCGGGCAGCGGGCTCATCGGATGGGGGCTGGCCAGCACATCGCAGCCGGCGGCGGAGGCGGACGCGGCCGCCTCCGAGCCCGCCGAATCCCGCTGGGCGGAGAGGGCCGGGCTGCCGGACGGGCTCTGCCCGCCGCACCCGGAGAGAAGAAGCAGGCCGGCCAGGGCGAGTGTGCTCCACCGGGCGGCCCGCCCCTTGCGCTGTGACGGTAACCCTCGCACGTGTCGCCCCTTCCGCTGTCGCGATGGCCGGCTCGTCGAGGCTAACGTTTCGTCAGATCGGGCGTCAATAGGATTGTTGAACGAAATGCTGGCGCAGTGCCCCGGGTACCCGGGTCGGTCAGTCCCTGTCCCCGATCAGGTCCAGCGTCGTCGCCGCCGTCCAGCTGAAGCTGCGGATGCCGCGCCCCTCTCCCGTGTGCGGGTCGACGTACTCGGCGAAGCCGGAGCGCCCGGCGGCGTCCAGCAGCCCCTCCCGGAGCTGCTTGGCGTCGGCCTCGGCGCCGTACTGCCGCAGGCCCCGGTGGAAGAGCCAGGCGATGTTGAACCAGGACGGGCCGCGCCAGTAGCGGGCCGGGTCGAAGGCGGGGGAGAGCAGGTCGTAGCTGGGGAGCAGGTGGACGCGGCCGAGCCCGAAGCGGTCGCCGGAGGCGGTGTGCAGGAGGGCGCGCACGATGTCGTCGGGGAGGCCGGGGATGACCAGCGGGATCAGGCCGGAGGCGCTGAGCTCGTCGATCAGCGCGTCCCCGCCGTTCGCGCCGTTCGCGCGCAGGTCGCGGCAGCGGAAGATCCCCGACGCCGGGTCGTAGAGGCGGTCGATGAGCGCCGACGTGAGCTGCCCGGCCCGCTCGCGGTGCGGGGCGGGGTCGGCGCCGACGGCCTCGGCGATGTCGGCGAGGGCGTGCTCGGAGACGGCGAGCAGGGCGTTGAAGCAGGGGTCCTCGACGGCGAAGGCGTGCTCGATGCGCGTGTCGTCGTAGTCCGCCTCGCGGTAGTCCGTGCACAGCCGTACGTAGCGCCCGTAGTCGAGGTCGGTGGGGCGGTCGGCGGCGTCGGAGTGGGCCAGGTCGCGGCGTACGTACGTCGTGGGGTCGGCGGGGTTGATGCGGGCCAGCGGGGCGTCCCAGCAGGGGCTGTTGTCCCAGCCGGACTCCCAGGGGTGGACGATCGAGGCGAGGCCGTGGCCGCCGAGGTCGCGGTGGACGCGCAGGTAGTCGTGCCACTGGACGAGGCGGGGGTAGAGGCGGCGCAGGAAGCCGAGCCCGAAGGAGCCCTCGGGGTCGGTCTTGTGGACCTCCCACGCGGCGAGGGCGTGGACGGGCGGCTGGACGATGCCGGAGGTGCCGGTGAGCCCGGCCTCGCCGGGGACGCCGACCTGCCAGAAGTCCGGGCCGGGGAAGTAGGCGTCGGCGGGCACGGAGTCGTTGAAGACGATGTGCGGGACGCGGCCGTCCGACAGCCACTGGGCGGAGAAGAGGGTCTCCAGCTCGCGGCGGGCGCGGCGCGGGGACAGATGCCGCAGCCCGATGGCGATGAACGCGGAGTCCCAGCTCCACTGGTGCGGGTAGAGGGTGCGCGAGGGGACGGTGGAGCCGCCGGCCCAGTTGCCGAGCAGGACAGAGGAGGCGGCGGCGCGGAGCCGCTCTGAGTCGGTCACAGCGGTGTCGGTCACAGCTCCTATGACAGCAGCCCATGCCACGACACGACAAAACAATCGGCCACGTCCACCTGATCGTCCGGAGAGTGAGACTGGAGGCGTGATTCTCGCCACGACTGATAGGGGGTTCGCTCACATGAGCACCCTGAGTGCCACCACACCTCTCCAAGGCGTGGCACTCAGTGCCATCGTTGTCGTCGCCACTTGATCGAGAAAACGACTGCGGAGTGTAGTCGCCATTCCGCTATCGATCACATATCGCGATCATGTGTTCGGGAAATGAAGGAATGGCTGGTATCAGAGAAACCCTGTGATCACTTTCGATCGCTCGGCGGATGGGTGGTTACGCCCATGTGACGTGGTGATGGACGTTCTCCAGCGCCTTCGAGATGGGTACGCTCCCCGCCAGTCAGGGCAACCCGGTCGCGAGGAGAGCAGTCCCGTGTCGGAACGAAACGTAACCAGCAAGTTCGTCTACGACTTCACTGAGGGCAACAAGGACCTCAAGGACCTGCTCGGCGGCAAGGGGGCGAACCTCGCCGAGATGACCAACCTCGGTCTGCCCGTCCCTCCGGGCTTCACCATCACCACCGAGGCGTGCAAGGTCTACCTGGACTCCGGCGCCGAGCCGTCGGAGCTGCGCGACGAGGTGAGTGCGCACCTCGACGCCCTTGAGCAGCACATGGGCAAGCGGCTCGGCCAGCCGGACGACCCGCTGCTGGTGTCCGTGCGATCCGGCGCGAAATTCTCCATGCCGGGCATGATGGACACCGTCCTGAACATCGGACTGTCCGATGAGTCCGTGGCCGGGCTCGCCGCCCAGGCGGGCGACGAGCGCTTCGCGTGGGACTCCTACCGCCGCCTCATCCAGATGTTCGGCAAGACCGTCCTCGGCGTGGACGGCGAGCTGTTCGAGGAGGCCCTGGACGAGGCCAAACGCGCCAAGGGCGGGGCCGCGACCAGCGACCTCGACCTGGGCGCGGAGGACCTGCGCGCCCTCGTCGACGACTTCAAGGCCATCGTCGCCAAGCAGGCCGGCCGCGAATTCCCGCAGGACCCGCGCGAGCAGATGGACCTCGCCGTACGGGCCGTCTTCGAGTCCTGGAACACCGACCGCGCCAAGCTCTACCGCCGCCAGGAGCGCATCCCCGGCGACCTGGGCACGGCCGTCAACGTCTGTTCCATGGTCTTCGGCAACCTCGGCCCCGACTCCGGCACCGGCGTCGCCTTCACCCGCGACCCCGCCAGCGGCCACCAGGGCGTCTACGGCGACTACCTCCAGAACGCGCAGGGCGAGGACGTCGTGGCGGGCATCCGCAACACGGTCCCGCTCGCCGACCTGGAAGGCCTCGACGCCGCCTCGTACAACCAGCTCATGCAGATCATGGAGACCCTCGAAACGCACTACAAGGACCTGTGCGACATCGAGTTCACCATCGAGCGCGGCAAGCTCTGGATGCTCCAGACCCGGGTCGGCAAGCGCACGGCGGCCGCCGCCTTCCGCATCGCCACTCAGCTCGTCGACCAGGGCCTGATCGACGAGGCCGAGGCGCTGCAACGCGTCAACGGCGCCCAGCTCGCCCAGCTGATGTTCCCCCGCTTCTCGGAGGACGCGCGCAGCGAGCGCATCGGCTGGGGCATCGCCGCCTCCCCGGGCGCGGCGGTCGGCAAGGCGGTCTTCGACTCGTACACCGCCGTCAAGTGGTCCCGCTCCGGCGAGAAGGTCATCCTCATCCGCCGCGAGACCAACCCCGACGACCTCGACGGCATGATCGCCTCCGAGGGCATCCTCACCTCCCGCGGCGGCAAGACCTCACACGCCGCCGTCGTCGCCCGCGGCATGGGCAAGACCTGCGTCTGCGGCGCCGAAGAGCTCGAAGTCGACACCAAGCGCCGCCGCATGACCGCCCCCGGCGGCATCGTCGTCGAAGAGGGCGACCTCGTCTCCATCGACGGCTCCACCGGCAAGGTCTACCTCGGCGAGGTCCCCGTCGTCCCGTCCCCCGTCGTCGAGTACTTCGAGGGCCGCATGCACGCCGGCGCCGACGACGCCGACGAACTCGTCGCCGCCGTCCACCGCATCATGGCCTACGCCGACCGCGTACGCCGTCTGCGCGTGCGCGCCAACGCCGACAACGCCGAGGACGCGAACCGGGCGAGGAGGTTCGGCGCCCAGGGCATCGGCCTGTGCCGCACCGAGCACATGTTCCTCGGCGAACGCCGCGAACTCGTCGAGCGCCTCATCCTCGCCGACACCGACACCGAGCGGGACGAGGCACTCGGTGCCCTCCTCCCCCTCCAGAAGGCCGACTTCATCGAGCTCTTCGAGTCGATGGACGGCCTCCCGGTGACCGTACGGCTCCTCGACCCTCCCCTGCACGAATTCCTTCCCGACATCACCGAGCTCTCCGTACGCGTCGCCCTCGCCGAATCCCGCCGCGACGCCAACGAGAACGACCTGCGGCTGCTCCAGGCCGTCCACAAGCTCCACGAGCAGAACCCCATGCTCGGCCTCCGGGGCGTGCGCCTCGGCCTGGTCATCCCCGGCCTGTTCGCCATGCAGGTCCGCGCCATCGCCGAAGCCGCCGCCCACCGCAAGAACGCCAAGGGCGACCCCCGCCCCGAGATCATGATCCCCCTCGTCGGCACCGTCCAAGAGCTCGAAATCGTCCGCGACGAGGCCGAAACCGTCATCGCCGAGGTCCAGGCCGCCACCGGCACCGACCTCAAGCTCACCCTCGGCACCATGATCGAACTCCCGCGCGCCGCCCTGACAGCGGGCCAGATCGCCGAGGCCGCCGAGTTCTTCTCCTTCGGCACCAACGACCTCACCCAGACCGTCTGGGGCTTCTCCCGCGACGACGTCGAAGCGAGCTTCTTCACCGCCTACCTCGAAAAGGGCATCTTCGGCGTCTCCCCCTTCGAAACCATCGACCGCGACGGCGTCGGCGCCCTCGTCCGCTCCGCCTGCGAAGCCGGCCGCGCCACCCGCCCCGGCCTCAAACTCGGCGTCTGCGGCGAACACGGCGGCGACCCCGAATCCGTCCACTTCTTCCACGAGGTCGGACTCGACTACGTCTCCTGCTCGCCCTTCCGCATCCCCGTCGCCCGCCTCGAAGCGGGCCGCGCCGCCGCGCTCAACAAGGCGGGCAGCGACAGCCGCTGACGCCGGCCCCCAAAGACCATCTCCCACCCTCACCGGGGGCGGCGCCTCGTGCGGAGGCGTCGCCCCCGCTTCCTTTCACGGTCAACGAGTGGCTGCGCCGTATCTACGGCGGAAGGGGGATGACCGCCGTGATCTCCGCTGGGACGGTCGTCATGTCCGGCTGCGGTACGCGGGTGGGACATCCCACGGGGCTCGGGTTGAGGGTGGTGAGGTCCGGCTCCGGGGGCTGCGGGGCGTGGTGGGGGACGTGCCGCATGCCGGCGAAGGGGTTGTGCCAGAAGCGGGAGCGTGGTGTGCGCCAGCTGCGGCGGAGGGCGATCATGCGCAGGCCGAAGGCGCCGAGGGCGGCGGCGGGGGCGGTCCAGACGTTGAGTGTGTGGCAGTGGTGGAGGACGGCGACCGCGCCGGCGCCGAGGAGGGCGGGCAGGGCGTAGTGGTCGCGGTTGGCGCGCAGGACGGAGGGGAGCTCCATGGCGAGGAGGCAGCTGATCACTCCGCCGCCTGCGGCGGTGGCTATGCCGAGGGTGACGGAGGCGGGTGTGTTGAGGCCGTAGGCGAAGGCTTTGGTGGTCCCGGTCACGCTGAACAGGCCGAGGGCGCCGGCGTCGAAGACGTCGAAGGCCCTTTCGTGGCGCTGGAGTCGGGCGCTGAGGAAGACGATGAGGCCGCCGACGATCGGGGTGCTGAAGTAGCCCACGTCGGTGAAGGCGACGGGTTGGACACCTATGACGGTGTCGCGGAAAAGGCCGCCGCCAAGGCCGGTTGCGGCGGCCAGAATCACAACTCCGAAGACGTCGAAGTCTTTTCGTACGCCGAGGAAGGCGCCGGACAGGGAGAACGCCAGGATCCCGATGAGATCCATCACGTACTCCACGATGCCTATCGTCCCGTGAATGGGCATCAGTGTGCTCCTCTTGCGGACCCGTCCAGGCCCGACAGGGCGTGGGGACGGGCGGTGCGGCTACCGGTCGCGGCTCGTGCGGTGCCGAATGCGCGACGTCGTGCTTTCGCGCCTTCTTCCCCCACGAGACCCCCTGACTTCGCGGCCCGGTGTGGGGAATTTAGCAGTCGGGATGGGTGGATATGGCCCTTTGGTCCATAGGTGGTCATATCCGGTAAGAAATCCAGGAAAGGCGAAAGGACGTGAACTCCGGCAGCCGGTCTGCCGGCGCACACGGCATGGCGGCACCGTCGGCATGCCGTAGGTCCTGTGCGACCATACGAACGAGTAGTGCGGCTACTCGCCGGTACGGGGGGAGGAGGGGATGCGGATGAGGCGGACGAGGCGGAAGTGGTTCGGCGGACGGTATACGCCGGCGAATGCGCTGCTGGCGGGCGCGATGGCCTTGACGATCGCGTCGCTCGTCTTTCCGGCGGTGAAGGGGTTGCAGTTCGCGGCGGCTTCCGGGGGAGCGCCGACGGTGGCGACGGCGTTCGGGCCGATGACGCAGGCGGACCGGGATTTCGTGGTGCAGGTGCGGCTGGCAGGGCTCTGGGAGTATCCGGCGGGGCAGCTGGCGCTGGCCAAGGGGTCCAACGTGGCGTACCGGACGATGGGGCGGCGGATGATGGACGGTCACGCCGCGCTCGACGCGTTGTGCAAGACGGTCGCCGCCCAGCTCGGGATTACGCTGCCGGAGCGGGCGGCGCCGCAGGCGGACGGGTTCGTGGCGGTCCTTTCGGCGGCGTCGGGGGATGACTTCGACCGGAAACTGGCCATGATCCTGCGGGCGATGGACGGGCAGAGCCTGATGAGTGTGGCGGGTGTCCGGGCGACGACGCAGAACACGCTCGTACGGCAGCTCGCCGGCCAGGCGAACGCGGTCTTTCTGGCCGAGCTCGATCTGCTGGACCAGACCGGGGCGACCGGCTCCATCGGGTCGGCGACCTCGTCGCCGCTGCCGTAGGCGTAGGCACGGCCGGGGTCACCCCTGGTCGGCCGCGATCCTGAAGCCGATGGTCGGGTAGCCGCCGGAGCCGTCGCGGCCTTCGCCGCGGTAGCCGGTGCCGCCGCTGCGGGCGCTGGCGTACCAGGAGCCGCCGCGTACGCAGTTGCAGAGGGCGCCTGCCTCGCCGCCGATGGTGGCGATGACGAGGCTTGAGGTCCATTCGAAGGCGTTGCCGGCCATGTCGTAGGCGCCGTACGCGCTGACGCCGGTGGGGTAGGAGCCGACGGGGGTGGTGTGGCCGCCGGCGTCCACGCAGGCCTGGTAGACGTCGGTGAAGCAGAAGCCGGTGTGGGTGGCGAAGGTCAGCCAGCCGGTGAGGGCGCCGGTGGCGGAGATGGAGAGGATCTCGGAGATGGCGAAGCTCTGGCCGTAGAGGGTGGACTGGCGGTCGGTGTAGGTGGCGACGGTGTCGCCGTAGTTCGCCAGGTAGTAGGCGGCGCAGACGGCGTTGAAGTTGTAGTTGCCGGTGAGGACGCCGTCGGCGTACGCCGTGCCGGTGTCGTCGCCCCAGGGGTAGGCGAGGGAGTCGGGGCCGCGGGCGGCGTTCTCCCACTCGGCCTCGGTGGGGAGGCGGAAGGTCCAGCCGTCGGACTGGGCGGTGAGCCAGGCGCAGTAGGCGTCGACCTGGTCGGCGGAGATGTAGAGGACGGGGTGGGTGGCCCGGTCGGGGGGATAGCTGTCGCCGTCCCAGTAGTTGGGGGCGGACAGGCCGGTGTCGTCGAGGTAGGTCTGCCATTGGGCGTTGGTGACCTGGTACGCGCCGAGCCAGTAGGCGGAGGCGATGGCGGAGGCCTCGCCGGCGCCGGCGTTGTTGGAGGTGTCGGCGGCGAAGACGAACGAGGGGTTGGCCGGGACGGGCACGAGGGTCTGCCCCGCGACGGTGGTCGCGGCGGTCGCGGCCGAGGCGCGGGGGGCCAGGGTGGTGCCGAGGGCTGCCGTGGTCCAGGCGGCGCCGGGCAGGGCGATGAGCTTCCTTCTGCTGAGCATGGGGGACCTCCACAGGCTCGCTCCGGCAGTCGTCGGGGTACCGGAGGGGTGGATTCGAGCATCCCGCGGAAACCCAATCCTGTCGACACTTCGGCGATACCGTGAGAGATTCACAGTTTTCTGCCGCTTACTGTCGACACACGGCCTGGCGTCGGGTCGCCGTGACGAACGGCGACCCGACGCTGACGCGCGGACCGCTTACTTCACGTCGACGAAGTCGCCGGGCGCCGTCGAGGCGGCGGTGGTGGCGGTGCCCGCGAAGACGTAGCGGTAGTAGCCGTCGACCGTGGCCTTGGTGGTGCTCTTCAGGGCGCCGGTGCTGCCGGCCCTGACCGTCTTGAGGGTGGTGTAGGTGCTGCTGCCCTTCTTGCGGAACTGCAGCTTCGCGGACTGGGATCCGTAGCCCGGGTACTTGCCGGTCTCCCAGTTCGCGCGGGTGAGCTTGCCCGCGACCGTGATGGTCTTGCCCTTCTTCACCGGCTCGGGCGTGGCATTGGCGGTCAGCTTGGAGAGCTTCTTGATCGAGGTGGTGGCGACGTTGTCGTCGTAGCCGGCGTTCGCGTACAGGTCCCAGGCGCCCAGGAACAGCTTCCAGGTCCCGGCCACGCCGTTGTCCTTGAAGTCGAGGGCGGGGTTGATGTTGAAGACGGCCTTGCAGCTGTAGACGCCGATGTCGGTCGTCGACTCCGTGCAGCTGGGGTTGTCGTCAGTCCCCAGGGAGCCGGTGATGTCGTCCGTGTTCGAGCTGTCGGTGCCCTGCCACAGGAAGGCCTCGGTGAGGGCGATGCCGCTCTCGTTCGAGGCGGTGTATGTGACCGTGACGGACTTCTTGGCGGTGGTGCCGAGGACGATGGCCTTGCCGCCGTTGATGACCGCGTCCGAGAACTTGGTGTTGCCCAACGAATCGTTCGGGTGAACCACACCCGGACGCTCCGACGCCTGGGCGGCTGCGGGAAGGGCGAGCGCGGACAGGACGACGGCGCCGGACAGGGCGGCGGCCGCAACGCGTATACGCATGTGAAATCCCCCATGGGAACATGAGAGGCCCGCCCAAGTCTCCCCCGGGCAGGGCCTGTTGATGTTCACAGCATATGAACCCGGTGTGGGGCCAATGAAGATTCTTTGTGCAATAAGTGCGTAACGGACCAAGACCGCTCTAGCGGGGCAGCCCCTCGTACGTGACGCCCGTCAGCTGTTCCGAGGCCGCCCAGAGCAGCTCGCCCGTGCGGTCGTCCAGAGTCCGCGACGCCCGCCACGACGGGGCCGGGGAGCCGCGCCAGTTCAGGACGCGGGGGCCGGTGAAGGAGTCGGGGGCGACGCCGGGCGCGGTGGCGGCGTAGAGGGTGGGGAGGGCGCCGGAGTCGGGGGACTGGGCGAAGAGGTGGTTGCCGAGGGACATGGCGCGGGCGGCGAGCGGGCGGCCGGAGAGGCGGGGGCCGGTGGTCTGGAGGTTGGTGGCGGCGTAGCCGGGGTGGGCGGAGGCGGCCAGCGGGTGGGCGGCGCCGAGGGCGGCGAGGCGGCGGGAGAGCTCGTGGACGAAGAGCAGGTTGGCCGTCTTGGAGCGGCCGTACGCGATCCAGCGGCGGTAGGAGCGCTCGCTGTTGAGGTCGCCGAGGTCGATGTCGCCGAGGGTGTGCATGATGCTGGAGACGCTGATCACGCGGGAGCCGGGGGTGGCCAGGAGGCGGGGGAGGAGCAGTCCGGTGAGGGCGAAGTGGCCGAGGTGGTTGACGCCGAACTGGGTCTCGAAGCCGTCGGCCGTGGCGCCGCGCGGCAGGGCCATGACGCCCGCGTTGTTGATCAGCAGGTCGAGGGTGTCGCCGCCTCCGCCGCCGTCGTAGCCCTTGGCGAAGGCGCGTACGGAGGACAGATCGGCCAGGTCCAGGTGCCGGTAGCCGACGCGGGCGCCGGGTATCTCGCGGTGGAGCCGCTCGACGGCCTCCTTGCCGCGCCGCTCGCTGCGGCAGGCCAGCAGCACGCGGGCGCCGCGCCGGGCGAGCTCGCGGGCGGTGACGTAGCCGATGCCGCTGTTGGCGCCGGTGACGATGGCGGTGCGGCCGGTCTGGTCGGGGATGTCCTGCGCTGTCCAGCTCATGCCGTAGAAGCTTAGGCCCTGACCTGGGCGCTCCGGGATCATGCGTCAGCCCCGGCGCGGGATCGGGCCCGTGCCGGGGCCGGCGCAGATGGGGGCCGGCCGTCAGGACTGGGGGCGGTCGCGGCCGAACTCGTCCTTCAGCTTGTCCTGGGCCGTGTCGACCTGGCTCTGGTACTTGTCGCCGGTCTTCTTGTCGGCCATGTCACCGGCCTTGTCGACGCCCTGGTCGACCTTGTCCTCGTGACCCTTGAGCTTGGCCTTGATCTTGTCCAGCATGGACATGAATGTCCTCCTTGCTGCGATATGACGCTGCCCTCAGCATTACCGCATGCCGGACGGCCCGCATCCCCAGGGCCCTGACCAGCGCCTATTTGACGTTCACCTCGCATACCAGCCGCCGCCGGTGATCCACCGTGCGCTCGTCCCCGGTGAGCGTCAGAGGGACGGCGTGGCGTACGCCCGCCTCGCCGCCGGAGGCCGCGAGCCTCAGCTCCAGGGCGCCCGGCTCGACGATCCGCTGCCCGGCCCGCAGCGTGTACGAGGCCAGGTCGGCGTGGAAGGTGAAGCGGACCTCGGCGCAGGCGCCGGGGTCCAGGAGGACGCGCGCGTAGCCGATGAGCCGTGAGACGGGGCGGGTGACACGGGCGAGAGGGTCGTGGAGATAGAGCTGGACGACCTCGGTGCCGGGGAGGGTGCCGGTGTTGCGGACGGTCAGGCGGAGCGTGGTCTCGCCGTCGGTGGGGACGGCCGGGGCGTCCAGAGCCGGTGCCTCCCAGGCGAAGGAGGTGTAGGAGAGCCCGTGGCCGAAGGGGAAGACCGGGGTCGGGTCGATCGTGCTGGCCTCCCCCCGGTGGCCGAGCGGCGGCGCCAGGTAGGTCCAGGGCTGCGCCCCCGGCCCGTACGGGACGCTGACCGGCAGCCGCCCGGACGGGTTGACGCGCCCGCTCAGCACCCCGGCCACGGCGGGGCCGCCCTCCTGGCCGGGGAAGAAGCCCTGGACGACGGCGGCGCAGCGGTCGGCCCAGCGGCCCAGCGCGTACGGGCGGCCGGCCAGCAGCACCAGGACGACCGGCTTCCCGGTCGCGAGCAGCGCGTCCAGCAGCTCGCCCTGGCCGCCGGGCAGAGCCAGGTCGGCCGCGTCGCAGCCCTCGCCCGAGGTGCCCCGGCCGAACAGCCCCGAGCGGTCGCCGACGACGGCCACGCAGAGCTGCGCCCCGTCGGCCACCGCCACCGCCTCGGCGAGCTCGTCCGGCCGCGCGGGGCCGGTCACCGCGCAGCCGGGGGCGTGGGCGAACTCCGCGTCCGGCAGCTCGGCGCGCAGCGCGGCGAGCAGGGTCGGTACGTCGACGCCCATCGGCAGCCCGGGATGCTCGACGCCGACATGGCGCGGGAAGGTGTAGCAGCCCAGCATCGCCGCCGGGTCGTCGCCCAGCGGGCCGACCACCGCGATCCGGGCCGTGGGGGACAGCGGCAGGGCGGCGCCGGAATTGGCCAGCAGGACTACGGACTCCTCGGCCAACTGCCGTGCCACCTCCCGCATTTCGCGCGGATTCAGGTCCACCGACGGCGGCGGCTCGGGCAGTACGCCGTCCAGCAGCCCCAGCTCCGCCTTCTGCGTCAGCACCCGCAGCGCCGCCCGGTCCACCAGCGCCTCCGCGATCTCCCCCGCCCGTACGGCCTCCAGCAGCGGGCGGCCGAAGCAGCGCACCCCCGGCAGCTCCACATCCACCCCGGCCGCCAGCGCGAGCGCTGCCGCACCGGCGGGGCCGGTGGCCAGGTCGTGGGCCAGCTCGATGAAGGAGACGCCGAAGTAGTCGGAGACGACGGTGCCGGTGAACCCCCAGGTGTCGCGGAGCAGTTCGGTCAGCAGCCCGGGGTCGGCGTGCGCCGGGATGCCGTCGGTGTCGGTGTAGGAGGCCATGACGGACCGGGCGCCGCCGTCGCGCAGGGCCATTTCGAAGGGCGGGAGGATGACGTCGGCCAGCTCGCGCGGGCCGATGGACACCGGCGCGTGGTTGCGGGCGCCGCGCGAGGCGGAGTAGCCCGCGAAGTGCTTGAGCGTCGCGATGATGCCGGCCGCCTCCAGCCCGCGTACGTACGCCGTGCCGATGGTGGCGACCAGGTACGGGTCCTCGCCGATGGACTCCTCGGTGCGGCCCCAGCGCGCGTCGCGCACGACGTCCAGCACCGGGGACAGCGCCTGGTGGATGCCGACCGCGCGCATCGAGCCGCCGATCAGCCCGGCCGCCCGGCCGACCAGGGCCGGGTCGAAGGAGGCGCCCCAGGCCAGCGGGGTCGGGAAGATGGTGGCCTGCCAGGCGGTGAAGCCGGTGAGGCACTCCTCGTGGGCGATCGCCGGGATGCCGAAGCGGTTCGCGGCGGCGATACGGGCCTGGGTGCCGGCCAGCTCGGCCGCGCCCCGCGCCGGGTCGACGGGGGCGGTGCCGAAGGGGCGGGTCAGCTGGCCGAGGCCGTGCGGCAGGAGGGCGTCGAGGTCGGTGGGCCGGTTGACCTCGTGCTGGAGCGGGGCCACGTCGGCGGCCTGCTCTCCCGATTCCGACTCTCCCGATTCCGAGCCGGGCCAGACGGCGTAGAGCTGGGCGGTCTTCTCCTCCAGGGTCATCCGGGAGAGCAGATCGCCCGCACGGACCTCGGCCGGTAGGGCGGTGTCCTGCCAGGGGGTGGTCATGGAACTCCTCACGTGTGGAATGGAGCGAGGCGAGGCGGTCGGTGCCGGGGTCAGCCCTTTGTCGCGCCGACCGTGATGCCCCCGATGAGCTGCCGTTCGGCGACCGCGTAGAAGGCCAGGGCCGGCACCATGGCGAGGACGAGATAGGCGAAGATGCGGGCGGTGTCGGCGGCGTACTGGCCCTGGAACTGCTGGACGCTGACCGGGACGGTCCACCAGGTGTCGTCGTTGAACACCAGCAGCGGCAGGAAGAAGTTGTTCCAGCTGCCGACGATGGCCAGTACGGACACCGTGCCCAGCGCGGGCCGGGCCATCGGCAGGAGGATCCGCCAGAAGAACCCGAAGGCGCTGCAGCCGTCCAGGGTGGCCGCCTCCTCCAGCTCGCCGGGGATCTCCCGGAAGAAGCCGCGCAGGATGATGATGGTCAGCGGCAGCCCGAAGGCGGCCTGGGGGAGGATCACGCCGAGCGGGTTGTCCAGCAGGTCGGCGAAGCGCAGCAGCAGGAACAGCGGCAGCAGGGCCACCGCGAACGGGAACATCAGCCCCATCGTGAACAGGGTGAACAGCAACTCCCGCCCCCGGAAGGCGAACCGGGCGAAGGCGAAGCCCGCGAGCGCGGCGATCCCCACCGTGAGCACGGTGGTTGCCACCGAGATGAGGACGCTGCTGCCGATGGCCCGCCAGAAGGTCCCCGAGCCGAGGATGTCGGTGAAGTTGGCGGTCACCCAGGGGCTGGGCAGCCCGAAGGGGTTGCGGGAGAGCTGGTCGGTGGACTTGAAGCCGGAGATCAGGGCGTAGAGCAGGGGTGTCACCACCACCGCGCCGACCAGCCACAGGATCACGTAGACGGGCAGGGACCGCAGAGACCGCAGGCGCCGCCTCATCGCTGGGCTCGCATGGTGGTGAGGGCTCCTTCGGTGTCACGGCGCATGACGAAGCGCTGGTAGAGGAGGGCGAAGACCAGGCTGATCAGGAACATCGCGACGCTGATGGTGCTGGCGTAGCCCACCTGGTAGCGCTTGAAGCCGTACTGGAACATCGTGATCGCCATGGTCTCGGAGGCGTGGTCCGGGCCGCCCCCGGTGATCACCCACACCATGTCGAGCAGCTGGATGGAGTAGATGACGGACAGGAAGGCGCTGATGCGGATGGTCGGCCCGAGCAGCGGCAGGGTGACGTACCGGAAGCGCTCCCAGGGGCCGGCGCCGTCGATCTTGGCGGCCTCGTGGAGCTCGGCCGGGATGCCCTGGAGTCCGGCCAGGTAGAGCATCATGTGGAAGCCGAAGTACTTCCACGTCATGGCGAGGAAGAGGGTCGGCAGCACGGTGGACGGGTCGGAGAACCACTTCCCGCCCAGGGCCTCCAGGCCGAGGTCCGAGAGGATCTTGTCGGCGAGGCCGTCGCCCGGCGCGAAGATCATGCTGAACAGCACGCCGGTGATGACCTCGGACAGGATGTACGGCGCGAAGAACAGCATCCGGTAGAAGGCCCGGCCGCGCAGCCTCTGGTTCAGCATCACGGCGATCGCCAGCGAGAACGGCAGCTGGATCAGGAGCGAGAAGCTGATCAGCAGGAAGCCGCGCCACAGGTCACCGGTGAAGACCGGGTCCTTGACCAGCTTGCCGAAGTTGCCGAGCCCGGTGAAGTCCGAAGGCCAGCCGAAGCCGCCCCAGTTGAAGAAGCTGGAGTACAGGGCGAACAGGATCGGCAGCAGCACGAGCGCGCCGAAGAGCAGGAGCGCGGGCACGGTGAAGGAGAACGCCGTCAGCCAGTGCGTGATGCGGCGCAGGGCCGGTGGACGCGTGCGGGGGTACGGGCCCTCCGGCCCAGGGCCCGGCTTGCGTACCTCGCCGCGCGTCGTGTCCGTGTCGCTGAGTACGTGGGCCGAAGTGGTCCCCATCTAGGCGCTCTTCGCGACCTGGGTGATCGACCTGGCCACCTGTTCGGGCGACTTGTTGCCCGCGATGAGCGCGGCGACGGAGTCGTTGACCTCCTGCCCGACGGCCGGGGCGTAGGCCTGGTCCAGGTAGAGCTGGAAGCCGGTGGCCTGGTTCAGGGCGTCCGAGACCAGCTTGAGGTTGGGGTCGGTCAGCGCGTCGGCGGCGTCCTTGACGACCGGCACCAGGCCGGTCTCCTTGACCAGTTTCTCGTCGAAGGCGGTGGCACCGAAGAACTTCACGAACTCCAGCGCCGCCTTCGGCGCGCCCTTGCGCAGCGCGTGTCCGCCGCCTCCGCCGAAGACCTCTGTCAGCGCGCCCGCGCCGCCCTCGACAGCGGGGAAGGAGAAGAAGCCGAGGTCCTTGCCCAGCCCCTTGCCCGAGGACTTCTGCACGCTCGGCGCCCACTGGCCCATCAGCTCCATGGCGGCCTTGCCGTTGCCGACCGCCGCCGCCTCCCCGCTGGGCGTGGAGTACCCGGCCCCGAGGAAGCCCTGCTGGAACGGCTGCAGCGCGACCAGGTCCTTGAGGTGCTGCCCGGCCTTCACAAAGCCCTCGCCGGTGAAGTCGTTCTCCGTGGCGGCCTTCTGCATCGCCTCCAGCCCGGCCGTGCGCATCGCGAGATACGCCCAGAAGTACATGCCCGGCCACTTCTCCTTGCCG
>Ga0307508_10003588_pt1 | contig 15611 bp, 12 predicted proteins | sample 9_EM_MG_FD_203089 | JGI IMG/M metagenome (GOLD analysis project Ga0307508, IMG submission 203089) | Populus trichocarpa ectomycorrhiza microbial communities from riparian zone in the Pacific Northwest, United States - 9_EM | ecosystem: Host-associated > Plants > Roots > Unclassified | place...
GCGGCAGGTGCCGGTCGAAGCGGGGCAACGATCAGACTTCCTTGGCGGTCACGGGCTTGGGCCCCTGCTACTGCCATCAGCTCCATCTACATCTCACAGTTGCGCACCAGGGCATCCGCATCAGCTTTCTCACCCGGTTCCCCACTACGGCACCTACTTCACACTTCCTCGACGGGCTTGCGCTTCATCGTTTGCTGCCACACACCTTCACGGTGGGCTCGCGCTTTGGCGTTTATGGCCACACACCTTCTGAGGTTCATGCTCTGGCGTTTGCTACCGCACACATTCTTGGCGGTCTTGCACTCAGGCGTGCACCCGCACCTCCACTGCTCCATCTCTGCAGCTGCATGCTCTGGCTTCTGCTGCCACACAGCTTCCCGGTGGGCTCACACTCTGATGTTTGCTGCCACACACATTCTCGGCGGTCTCGTGCTCTAGTGTGCACCCACACCTCCACTGTCTATCTCAGCGGCCGCATACTCCCGTGTCTGCTGCCACACACCTTGCCGGCTGGCTCACACTCTGGCGTTTGCTGCCACACACATTCTCGGCGGTCTCGCGCTCCGGCACGCACCCACACCTCCGCTGCTCTGTCTTGGCAGGCATGCGCTCCAGTGTTTACTGCCACACACAATCTCGATGATCTCACGCTCAGGAGGGCACCCACACCTTCACTCCTCCGTCTCCTCCAGCTTGCACTCTGGTGTCTGCTACCGCACACCTACGCAGCTGGCTTGCGATTCAGCATTTGCTGCCACACACCTTCCCAGGCTCATGCTCCGATGTTTGCTGCCACACATATTCTTGGCAGTCTCGTGCTCCAGTGCGTACCCGCACCTCCACTGCTCCGTTTCGGCAGCTGCACGCTCTAGCATCTGCAGCCACACACCTTCCCAGCAGGCTCGCACTCTGGTGTTTGCTGCCACACACATTCTCAGAGGTCTTGCGCTCCAGCACGCACCCACACCTCCACAACTCTGTCTCAGCCACCATGCGATCCGGCATCTGCTGCCTCACACATTCGCAGCAGGCTCACGCTCTGGCGTCTGCAGCCACACACCTCCTCGGTAGGCTCGTGCTCCGGCGTTTGTTGCCACACACATTCTCGGCGGTCTTGTACTACCACGCGCACCCGCAGCTCCACTACTCCATCTCAGTCACTGCGCGCTCCAGCGTCTGCGGCCGTACATGTACGCGGCAGGCTCTTACTCTGGCTGTTACACCCAAGAGTAGCAAAGGGAATAGGGAACAAGAGGAAAAGGTAGCAACAGTAAGTCACATGAATTAGGAACACCCGAAGACATCTCAGGACCCCGGAAGGCAGTCCGGCAAGAAGAAGTAAGGCAACAGTAACCTCAGCGTAGGTGTTGGCTAGGGTGGCATACTAGGGTACAAACTGTCCAATACCACTATGTCATCGTAGCTGGGTAGACCCGATGCACTACCGACTCTTGTAACCGCTGCACACGGGAGACGAGATAAGGGGATTACTAGCTTCCTGCAAGTCGCACGCCATAAGCGGGGCTCATATCGCAAGACAGGTCTGAGAGAGTCTAGACGGGAGATAAGACCCGGAGTTAGGACCTTACGGCCGAACAGGACAGACGAAAGAATAACTCCAGAGCGGGGCAAGCGGCAAACTGGGAGGATGGCAGGTTGTGGAAGAACTGCGTCTCAATCCGAACCAGAACCTTAGTAGGAACCCGGCATAGTCCGAAAGACTAGCGACTGTGAGAACACGAGGTCACCGACTGTCAGCCTCTACCCTTATCGATAGAACCGGTTAAGATCAATCAAACCCCCGCACCGGACCCCCTGAGGGCCACGCATCTTGAGAATGAAAACTCCCCGGCGCAACGACAGGAAGAAACAACAAACATGTGACCGGAAAGAGTTGCATATATACCGCTCGAAAACTCCACGGACTACCTTCCATTCCCCATTCTGGGATTCCACACTCACGAACCACCCCGACACGACGAACCTAAGATTATTCCGCTGTGAATAAAGACCAATCGAACCTAACTCTACAATATCTTTACCTCCACCTCCGTACTCGTGTACCCAGGTGTCACACTATAATCTTAGTTCATGAGTCACCTTCGATTGCACGCCCCACACTGGTATACGCAGTACTGGTATGACTGCGACTTTCGCGACATCTGCGGCTACAAATCCACAGCCAACAAAACAATCTACACCGAACATTCCTAGATCTATACTAAAAAAATGACGGAATCAAACATCAGGAAAAAAAATCTGCCTACGGACGCACAGGCTGCGTCCGGACGCACCAGGCGCTCATGACGCTCTGGACGTACCCTGGAAGGGTACATACCACTCCCAACACGAAACGCACAGGCAATGTGAATTCGGACGCAGCACTCCATGGCTCCATGCATTCGGACGCCGTATGCCAGGGCGCCGTGCGTCCAGACGCAGCTCGCCATGGCATCTGCTTACTGGACGGAGCGTGTCAGCGTATTTTCCTTCTGGACGCAGCTGTGTCAGGGCATTTTCCTTCTGGACTCAGCCATGTCAGGGCATTTTCCTTCTGGACGCAGCCATATCAGATCATTTTCCTTCTGGGCGCAGCCGTGTCAGGGCAAATGGCGTCCAGACGACACGTGTCATGGCACCACGGTCACACTGTCTGTCAAGGCACAGAACATCGTAGCAAATGCTCTTGTCGCATTCGCAAACACGCAACGGGTTCCAGGCATAGTGACTCAGTCCAGTTCTATTCATTCTATCTAATGTACATCTATATATGCTACTACCACACTTCGTGCGGAAACAAAGGAAAGTTGGCAAATACGACACGACGCGTTTAGCACGACGCAATGAGCACGACGTGATGAGCACGACGCATTGAGCACGATGCGATGAGCACGATAACTATGAGGAGGATGGCGATGAGCACGCCACCGGTGACGAGGACGATAGCAAGTAGGACGTGGCGAGTATGATTGCGAGCTTTGTGACATTGTTAGCGCAGCTCTCAGAGTGACAGACAGCGGGAAGTTGTACAATACAATGTGACGAGTACGATGTCAATAAGGGTGCCGGCGGCGAGAACGATAGCGGGCAGGACGCGGCGAGTATGATGTCAATGAGGGTGCCGGCGGCGAGAACGATAGCGGGCAGGACGCGGCGAGTGTGGCAGTGAGTAGGACACGGCGGGTATGGGAGCGAGTAAGACGTGATGATTATTTGGCGAGCTTTGTGACATGGTTAGCGCAGCTCTCAGAATGACAGACACACCGGGAAGTTGTACAATACACAGTGAGGAGTACGATGTCAATGAGGGTGCCAGCGGCGAGGACGATAGCGAGTAGGATGCGGCGACTATGAGAGCGAGTAAGACGTGGCGAGGACGATAGCGAGTAGGACGCGGTGAGTATGATGTCAATGCAAAGCGCCAAGCCATTACTAACACTTGCGCTTACGCAAGGTTCGGCTTGCTCATCACTCCTACGTAGACCCCTTTTTTCTTCTCCTTTCACCTCGTCCTAGATACTCGTCATCGTTCTTCGCGTTTCCATCATACTTGCCGCCATCCTCACTGCCATCAAACTCAACGACATCCTCCTCACCGACATCGTACTCGTCACATCCTATTGTACCAGTTCCCGCCGCTGTTCCTGTCACTCTGAGAGCTGTGCTAACCATGTCCCAAACCTCGCCATCATACTTGCTGCATCCTACTCGCTATTGTCCTCACCGCATCTTACTCGCTCTCATAGTCGCCACGTCCTACTCGCTATCGTCCTCGCTGCGACTTACCCGCTCTCATAGTCGCCACGTCCTACTCGCTATCATCCTTGCCGCCGGCGTCCTCTTTGACATCATACTCGTCACTGTGTATTCTACAACTTCCCGGTATCTCTGTCACTCTGGGAGCTGCGCTAACCATGTCACAAAGCTTACCATCATACACGCCATGTCCTACTCGCTATCGTCCTCGCCACCGGCATCCTCATCACCATCCTCCTCATAGTCGTCGTGCTCATCGCGTCGTGTCGTATTTGCCAACTTTCCTTTGTTTCCGACGTGCAGAGCAATGCTACGCGCGTCAAAACAGCATTACTGCATGTGATGATCGCGGCGATGGGTGTGACGCTGGGTGCTTTTGCTGGAAACGCGAAGTGTGTAGTAGCATATATAGATGTACATACCATAGATATAAAGAATAGAACTGGACTGAGTCACTATGCCTGGAACCCGCTGCGTGTTTGCGAATGCGACCCGAGTATTTGCTGCGATGTTCCGTGCCTTGACAGCCAGCGTAAACGTGGTGCCATGACATGCGTCGTCCAGACGCGTCCAGTGGTAGGAAAATGCCCTAACACGGCTGCATCCAGAAGGAAAATGCCCTGACACGGCTGCATCCAGAAGGAAAATGCCCTGACACGGCTGCGTCCAGAAGGAAAATGCCCTGACACGGCTGCGTCCAGAAGGAAAATGCCCTGCCACGCTCCGTCCGGTAAGCAGATGCCGTGGCGATCTGCGTCCGGACGCATGGTGCCCTGGCAATCTGCGTCCGGATGCACGGTGCTGTGGCAATCTGCGTCCGAGTTAAGCAGGCTGCGTCTGAAACGTCCAGTGCGTCTAGTGCATCCGTACGCTCAGGACGCAATTTTTTTTTTCCTGATGAACGTCGACATGCTCCGACTGGAATACCCTTGAACGGCGCTGGAGGTCTACAACGACACGGAAACTGACCAACCCATGATTGACCTCCCGAACCCTTCCGCATGGGTTCGACTGCTGGTCACCCAACACCAGCAGGCCCAGTGGAACCTGGAGCGGCTCCACAGGCTATGTGGCGAAGCCTACGACCGAGCCGACTGGCGAATCATGGCTATCGAACGGAACTACCAACTGCTCACCCAGGCCCTGGAATACGTCAACAAGACAGCCAAAGCCAACACGACCGTATCCCACGAATGGATGAAGACCTAGCTGATGCGCACGGCCAGGGCAGCTCAAAAATTCACCGCAGACGTATGGATGGCAATCACCGCCCACGCCAAGGACCAGGCTGAAAAAGAAGGACATCAGGTCACTTGCATGACATGGCTGAACGACGCAGTGCAATTCCTCCAGGTTGCCGACGGAAAACGAGCGGAGGAACAGCAAACCTGGAACAATAACAGCGAATGTTGGGCCAGAAAACAGCAGGAAGAGACAGAGTAGCTGGTCCAAGAACAACGGCAGCTGCGGACCAAGGTAAGTGCGATCCGGCGGGCGACCACCACGCCCACTTACCTACAGTTGGCCCTCCCCAAGGACGTCCCGCTCCCAGCATCCAGGGAAGGAACCCCGGAGGTGGCGGCAGGAGGATCTGTGGGAGATCCCCCTAGACCCCCGCGAACAAGGCCGGTACTCCGGTCCCCTTCCCTGGAACCGGCTGGGCAAACAGGGAATGGAAGCCCTGACAACGACGACGACAGGTACACGGTCCCAGAGAGACGGCGAGACCCAGTGGCAGGAAGGCCCCCACCAGGGGCCACACCACTCCAAGCCGAGCACATCGCCACCATGCTCACACCAGAAGAAATTGTTCGGCTGGTGGGAGAAGGCATTGTGGCGGCCCGGGTCGACCAAAGGATCCCAGAGGTAAGGATCAATACCTCTCGGCTAAAGCTAAAGAACCCAGAGCCCTTTGCCGGAAAACCCACTTCTGCCTTCAAAGTCTGGTGGGAATCAGTCCTCGGGTACATCGGGTTCTGTCCAGAGACCCTCGACGCGTAAAAAATCGCCTGGGTCGGAACCCTATTGTCGGACACAGTGAAAGCATGGCACCAGCATCGACGAAGGACAATGGCGGATCGGGATACCTGGGCCCAATACACTGCAGCCATCCGGGCCGAATTCCAAGACACGAGGGAAGCAGCAAACGCCCAACTGAAGCTCAGCCAGCTCAGGTACAAGGGCAATGTCAAAGTATACTTCACGGAATTCCGCACAGTGAACGTGTATGCCCAAGCTACTGGTGAAGGGTTAAGGCAGAAAATCGACCAGGCCATACCCGACAGTATCCTGGATATGCATTTCGCCCACTACATGGAAGAGTTCATAGACGATGAACACTTCCTCATGGCCACCTACAATGCCGGTCTTCACATGGAACAAAGGAAGGCTCTGAAGGCGGCCCGTGAAGCGCAGCCAGGAAATGGCGGAGGACGAAAGGACGGCCCGGATGGGAAAAATCCAGGCAACATCCGAAAGGGCACGGAGAGTGGTGGCCCCAAGCAGGCTGGGAAGCCTGACTCGGGGGCAAGGCTGAAAAGCCAAGGAAAACATGGGCAGAAAGCCACTGGGGAAGCAGTGGCAACGCCTACAAGGGGGTTCCCCAGAATGAAATCGACTCCAACAGGAACAGCAAAGCAAGTTGCTGGCGGTGTGGACGAGACAGCCACACCACTCAGGACGGCTATGCCCGTACATCGGTCAAGGGTATGGAGCTACCAGAAGCCCCGAAACAGGCAAGCTCAAATCAGGGGAAAAGGAAAAGGGGGGGGGGATGCTGAGGAGGCTCCGGCCCACAAGCAAGCCACATCAGGAAAAAAAATCTGCGTCCAGACGCACAGGCTGTGTCCGGACGCACCAGGCACTCGGGACGCTCTGGACGCACGCTGGCAGGGCACATGCCGCTCCCAACGCGAAACGCACAGGCAATGTCAATTTGGACGCAGCATGCCATGGCACCATGCATTCGGACGCCGTATGCCAGGGCACCATGCGTCCGGACGCAGCTCGCCACGGCATCAGGTGTCCGGACGCGGTTCGCACGGCATCTGTTTATGGGACGGGGCGTGTCAGGGCATTTTTTTTCTGGACGCAGCCCTGTCAGGGCATTTCCTTCAGGACGGAGCGTGTCAGGGCATTTTCCTTCTGGATGCAGCCGTGTCAGGGCATTTCCTACTGGACGCAGCCGTGTCAGGGCATTTTCCTTCTGGACGCAGCTGTGTCAGGGCATTTCCTACTAGACACAGCCGTGTCAGAGCATTTTCCTTCAGGACGCAGCCGTGTCAGGGCAAATGGCATCTGGACGACGCGTGTCATGGCACCGCGGTCACACTGGCTGTCAAGGCACAGAACATCGCAGCAAATACTCTCGTCGCATTCGCAAACACGCAGCTGGTTCCAGGCATAGTGACTCAGTACAGTTCTATTCTTTATATTTAATGTACATCTATATATGCTACTACCACACTTCGTGCGGAAACAAAGGAAAGTTGGCAAATACGACACAACGCGTTGAGCACAACGCGATGAGCACAACGCGATGAGCACAAAGCGATGAGCACAACGCGATGAGCACAAAGCGATGAGCACAACGCGATGAGCACAACGCGATGAGCACAAAGCGATGAGCACAACGCGATGAGCACAACGCGATGAGCATGATGCAATGAGCACAACGCAATGAGCACAACGCCATGAGCACAACGCCATGAGCACAACGCGTTGAGCACAACGCAATGAGCACGACGCAAGGAGCACAACGCAAGGAGCACAACGCAATGAGCACAACGCAAGGAGCACAACGCAAGGAGCACAACGCAATGAGCACAACGCAAGGAGCACAACACAAGGAGCACAACGCAAGGAGCACAACGCAAGGAGCACAACGCAAGGAGCACGACGCAAGGAGCACGACGCAATGAGCACGACGTGATGAGCACGACGCGATGAGCACGATGACTATGAGGAGGATGGCGATGAGGACGCCGGCGGTGAGGACGATAGCAAGTAGGACGCGGTGAGTATGATGGCGAGCTTTGTGACATGATTAGTGCAGCTCTCAGAGTGACAGACAGTGGGAAGTTGTACAATACAACGTGACAAGTACGATGTCAATGAGGGTGCCGGCGGTGAGAACGATAGCGAGTCGGACGCGGCGTGTAAGACGCGGCGAGTATGATGTCCATGAGGGTGCCGGCGGCGAGGACGATAGTGAGTCGGACGCGGCGAGTATGTGTGCAAGTAAGACGCAGCGAGTATAATGGCGAGTAAGACGCGACGAGTATGATGGCGAGCTTCGTGACATGGTTAGCGCAGCTCTCAGAGTGACAGACAGCTGGAAGTTGTACCATACAACGCAACAAGTACGATGTCAATGAGGCTGCCGGCGGCGAGAACGATAGCGAGTAGGAGGCGGCGAGTATGAGAGGTAGTAAGACGCGGCGAGTATGAGAGCAAGTACGACGCGGCAAGTACGATGGCAATGGAAAGCGCCAAGCCATTACTAACGCTTGCGCTTGCGCAAGGTTCGGCTCGCTCATCACTCATAGACCACTTTTTTCTTCTCCTATCACCTTGTCCTACTCGTTGACATTTTCCGCATCGAAATTTTACTCGTCGCCCCTTTCTCGCTACGTTACTTGCCGCCATCCTCCTCATCGACATTGTACTCGTCACCTCATATTGTACCACTTCCCGCCGCTGTTCCTGTCACTCTGAGAGGTGTGCTAAACATGTCAGAAAGCTCGCCATCATACTCGTCGCGTCGTTCTCGCCAACATACTTCCTGTGTCTTACTCACTCTCATACTCGTCACGTCTTTCTCGCCACCGTACTCGCTGCGTCTTACTCGCTATCGTCCTCGCCGCCGGCACCCTCATGGACATCATACTCGCCGCGTCTTACTCGCCGCGTCCTACTCGCTATCGTTCTCGCCGCCGGCACCCTCATTGACATCGTACTTGTCACGTTGTATTGTACAACTTCATCAGGAAAAAAAAAAATTGGGTCCTGAGCATCCTGACGCACTAGATGCTCTGGACGCTTCAGACGCAACCTGCTTAACTCGGACGCAGTTCGCCATGGCAGTGTGCATCCGGACGCAGCTCGCCACGGCATCTGCTTACCGGACGGAGCGTGTCAGGGCATTTTCCTTCTGGATGCAGCCGTGTCAGGGCATTTTCCTTCTGGACGCAGCCGTGTCAGGGCATTTTCCTTCTGGATGCTGCCGTGTCAGGGCAAATGGTGTCTGGACGATGCGTGTCATGACACCGCAGTCACGCTAGCTGTCAAGGTACGGAACATCGCAGCAAATACTCTTGTCGCATTCGCAAACACGCAGCGGGTTGCAGGCATAGTGACTCAGTCCAGTTCTATTCATTCTATCTAATATACATCTATATATACTACTACCACACTTCGCGCGGAAACAAAGGAAAGTTGGCAAATACGACAGAACGCGTTGAGCACAACGCGATGAGCACAACAAGATGAACACGACGCGATGAGCACGACGACTATGAGGAGGATGGCGATGAGCATGATGCCAGTGGCCAGGACGATAGCAAGTAGGATGCGGCGAGTATGATTGCAAGCTTTGTGACATGGTTAGCGCAGCTCTCAGAGTGACAGACAGCAGGAAGTTGTACAATACAACGTGACGAGTACGATGTCAATGAGGGTGCCGGCGGCGAGAACAATAGCGGGTAGGACGCGGCGAGTATGATGTCAACAAGGGTGCCGGCGGCGAGGACGATAGCAAGTAGGACGCGGCCAGTATGATTGCAAGTAAGACGCAGCGAGTATGATTGCGAGCTTTGTGACATGGTTAGCGCAGCTCTCAGAGTGACAGACAGCGGGAAGTTGTACAATACAACGTGACGAGTACGATGTCAATGAGGGTGCCGGCGGCGAGAACGATAGCGGGTAGGACGCGGCGAGTATGATGTCAATGAGGGTGCAGGCGGCGAGAACGATAGCGAGTAGGCTGCGGCAAGTATGAGCACGAGTAAGACGTGGCGAGTATGATGTCAATGACGTGCCGGCGGCGAGGACAATAGCAAGTAGGACGCGGCGAGTATGATTGCAAGTAAGATGCGGCGAGTATGATGGCGAGCTTTGTGACATGGTTAGCACAGCTCTCAGAGTGACAGACAGTGGGAAGTTGTACAATACAACGTGATGAGTAAGATGTCAATGAGGGTGCCGGCGGCGATAACGATAGGGGGTAGGACACGGCGAGTGTGGGCGAGTAGGACGCAGCAAGTATGAGAGTGAGTAAGACACGTCGAGTATGATGACGAGAAAGGCGCAACCAGTAAGATGTCGATTAGGAAAATGTCGACGAGTAGGACAAGGTGAAAGGAGAAGAAAAAAGGGGTCTATCTATGAGTGATGAGCCGAATCTTGCGAAAGCGCAAGTGTTAATAGTGGCTTGGCGCTTTCTATTGCCATCGTACTCATCGCGTCTTTCACGCCATCATACTCGCCGCGACTTACTCGCCGTGTCCTACTCGCTATCGTCCTCGCCGCTGGCACCCTCATTGACATCGTACTCCTCACTGTGTATTGTACAACTTCCCGGTGTCTCTGTCACTCTGAGAGGTGCGCTAACCTTGTCAGAAAGCTCGCCATCATACTCGCCGTGTCTTACTTACAATCATACTCACCGCATCCTACATGCTATCGTCCTCGCCGCCGGCACCCTCATTGACATCATACTCGCAGCATCCTACCCGCTATCATTCTCGCCGCCGGCACCCTCATTGACATCGAACTCGTCACGTTGTATTGTACAACTTCCCGCTGTCTGTCACTCTGAGAGCTGCGCTAACCATGTCACAAAGCTCGCAATCATACTCGCCGCGTCCTACTTGCTATTGTCCTCGCCGTCGGCGGCGTGCTCATCGCCATCCTCCTAATAGTTGTCGTTCTCATCGCGTCGTGTTCATCTCGTCGTGCTCATCGCGTCGTGCTCATCGCGTCGTGTTCATCTCGTCGTGCTCATCGCATCGTGCTCATCGCGTCGTGCTCAACGCGTTGTGTTGTGTTTGCCAACTTTCCTTTGTTTCCGCGCGAAGTGTGGTAGTAGCATATATAGATGTACATTAGATAGAATGAATAGAACTGGACTGAGCCACTATGCCTGGAACCCGCTGCGTGTTTGCGAATGCGACAAGAGTAGTTCCGGGCATTGACAGACAGTGCGACCATGGTGCCATGACACACGTCATCCGGACGCCATTTGCCCTGACACGGCTGCGCCCAGAAGGAAAATCCTCTGACACGGCTGCGTCCAGAAGGAAAATGCCCTGACACGGCTCCGTCCAGAAGGAAAATGTCCTGACACGTGCCGTCCAGTAAGCAGATGCTATGGAGAGCTGCGTCCGGACACACGGCACCCTGGCATACGGCGTCCGAATGCACGGTGCCATGGCGTGCTGCGTCCGAATTCACATTGCCTGTGCATTTCGCGTTGGGAGCGGTATGTGCCCTGCCAGGGTGCGTCCAGAGCGTCCCGAGCGCCTGGTACGTCTGGACGTAGCCTGTGCGTCCGGACACAGATTTTTTTTCCTGATGTTCCCACTGTCTGTCACTCTGAGAGCTGCGCTAACCATGTCACAAAGCTCGCCATCATACTCGCCGCCTCCTACCTACTATCGTCCTCGCTGCCGGCGTCCTCATCACGATCCTCCTCATAGTCGTCGTGCTCATCGCGTCGTGCTCATCGCGTCGTGCTCATCGCTTCGTGCTCATCGCGTCGTGCTCATCGCTTCGTGCTCATCGCTTCGTGCTCATCACATCATACTCAACGCGTTGTGTGGTATTTGCCAACTTTCCTTTGTTTCCGTGCGAAGTGTGGTAGTAGCATATATAGATGTATATTAGATATAAATAATAGAACTGTACTGAGTCACTATGCCTGGAACCCGCTGGGTGTTTGCGAATGCGACAAGAGTATTTGCTGCGATGTTCCGTGCCTTGACAGCCAGTGTGACCACGGTGCCATGACAGGCATCGTCCGGACACCATTTGCCCTGACACGGCTGCGTCCAGAAGGAAAATGCCCAGACACGGCTGCATCCAGAAGGAAAATGCCCTGACACAGCTGCATCCAGAAGGAAAATGCCCTGACACGCCCCGTCCGGTAGGCAGATGCCATGGCAAGCTGCATCCGGACCCACGGTGCCGTGGCGAGCTGCGTCCGGATGCACGGTGCCATGGCGAACTACGTCCGAGTTAAGCAGGTTGCGACCAAAGCGTCCAGAGCGTCTAGTGCGTCTGGACGCTCAGGACGCAATTTTTTTTTTCCTGATGCAAGGCAGTCCACGTCAAAACCGAAGACGAGGACATACGGGAGGCTGCAGGAGTCACGCTGCAGCAGGTCTGGCAGGATGAGTCGGATTTTTGAAAGGACGGGGAACGCCGCACCCCAAGTACTTCCAAATCATTTGTGGAACAAGCCGGAAACGAAAGGGTCCGGAGGCACCAGAAGCCTCAGAGGATGATCAACGAAGACATCAGCAAAAAATTTAATTCTTAGCGGAGCTACGGGAGCTAGCGAAGCTTACTGGAGCACTGGGAGTAAAATATAACTCCGTCCTTCGCTAAGCTTGCAAAGCTAGGGAAGCGACCACCACCTTACCGACGCAACCACCACATTAGGAAAGCTAGGGATGCTAGAAAAGCTAGAAAAGCTAGCAAAGTTAGCAAAGCTACGGACGCAGCACCAATCTTACCGACGCAACCACCAACCTTACCGACGCAACCACCACCTTATGGAAGCTAGGGAAGCTAGAAAAGCTAGGGAAGCTAGGGAAGCTTACGGGAGCAACGAGTGTGCACTGTGAGCAGTTTCATTACTAGTTATAATGCTACTACACCCAGTTGGCTATGCTCTTCGATCGCACAGAAAATCAATTATTGTATTTAAAATCTATATATACATTATGATACAAAGTCCAACGTCCCAAATCTCATCGCGAAGTACAGAGCAGCTACAGCAGTGCATAAGGGCAGGCGAGCAACGCGTATTACAAGTAGGACAGGTAGGAGAGCGAGGAGAATGAGGCCGGTGTGGAGAATGATAGCAGACGAGCAACCGGTACGAGCGGTAGGCCAGCGAGAAGAATGAGGGCAGACAAGCAACGCATACGAGATGAAATTCAGTGAGAAGAATGAGGCAAGACGAGCAACGCGTATGAGAGGTAGGCCAGCGAGGAGAATCAGGCCAGAGGTGCAACGCGTACGAGATGTTGTCCGGCGAGGAGAATGACAGCAGATGAGGAACGCCTACGAGATGTAAGTAAGCGAGGAGAATGAGGCCAGACGAGCAACGCGAACGAGATGTAGGCCACCGAGGAGAATGACAGCAGACGAGCAACGCCTACGAGATGTAAGTCAGCGAGGAGAATGAGGCCAGATGAGGAACGCATACGAGATGCTGTCCGGCGAGGAGAATGATGGCAGACAAGGAACGCCTACGAGATGTAAGTCGGCGAGGAGAATGAGGCCAGACGTTCAACACGTATGAGATGTTGGCCAGCGAGCAGAGTGACGGCAGACAAGCAACACCTACGAGATGTAAGTCAGCGAGGAGAATGAGGCCAGACGAGCAACGTGTACGAAATGTAGGCCAGCGAGGAGAATGACAGCAGACGAGCAACGCGTACAAGATATAAGTCAGCGAGGAATGAGGCCAGACGCGCAACGCGTACGAGAAGTAGGCTAGTGATGCCTAACACGGCATTTCTTGTACACGTCCGAATGTAGGTCAGCGGTAATGAGGGCAAACGAGCAACATGTAGTAGCAGTGGCCAGCAAGGAGAATGACGCCAGACGTGCAACGAGTACGAGATGTTGTCCGGCAAGGAGAATGACGGCAGACGAGCAACGCGAACAAGGTGTAGGCCAGCGAGGAGAGTTACGGCAGACGAGCAACGCGAACGAGGTGTAGGCCAGCGAGGAGAATGACGGCAGATGAGCAACGCTAACGAGATGTAGGCCAGCGATGAGAATGACAGCAGACGAAGAATGCGTACGAGATGAAATTCAGTGAGAAGAATGAGGCCAGACGAGCAACGTGTACGAGAGGTAGGCCAGCGAGGAGAATGAGGCCAGACGTGCAACGCGTACGAGATTTTGTCCGGCGAGGAGAATGAGGCCTGATGAGCAACGCCTACGAGATCTAAGTCAGCGAGGAGAATGAGGCCAGACGAGCAGCACGTACGAAATGTAGGCCAGTGAAGAGAATGACAGCAGCCGAGCAATGCGTACGAGATATAAGTCAGCGAGGAATGAGGCCAGACACGCAACGCATACGAGAAGTATGCCAGTGATGCCTAACACGGCGTTTCTAGCACACGTCCGAATGTAGGTCTGCGGTAATGAGGTCAAAGGAGCAACACGTAGTAGCAGTGGCCTGCAAGGAGAATGAGGCCAGACGGGCAACGCGTATGAGATGTTGTCCGGCAAGGAGAATGACGGCAGATGACGAATGCCTACGAGATGTAAGTCAGCGAGGAGAATGAGGCCAGACGGGCAACGCGTATGAGATGTTGTCCGGCAAGGAGAATGACGGCAGATGACGAATGCCTACGAGATGTAAGTCAGCGAGGAGAATGAGGCCAGACCAGCAACGCGTACAAGATGTAAGTCAGCGAGGAGAATAACGGCAGACAAGGAATGCCTACAAGAGGTAGGCCAGCGAGGAGAATGAGGCCAGACGTGCAACGCGTACGAGATGTTGGCCAGCGAGGAGAATGACGGCAAACAAGGAATTCCTACGAGATGTAGGCCAGCGAGGAGAATGACAGCAGATGAGCAACGCATACGAGAAGTAGGCCAGTGATGCCTAAGACGGCGTTTCTAGCACACGTCCGAACATAGGTCAGCGGTAATGAGGTCAAACGAGCAACGCGTAATAGCAGTGGCCAGCAAGGAGAATAAGGCCAGACGAACAACGCCTACGAGATGTAAGTCAGCGAGGAGAACGAGGCCAGACAAGCAACGCGTACGAAATGTAGGCCAGCGAAGAGAATGACAGCAGATGAGCAACGCGTACGAGATGTTGGCCAGCGAGGAGAGTGACGGCAGACAAGCAACGCCTACGAGATGAAAGTCAGCAAGGAGAATGAGGCCAGATGTGCAACACGTACGAGATGTAGGCCAGCGAGGAGAATGAGGCCGGATGTGCAACGCGTATGAGAAGTAGGCCAGCGAGGAGAATGACGGCAGATGAGCAACGCGTTCGAGAAGTAGGCCAGTGATGCGTAACAGGGCATTTCTGTAACGTGTACGACGATAGGTGAGCGGTACGTAGGTTGGTGGTGTTTATTATTTCAACTCGTAATGACTTGGACGTGGTGTGTTGCAAAAAATCGAAGTTATGGGTAACTGGCAGCTGTGACTGCACTTAGCAGATAAATGAACTGACGGGGGGTGCACTCGGCGTTGTTGGTTGCGCTAATCACGTGACCGGTTTTTAACTTTGCGTCGGGGAGTTACTCATGGCTTCATTCAAAGACTGTAGCAGTAGCAATTCAATTGTTTACTGCCTACCCGCCTCGTGAACTTACTTCCACTGAAATTTCGGCGCTATTGCCTAGACCTAGGCTTCGACATCTCGAAACAGAATGAACTGACGGTCTCCATCTTGTTGATGTCAAGTTTAACCGCCACAAAAAATCTGGTCACGTGATTAGCGCAACCAACAACGCCGAGTGCGCCCCCTGTCAGTTCATTTATCTCCTAAGTGCGGCCACAGCTGCCAGTTACCCATAACTTCGCTTTTTTGCAACACACCCCGTCCAAGTCATTACGAGTTGAAATAATACACACCACCAACCTACGCACCGCTC
>Ga0307508_10003589_pt1 | contig 15606 bp, 14 predicted proteins | sample 9_EM_MG_FD_203089 | JGI IMG/M metagenome (GOLD analysis project Ga0307508, IMG submission 203089) | Populus trichocarpa ectomycorrhiza microbial communities from riparian zone in the Pacific Northwest, United States - 9_EM | ecosystem: Host-associated > Plants > Roots > Unclassified | place...
CGCCGAACTTCGCGGGCTGGTTTGCTGTAGGCCTTGTCCCTCGCCGCCCAGCTGGGCGGCGTCGCCACAAACGCGAGCTCGGCATCGGTCGGTACGAATATCGAAAAGAGCGCCACCCCATACCGGCGGACCAACAGCAGGACCCCCAATGCGACCAAGCCCGAGGCCAGCGCAAACGCCAGGCGAAGCCGGGCAGCCCGAGGGCTCATCCAGGGCCGCAGCAGGCGCCACACATCGCTCGCGATGAAGGGCACCGCCGGTAGCCACGTGAAGCCGAGGACGACGAGCAGATACGCCGTCCGCCGCTGAAGGGCAGAACCGAAGTGCAGGGCAGGCAGCACCACCGACGCCGACGTCTGCCAGCCTTCAAGGGTTGGAGCGACCAGCCACCGGAGGAGCCCAACGCGGCAGAACCAGCCCCCGAGGAGCGACGCCAGGAGAGCCGCGATGCCGAGCTTGAAGTGGACAAGAAAGGAAACCCAGCTACCCGCTCGTGCGGGGCGGTCTTGCTCCGCCAAGGGCTCGACTCCGTTCACTACCGGAGCCTAGCATCAACTGAACCTCGGTCGCTTGGACAGCGCGGCCCCTCTCGGCGCCCCCGGTCAAGGTGTCGGAGCGGCCTTTTCCGTGCCGCCATGCTATTCTGCCGGCGTCGACACTTCTGGCGCAGGGCGGGTCGAAGGTGGTGGACCGACTGCTCTCGGTGCACGAGGGCATTGCGTTCGCCATCGTCGACGCCAGCGACAAACTGCAGCGCTGCCCGAGCGTTCGAGTTGTCCAACGCCGTCTCGAGGCCGATGCCTGGCGTGTCGCCAGCCTCTTTGATGCGCGGGCTCCCGTTTCGCCGTTGACCGAGGATGATGTCCAGCTGCGCCAATCGCTCCTTGATGTGCAGGCGAAAATCCGCGCGACGAGGAACGTGTGCGAAAAACGAGGGTGGTTGTCCGGACAGGTGAAGAGTGGACAGCTCACTGTCCGGACAAACTCGCGTTGCAAAGCATCGAGTCGATACGTCGCAGGGCATTGACGGTTCACTCCTCAGGGTTGCCGCCACTCCGATCAACGTATCTTTGAACTGACCAGTAGCAGCCAGTTGAAATCCGAGCGCCCGAGTGGAGGTTCGTGGTATGAGTGGAGTCTCAAGGGAGAACAACAGATGGCGAGGATTTACCTGATTTTTCCGGCTATTTTGGCAATTTGCGGGAGTGTCGCGGCAACAGCTGCAGCTGACTCCAACATCGGGGTCGCCGGCTCGCTGAGGTTTCCCTCGTCGTACGTTCCGGCGCCGCCCATGACCGACCCATTCGACGAGTATCAGATGTTCGGGCGGCCGCCGTTTTTCGTGGGCAGCCAACTGGCTACTACAGTGACACCGTGGGAGTTCGACGTGCTCGGCAGCTCGAGTGAGACGCTGGTCTACGCCTTCTCCTCATTTACGAAAAAGCAGGAGTCGATCACCTACTCGGGGTCCGGTCACTACAACTTGAGCCGCGCAGATTTGTCCGGCACCAATGCCATCTACCAAATCGATTTTCAAGACGACGGCACGAAGGACTATGGCGAGCTCTTCTATGTCCAAGATTCCGCCGAGCACTTCATCGCCATTGGCGTGAACAACCACGTAGCGAACGGCTACTACTACCTGCGTACCGATCAGAGCAACGGCAACACCGGGGTCAAGATCTACGCGCCGCGCAACGGCATGGGCGGCAACGACAACTGGCATTCGTTCAAGCTCTACGTCACCTCCGGCGGAAGCATCGGCACCGTTGACGACGTGGTTCCCGACATGGACTTGTATACCGGGCTCACCTGGGTAGACACGGTCAACCTAAAGGGTGATTGGAACAAGCCCAGGCACACGGTATTCATCGACAACCTCTCCGTGACGCCATTCACCACCGCCGCACCAGGCACGTTGCTGAGTGGGCAGCGCGACTACTACTCTCCCGGCATCAGCGGGCCGGGGCGTATCTTCAATCCCTTCGGTGACGCCGAGCTCACGTCGATGTCCGCGGACGACATCGGTTCGCTTTTTTTTAGGAGGGACACCGGCAACGGAGTCTGGCTCACTGACGCCAACGTCAACCGCTTCTTCAACGTCGAGACGGCGATCGAGGAAGCCGACCTTCAATTGTGTGACGGCGCAGCTACGTCCAAATACGACGGCGGAGGCGAGTGGTGCTCTGAGTTCGCCCGTTGGGTCATGATGCAGAGCGGCGTCGCCTGCGAGACCATCTACGATTGGATGTCCAGCATCGAGTCAACGAGCGAGATCGTAAGTCTCTTCTCCTCGTACAACTGCAAGCAACCTTGGGGCATCGGTTACACCTCGCGTCCTTACATCACGCCGTCCACGCCGAAACCCGGCGACTACGTGTCCTTGGTCAGCGGCTCAACGGGCAGCCGCAATGGGCACTCAGCGATCGTGATCGGCATTTCGAGTGACGCGCGTTACCTGTGGACGGTCGAAGGCAATATCAACAGCGGCCCGAACACGCCGCACTGCGTGCGTTTCGGCTATCGAGATTTCTTCGTCAACGGGGTGTTGAACCCCGATATCGACGGCTTCGGCAACGTGGACGTGCTGATCGGGACTCCGGCAGACTTCTGCCATTGATACCTGCCACCGCTGCGTCGGCTGTCGGTTCCTTCGCGGCCTGCGTGGGTGGCGTGCCGGGTCTCTATGACATGAGCGGCAACCTGGGCGAATGGGGGGACGCCTGCGCCGCCAACACGGGCGAGAATGACTACTGCCAAGTGAGGGGAGGTTGGCTGGGCGTCGACGACACGGGCGGCTTTCTGCAGTGCGGCAGCCAGCAGCCCGAAAAGCGGTCCGTCGTCGGCGACACCGTGGCTTCCGTTGCTGCAGCAAACCGTAGCCGCCGGAGAACGGGCTCGACGTCGAGGAGTCGGGCGAGGTGCTGGCCACGGCAGGGCGATAGCTGCAGGCGCTGCCGAACCGTCCTAGCGTCAGCTCCGCTCGACGGTCCTGTCAGCGCGGAGTTTCGCGGGTCGCGGCCTCGATGGCCCAGATTTTCGGCGATCTGCTATTCTGCGGGCGGCGAGGCTACCGGCGACGACGCGGCGGCGCCGTTCGTTGCAGCCACGGCGCCGTTCGTTGCCGGAGCGGCGGCGGCTTCGTCGTTCCTGGCGAGCTTTTCGATTTGACCGTCGCGCTTGCGCTTGTGCACGAATAGTTGAGGCGGGGCGCTCACGGCGGGTGCGCCGCGCCGCGACTTGGGGGCGCGCAGCCCGTCGAAGTCGAGCGGAAGCTGGCGCGCCGGGTGCTTGCGGGTCGCCTCGCGCAACCGACGGCGTTCGGACTCGAGCTCGTGCTTGAGCGCGAGGCGTTCTTGCTTCAGGCGATCGTGCTCGACCTGACGCAGCTGCTTTTCGGCGATGCGCTCGGCCTTGATGCGTTCCTTGTCGGCGAGGCGGGCGGCGCGCTTTTCTTCGCGCTTACGCTGCTTGTCGAGCTTGAGCTGAGCCTTGGCCGCGATGCGCTGCGCTTTTTTCTGCGCGCGCAACTGACCCTTGCTGAGCTTATTGTTCGAACGCTCGGCGATTGCCAGCGCACGTCCCACCTCGATATCGACATAAGCCCGCGCAATCTCGAGCAGATCATCAGCGAAGGCGTCGATGAAGCGGTCGAAGATCCGCTCAACGTCTGACATTTACGGCCTCACACATACGTTTCATGTCGCGTTGCGAGTGCCTGGCACCGAACGCAGACTTCTTTTTGTCTCTGACTCTCGCTAACGCAAGGGCCACTTACGAACTTTCATTCCTACTTACGGCTGTCGGCGGGAAATCTTTTGCCACGCGGCCCTGGTGTCGAGCGAAAGTGGCTTCCTGCTGCTTGCCGGTCCCTCCGCGCACGCTCCACCAAGCCGAGCGCTGCGCCTAACGACTGTTTGGCGTTAGGCTAATCCCCACGGGTCGTCAACAAGATCCGTCAAAAGCCCGGGAAGGGTGCGCTCCGCCTGTCACTCGTACACGGCGCGGTATTTCACTCTTGCGACGCGTTCATTGCACTCTTGCGTGAGGGCTGGAGGGGCGGTATGCGGAGCCCACAATAGAGCCATTTGCCCACATGGGGAGTGGCTGACGTTCCGTGCTAGCTTTGCTGTGGCTTTTCGCGCCTTCTGTGCTGCGGAAAGCTCGCAATGTCCGTGGACGTCAAGGTCGCCACTGAGCGCGCGGAAGCCCGCATCGGGTCCGTCATTAAGGACAAATGGCGGCTCGATAGGCTGCTCGGCGTCGGGGGAATGGCGTGCGTTTACTCCGCGACGCACCGCAACAAGAGGCGGGCGGCGGTGAAGATGCTGCACCGTGAGTACTCGACCGATAGCGCGGTTCGCGAGCGCTTCTTGCGCGAAGGCTACCTAGCGAACTCGGTCGGCCATCGCGGCGTCGTGACGGTCGACGACGACGATATTGCCGAGGACGGAGCGGCTTTCATCGTGATGGAGCTGCTGGACGGTGAGACGCTGGACCAGCGCTGGCGGCGCAAAGAGCGTCGTTTGCCGGTTGAAGAGGTCTTGGCCGTCGCTGATCAAGTGCTCGACGCGCTCGCGGCGGCTCACGCACAGGGCGTCATTCATCGCGACCTCAAGCCCGAGAACCTATTTCTGACGCGCGACGGCGTGGTCAAGCTGCTCGACTTCGGCATCGGCCGCCTGAACGAGCTGAAGGGCGTCTCGACCACGACGCTTTCGGGAGCGGCCATGGGCACGCCCGCCTTCATGGCGCCGGAGCAGGCGCGGGGCCGCTGGCATGAAGTCGATGGGCAGACCGATTTGTGGGCGCTCGGCGCCACGCTGTTCACGTTGCTAACCGGCAAGCACGTCCACGAAGGTCAAACGGTCAACGAAACCTTGGCGCTGGCCGCCAGGGAGCCTGCCCGCTCGCTCAAGACCTTGCGCCCCGAGCTACCCGAGCGGGTGATTGGGCTGATCGATAGGGCGCTCGCCCACGCCAAGCCGGAGCGGTTTGCGGACGCGCGCGCGATGCAGGCCGAGGTGCGACTCATCTACGCGGCGCTGGCCGGTAAAGACGTCACGCAAGCCGAACAGCTTTCGGTTCCAGACAACGAGCCGCCTGCGTCTGCCGTCCGTCTCGAGGCGTCGGCGGATCCGCGTCTGCGCCAAACGACGGCGCGCGGCGTGTCGGGTTCAGGGCTACCGGCGCCGCTGCGAGCGGCCTGGGCGTCGCCCAGCCAGAGGCGCCTGCTGCTCGCCGGCGGAGGCGTCAGCCTCTTGTTGGCGGTGGCCGTATTGGCGCACGCCTGTGCCGCTGGTCCGCCCGAGGTCGTCAGCACGCTGCCCGAGCCTAGGCAGCGCGGGGCGGCTGCGTCAGCGCCTTCAGCGTCTGCGGCAGTGCCCGAAACACCCAGCGCCGTACCTCAGGTCTCAATCGACGAGCTTCCACGCGAGCGCCCCAAGAGGGCAGCTGAGGCGCGGCCGGCCGCAGACATGCGAATGCCGGCGAAGAAAGACGATCCTTTCGCTCGCCGGCATTGATGCGGGCGCTGCTGGGGCGCCGCCGCAAACCGTCCGCCTGTGACTAGACGCCGCCGGTGCCCGCGTTGCCGGAGGCGCCACCCATGCCGCCGCCGCCCATGCCGCCACCACCCATGCCGCCGCCGCCCGACGACGTGCCGCCCGACGACGTGCCGCCGGAAGACGTGCCGCCAGCGCCGGTGCCGACGTTGCTCATTTCAGTCTTGGTGATGAAGCGCAGGCCATCGACCGTGAAATCGAACGACGTGGTGGTCGTGGTGCTCGCGGCGTCGTGGTTGAACGAAAATTCGATGGCGCGCAGGCGGTTCGGATCGAACATGATGGTGCTGCCGAGCCCGAACGACGCGGGCTTCAAGTCGCTCCAGGCGATCCTCACTTCTTGCCAGTCCGTCGGCACGTCGATCACCACACGGTGACCGCTGTAGCACTCTTTGCCGATGACCTTGTCGTCACAACAGCTGCCGACGCCTGGCACCACGTCGGGCATGGGGAACTGCACCATCAGTTTGTTGGTGCCTTCTTGCACGGTCGTCGTGCCCTTGATCCAGAACGCGACGCCGCCGTACGAAGAAGCGTCGTAGGCGCCCATCGGCCCGTTGAGGAACGCCGCCAGCGCCGCGCCCCAGCCCGTGAGGCCCGTGCCCGTCAGGTGCAGGGCGTTGCCCGTGGCGCCATGCCCAGGGGCCATGGGTAGTAGCGCCGCGGTGGTGGCCGGGACCATCGTGCCCATGCCCATCGCATCTTTGGACAAGTCCCACGAGCCTGCGCCCATGCCGGGCGGCGTGAACATGGTGTTCGTGTCGTCGAGGTCGTCGATCGGGAGGGTCGCGCCGTCGCCATGCTTTGCGCCCACGGCCATCGTGCAAGACGCTGCGCCGCCGGCGCTGCCGCCACCGGTAGCGTTGCCGCTCGTACCAGTGCTGCTGCCGCTCGTACCAGTGCTGCTGCCGGATGTGCCGGTCGAGCCCGCCACGGTGGTGGCACCGGAGGCGCCCGGGGAGCCAGCGTCGCCGGCGCGAGTTCCGCCGCCGCTGCCGCCGCAGGCACCGATGAGGGTGAGAGCTAGAGCCGAAGCCCCGAAGATGCCAATCGAAGTCGCGTTGCGCATGCCTTGGGTAATGACATCTCGCGAGTATCAACGTCAACGCGCGGAGAAGTTTCGGTCATTCGATTGATAAGATCGGAACCAGTTGAGCGCGCTTTTGGCGAGGAAACGCGCAGTTATCGGCTGCTGGCGATGTCGGTGGCGGCCTTGTGGTCGATGGTGCTGAAAGCTTCTATCACTTTCGTGATCATCTCGAATTCTCGACTCAAGCTGACGAGTTGGGTCATGCCTTCGACCGCGTTGGCGTTGGATTGCTCGAGGCAACCGCCGGAAACCGCGCCGTCGTAGCCGGTGGGAGCGCCGGCTTGCGGTAGGGCTTTGAGCAGCACGTGCCCTTCTTTCTGTAGGCCGTTCAGGTTGGCGAATTTGACGATCAGCAGCTTGCCGAGGGTTTGATCGCCGGTGGTCGCGTCCCCGGCGACAAGCTGTCCTTGGCTATCGATACGAATGTTGGGTTGCGTCGCGTCGACCTTGAGCGGGCGATGATTGTCGCCGAGCACGGGCGAGCCGTCGGGCAAAACCAGCGCGCCGTCGCTGGTCATCTTGAAGTTGCCGGCGCGCGTGTAGCGCTCGCCTTGCGGAGTCGAGATCACGAAAAAGCCGTTGGCATCCTGGATTGCAGCGTCGAGCGGCTTGCCCGAGTCGAGGATTTGCCCTGGATTGAACTGCGGCACATTCGTGCGCGTGATGGAGTAATGGAGCGACTGAGTCCCCTTCGTCTTGTCGACCGCGCTGGCCAGCGTCTGGCGGAAGACGGCCGTCTCTGCTCGAAAACCGGGGGTGGTAGCGTTGGCGACGTTGTCTGCCGCCACGTCGAGCGCGGTGGTCTTGCCCACGGCTCCTGAAGCTGCTGACCAGATGCCGGTGCTCATTTGGCAGGCATGCTCAGCAACTTTTGGACCAGAGGAGTTAGCAGTCCGCGGTTGGCAGTTGAGCGGTCTGGAGTAGGGGAGGCGTCAACGGGTTGACGCCGGTCGCGTCAATCTGAGACGTTTTCGAGCGGCTTTTGCCGCGGCGTTTTGCGGGCTTGCTTGTGGCCCTGTTTTCGCAAGACTTACGAAAAGATGCGCACGTCGCCGGATGGCTTTCTCGTGGTTGACCCGGCCGAATGCAAGATCACGGTCAAGCATCTGGCCGAGCTGCCCAAGATCACGGCGCTGCTCCAAGCCCTCAACGATCCGCTGGCCGGCGGCAAGAACGTCGGCAAGCTCGTGACCACCATCCCGGTCCTGGCGGCGCGCGTGGTGGGGCGCGCGCTCGCGCATTCACGCAAGAAGGAGATCTACTCGATAGACCAGGCCATCAACATGGTCGGCAACCGCGGTCTCGAGAGCGAGCTACTCACTTTGCTCGAGGATTTGACGATCAAGAAGAGCGAAGCGGAAGACCCGAGATAGCCGTCAGTTATCAGTCGTCAGTTGTGGCCTTCTCGCGCGAGCTAGCTTTTGGCGAGGCCCCGGCGACCTCGGTTGACCTGACCCCTTGGCGAGAACGCGCTGACGGCTGACAACTGACAACTGACAACTGATAGCTGGCCTGCTTCTTGCCATCTTCCAGCAGAGTGCCGGCAATAGTACCGATCAGCGTTAGCGCTCTCAAAGAGGCCCCGGAGGCGAAGGCTTCGAAAGCGGCCGAGGCGCAGTTCCAAAAGGCGCTGGAAGGCGCAAAAACGGCGCAGCCCGCGGCGAGCCTGGTGCCGGTCGTGCGCACACAATTGAGCGCTGGCCAGGCTCAAGAGGCGCTAGCCTCGGCTTGGGAAAAGGTCACCGGCGAGGCGCCGAGTGACAAAACTTTGGCGCTGATCACGGCGCAGTGGGCGCACGAGACGGGGAGCGGCGCCTCCATGTACAACTACAACTTCGCCGGTATCAAGGGCGCGGGCCCTGACGGGCTCAGCGTCGCGCAGCACACGCGCGAAGGCTTCGGCGCGACCGAGCGGCGCATCGTCGACAATTTTCGTGCCTACAAGAGCGCCGAAGACGGCGCTACCGACTACGTACTGCTGTTGAGCAAGCGCTTCCCCGAGGCCGTCGCAGGCGCGCGCCAAGGTGATCCGAACGCGTTCGTGCGCGGCTTGAAATCGCGCGGCTACTTTACGGGGCAGGAAAGCGCTTACCTGAACAACGTCGCCAGCATCGCTTCGCGCTACTTGGGCGAGCCGCTCGAGGTGCAGGGCACGTCTCCGCCCCTGCTCGACTACCAGGGCATGCCCGGCGCCTCCGGTCCCATGGATTTGCAGGGCATGTACGCGCAAATGACGCCCTCGCCCGACTCGTTCGTGGACGCGCTCAGCATCACCGATCAGATCAACCGCGCGGCGCTCAAGGCGTTTTCCGGCTCGCCGGAGGACACGTGAACGCGCGCCTCGACGCCGCCTTCCGTTACCTGGACGTGCGCTACAGCGAACGCGAGCGGCCGTACACCGACTACCCGTCGAAGCTGACTGCGCACCTGACCGAGGAGTATCTACGCGGCTACCGCGGCGGCTCGCTGCTCGACCTAGGCTGCGGGCGCGCTGAGTTCCTGCACGGCTTCGCTGAGCTCGGCTTTCGGGCGACCGGCTTCGACCGCTCGCGCCCCGAAGCGCCGCGCTTTTCGGAAAAGGTCGTCGTGGGCGACTACGAGCGGGGCGGCTTGCCCTTCGAGGACGCTCAATTCTCAGTCATCTTCAACAAGTCGGTTTTCGAGCACGTGCGAGACATCACGCCGCTTCTCGCGGAGTGTCATCGCGTGCTCGAGCCCAACGGCCGCCTGCTGAGCCTGGTGCCAGATTGGACTGCCCAGTGGCGTCACTTTTATGACGACTGGACCCACGTGCGGCCCTTCACGCTGACGGGCCTGCGCGAGTGCATTCAGAGCCACGGCTTCGAGGTGCGCGAAGCCGTGCGTTTTCGGCAGCTGCCGCTGCTGTGGGACCGCCCGTACCTGAGCCCGCTGTCGGCTGCGGCCGCTTTGTTGCCGGACGCCTTCAAACGCTCCAAGTTCGTCCGTTTCTCGAAAGAGTGGATGCTGCTCGTGGTCGCGGACCGCGTCGGCTGAAGCGAAAGACGGACTTGGCAAGCCCCTTGCAGAGCCAGGTGGGGTCGGGGCCCCACCGCTACGAGACAGCCTCACGGAGAGAAAACATGGTCCAGGTCAAGATCGGTGACGTCGCGGTTGGTGATGGCGCGCCCTGCTACATCGTGGGCGAGATTGGCATCAATCATAACGGCGACCTCGGTACGGCCAGGCGTCTGATCGACGTGGCGGCGATCGCGGGCGCCAACGCCGTGAAATTCCAAAAGCGCACGGTCGACGTGGTTTACAGCGCCGAAGAGCTGGCCAAGCCGCGCGAAAATCCGTTCGGCGCGACGAACGGCGACCTGAAGCGCGGGCTCGAGTTCGGTCAGGACCAGTACCAGCACATCGATCGCTACTGCCGCGAGAAGAACGTGGCTTGGTTCGCCTCGTGCTGGGACGAAGCCTCGGTCGACTTCGTGGAACAGTTCGCGCCGCCCGCCTACAAGATCGCTTCGGCGAGCCTGACCGACGACGGTCTCTTGCGTCGCCATCGCAAGACCGGTCGCCCGCTGATCATTTCTACCGGCATGAGCACGCTCGCGCAGTGCGACCACGCCGTGGACGTGCTCGGCACCGACCAGCTGGTGATTCTGCACACCACCAGCGCCTACCCGGCCAAGATTGCCGACCTGAACCTGAAGCTTATTCCCGCTCTGCGCGCCCGCTACGGCGTGCCCGTCGGGTACTCGGGCCACGAAGTCGGCCTGGCGACGAGCTACGCGGCGGCGGCGCTCGGCGCCTGCATGATCGAGCGGCACATCACGCTCGATCGCGCCATGTGGGGTAGCGATCAGGCTGCCAGCGTGGAGCCGCAAGGCTTGATGAAGCTGATCCGCGACGTGCGCGTGATCGAGCAAGGCCTCGGCGACGGCGTCAAGCGCATCAGCGACGACGAAGTGCCGATCATGAAGAAGCTGCGGCGCGTGGGCTGAGCGAGGAGTCATTATGTCGTCCGAAGAGGCGTACGAAAGCCAAGCCGCGCTGGCTGCAGCCGGCGCCGAGCTGCGCATCGGCGTGATGCAAGGCCGGCTGTCGCCCAGGCCTGCCGGCAAGCTGCAAGAGTTTCCCTGGCAGAGCTACGCGGCCGAATTTCCGAAGGCTGCACGCCTCGGCTTTCATTCGATCGAATGGATCTTCGAAGCGGCTCGCTTCGAGGAAAACCCGCTCTGGACCGAGGACGGCCGCGAAGAGATTCGCTCGCTGGTCGCAGAGACCGGCGTGCGGGTGCAGTCGGTGTGCGCCGACTATTTCATGCTGCAGCGCTTGGCGGGCGAGAGCTCACTCGTGTTGTCACACAGTCGGGACGTGCTGGCCGAGCTGGTCGTGGCCGCCCACGCGGTGGGCGCGGATCGCATTTTGATCCCCTTGCTCGAGACGGCCGCCGTCGATACGCCCGAGCTGAAGCGCGAGGTGGCGGTGAGCCTGAAGAGCGCCGTGCCGCTGTGCGAGCGCTACGGCGTGACGTTGGGCCTGGAGATGGAGATCCCGGGACCAGAGTACGCGAAAGTCGTGGAGAGCGTCGGTAGCTCGCGCGTGCGCGCCTACTACGACACCGGCAACTCGACCGCGCGGGGCGCCGACATCGCGCGCGACATCGTTCCGCTCTTGCCGCTGCTTCACGCCGTACACATCAAAGATCGCGTTCGCGGCGGCGGTAGCAAGCCGCTCGGCACCGGTGATGCGAATTTTCAAGACTTCTTTCCGGCGCTCTTGCGCGCCGGATTTCGGGGCGACTTCGTGCTCCAGCACTATTTCGAAGCGCAGCCGGAGCTCGAAGCCGAGCGCAGCCTGAGCTTCGTACAGCAGCTGCTCGAGAGCGCCAAGGCGGAGGCAGCATGAGCGTGGTGATTGACTTTCCGGGCGCGAAACGCAGCGGCGCCGCGCGCTCGAGCGTGAAACGCTGCTTGTTCGTGGGGCTCGGCGGCATTGGTCAGCGGCATCTGCGCAACCTGCGCGCCTTGCGCGGCGCCGAGGTCGAGGTCCACGCCTACCGCGTGCGGCGCGAACGCGAGGTGCTGAGCGACACGCTGCAGGTCGTGCCGGGCGAGGAGCTCGAGAGCAAATACGACGTCAACGTGCACGCCGACCTCGACCTGGCGCTCGAGACGCGGCCTGACGTGGTGTTCGTAACCAATCCTTCGAGCCTGCACGTCGACGTCACGCGGCGGGCCGTGGAAGCCGGCGCGCACGTGCTGGTTGAAAAGCCGCTCTCGCACTCGCTGTCGGGCGTGGCCGAGCTGGTGGAAGCCTGTCAGAAGCGTCGGCTGGTGGGCTACGTTGCTTATCAGCTGCGCTTTCATCCGGGGTTTTTGCGAGCCAGCGAGATCATGCGGCAAGGCCTGGTGGGCCGACCGCTATTCGCCGAAGCGGTGGTCGGCGAATATTTGCCCGGTTTTCACCCGCACGAAGACTACCGGCGCATGTACGCGTCGCGTCGGGAGCTCGGCGGCGGCGTCACGCTCTCGCAGATCCACGAGATCGACTTCTTGATGGCGCTGCTTGGTCGCCCGGAGCGCGTATTTTCGCTCGGCGGCAAGCTGTCGAGCCTCGAGATCGACGTCGACGACGTCTCGAGCTCGCTGCTCGAGTTCCGCGGCGCGGAGGGCCGCATCTTGCCCGTGCGACTACACCAGGATTTCGTGCAGCGCCCGGGCGACCGGCGCTCGGTGATCGTCGGCGATCAGGGCAAGCTCGAATGGAGCTTGAGCGGCCGCAGCTTGCGGCGCTGGTCCGCCGACGGCGAGCTGTGCGAAATGCACGACTACTCGGAAGTGCCGCGCAACCAGCTGTTCGAGGCCCAGCTCTCGCATTTTCTGCGTTGCGTCGAAAACGGCGGGGCGCCCAACGTCTCCTTGGCCTCGGGCGCCGAGAGCTTGGGCGTGGCGCTAGCCATCCTCGAGTCGCAGGCCAGCGGCATGCCGGTCAACGTCGGCGCCGTTCTGGACCGCGCGGGCCTGCTGCTGGGGGGTGCGGCTTGAGCAAGCCCGACGTGATGGCGCTGATCCCGGCGCGCGGCGGCTCGAAGTCGGTGCCGCGCAAGAACCTGCTGCCGGTCGCCGGTAAACCGCTGATCGCCTATTCGATCATGCACGCGCAGGCGTGCCCGCTGATCACGCGCGTCGTCGTCTCGACGGACGACGACGAGATCGCCGAGGTGGCGCGAGCCTATGGTGCGGAAGTACCGTTCAAGCGCCCAGCCGAGGCGGCCTCGGACACCGCTACCGACTTTCAAGTTTTTCATCACGCGCTCAGCTGGCTCGCCGAGCACGAAGCTTACGTACCGGAGCTCGTCGTCCACTTGCGACCCACCGGTCCCGTGCGCGAAGCGGCACTGGTGGAGCGCGCGGTACAACTGATGCTGGCCAACCCCGAGGCGGACGCGCTGCGCAGCGTCGGCACGGCCGAGCAAACTCCGTACAAGATGTGGCGCATCGAAGACTCGTTCTTGCGCCCGCTGCTTGAGCCGCCCGGCTACCCCGAGGCGCACTCCATGCCGCGCCAAAAGCTGCCTGTCGCCTACTGGCAGAACGGCTACGTCGACATCGTGCGGCCGCGCACCATCATCGAGCTCGAGTCGATGACGGGCGCTGTGGTGCTGCCGTTCGTGGTCGAGGGCAAGATTCACGAGCTCGACTATTTGGACCAAATTCCGGCTCTGGAGGCCGCCGTCAAGGCCTGGGTTTCCGGCGAGATGTCTAGCGAGCCCAGCGCCCCGAGGCACGCGTCGTGAGCGCTCGGGGGGCGCGAGCGTCGGCGTTCGATTTGACCGGGCGCGTGGTCCTGATCACGGGCGGCGCGGGCTTGCTCGGCGCCGAGCACGCGGCGGCCATCGCCGAGGCGGGCGGCGTGCCGGTGGTCGCCGACCTGCGGGGCGGCGAAGCGGACAAGGTCGCGCGCGAAATCAACGAACGCTACGCCTCGTCGGCGAGCGCGCTCGAGCTCGACGTGGCCTCACGCGCGTCGTGCGAGGCCGCTCTCGCGCAGGTGCTTTCGACTCACGGTCGCTTGGACGGCTTGATCAACAACGCCGCACTCAACCCCAAGGTCGAAGGCGCGGGGCTTTCTGCGACCCGCTTCGAAAACTACTCGCTCGAGCTGTGGAACCGGGAGCTCAGCGTGGGTCTGACCGGCGCGTTCCTGTGCGCGCAGGTTTTCGGCACCCACATGGCCGCACATGGCGGCGGGGTGATCGTGAATGTGGCGTCCGATTTGGGGCTGATTGCGCCCGACCAGCGCATTTATCGGCGGCCGGGGCTGGCCCCCGAACAGCAACCGGTTAAGCCGGTGACCTACTCGGTCGTTAAAGGAGGTCTGGTGATGCTCACCAAGTACCTCGCAACGTATTGGGCCGACGCCGGCGTGCGCGTGAACGCGCTTTGCCCCGGCGGCGTATACGCCGGGCAGCCCGATGACTTCGTCGAGAAGCTCAGCCAGCTGATCCCGATGGGGCGCATGGCGCGCAAAGACGAGTACCGAGCGGCGCTGGTTTTCCTGTGCTCGGACGCATCTTCATACATGACCGGCTCGAATCTGGTCATCGACGGCGGAAGGACCTGCTGGTGAACTCATGAGCTCGGACATTCTACTTTTGGCGCTCGATGTCGACGGCGTGCTCACCGATGGCTCGGTGACTATCACCCCTTCGGGTGAAGAGTCGAAGGGCATCGCGTTTCGTGACCTCGACGCGCTGGCGCGGGCGCGCAAAGCCGGCCTGCGCGTGGCGCTGGTCACGGGCGAAGAGGGGCCGCTGGTGATGGCGATCGCCGCCAAAGCCGGCGCCGAGTTCGTGCTGCCGGCCGCAAAAGACAAGGTGGCTGCGCTCGAAGCTTTGTCGACCAATGCGGCGGTGCCGCTGTCGCGCATCTGCTTCGTAGGCGACGCCGATCGCGACGCCTTGGCGTTTCCGCTGGTGGGCTTGTCGCTGTCGCCAGCCGACGGCTCGCGCGCCGCGCGGCGCACGGCTTCGCGCGTCTTGTCCGCCAAGGGCGGAGCCGGCGCGGTCGAGGAGGCAGTCGAGTTCTTGCTGGCCGACAGCGACCAGGGTGACCTGCGGCCCGGCTTCGAGAACACGCTGCGCCGCATCACCGAAGATAGCCTGCGCGCGCACGAGAAACTGATCATCGAGTCGATCCCGACCTTGGCCGAAATTGCCTCGCTCATCACGCGCTCGCTCAAAGCGGGTCGACGCATTCTGTTCTGCGGCAACGGCGGCAGCGCCGCAGACGCGCAGCACGTCGCAGCCGAGCTGGTTGGGCGCTTCGCGCTCGAGCGCGAGCCGTTTCCGGCGTTGGCGCTCACCACCGATACCTCGATTTTGACCGCCGTCGGCAACGACTGGGACTTCAAGGATATCTTCGCGCGCCAGGTGCGCGCCCACGCGCGGCACGGTGACATCGTGGTCGGCATCAGCACCAGCGGCAAGAGCGCGAACGTGGTGCGCGCGCTCGAGGTAGCTCGCGAATGCGGCGCCGTTACGTTGGCGTTCACCGGGCGCAACGGCGGCGCCGTCGCCAAGTCCGCCGACCACTGCTTCAAAGCCCCCGACGCCTCCACCCCGCGCGTCCAAGAGCTTCATCTCCTGGCGTGGCATGGCATCTGCGAAGTCGTCGAAGCCGCCATGGTCTCGCGCTCGGAGCTGGAAAAAACCGGAACGTAGTCCCGCGTCGACTCACGGCTCCCTGATTTTTTCACAGGGAGTCGGAGATGGCGGAGGACCGCCGCCCTGATGCAACGAAACGGGTGCACGGCCCTGCCGAGGTGGGGTTAGAGCTGGGGAAAGTCACTTCGTACCCGCTAAGGATTCGTCACATCTGGGACCACGTCCCGCGATCTTGGGTTTTGGCGAGGTTTTCGCTGCGCTCCGATGCTCACGTACTCAAGTACGCTCCGCTTCGGTGCTCGCGAAAACCTCGCCAA
>Ga0307508_10003590_pt1 | contig 15602 bp, 8 predicted proteins | sample 9_EM_MG_FD_203089 | JGI IMG/M metagenome (GOLD analysis project Ga0307508, IMG submission 203089) | Populus trichocarpa ectomycorrhiza microbial communities from riparian zone in the Pacific Northwest, United States - 9_EM | ecosystem: Host-associated > Plants > Roots > Unclassified | place...
TGTCCCGCACATTTACGCAGTTCGCAATCTGACTCCGTTCATGACAACGCGCGGCAGACGATCCGAGTCATTTCTTCAAGAAAACTTTCCAGCCACGCATCACATATCTTGTCGAAACATCCCGTCTCGTACGGAGCATCCAGTCATGCCGCCAGCACCCTGTCCATCCGCGCATCCAGCCTCGCGGCAAACATCCTGTCGAGCACCGAGCATCCATCTCCGTGCATCGAGTTCGCGCCAAACATTCCGTTGCGTGCCGAGAATGCAGTCTTGCGGCAAACATCCTGTCGACATTGTGCATCCGTCTCCGCACATTCAGTTCGCGGCAAACATCCTGTCGACCACAGAGCACTCATCCTGTTGCAACATCGCGTCGAGCACGGAGCATCCAGTCTATCGGCTAACACCACGCCGCATTCGTTCACGCTTTGAGCATTCCGTTGCGAGTACAAAGCATGTGACCATATCGCGCAGATTTGATGCGCTATGTGATCACGTGGCGTTCTGGTGCTTATTACTCCAATACACGCCAAGGCGCTAGCTACAGCAGCGGCAGGCTTGGCATTGCCGCCGCTGTGGTTCGGGAAACCTGGCGTCACCGTTTCGCTGCCTGCTAAGGTACGTTCACTCAGCTCGGTCACCCTTACTTACCGTCGTCCCGAAAAATTAAACAATGCGCCATTTGACTCCGTTCATTGACGACGCACGGCAGACGATCCCAAGTCATTTCTTCAAGATAACAGGACCAGTCTCGCGGCAAGCATATTGTCCAGTACTGAGTATCCATCGCCGCGTGTCCATTTCGCGGCAAACATCCTGTCGAGCACCGAGCATCCATCGCCGCGTGTTCATTTCGCGGCCAACATCCTGTCGAGCACGAAGCATCCAGTGCCACGCATACATCATCGCCGCAAACATCCCGTTGCGTGCCGAGCATCCCGCCACGCAGCACATATCCTGTCGAAACATCCCGTCGGGCACGAAGCTTCCAGTCTCGCGGCAAACATCCTAGGGAGCACCGATCATCCAGCCTTACTGCAGACATCCCCCCTCACGCCGCGCATTCGGTCGTGCTTTGAGCATTCCGTTGCGAGTACAAAGCATGTGACCATATCGCGCAGATTTGTTGCGCAATGTGATCACGTGGGGTTCTGAGTCCAATCCACGCCAAGGCGCTAGCTACAGCGGTGGCAGGCTTGGCGTTGCCGCCGCTGTGGTTCCTGATTCCTGGCGTCGCCGTTTCGCCGCCTGCTAGGTACGTTCGCTCAACTTGCCCACCCACACTATCCGTTGTCGTACACATTTACGCAGTTCGCAATCTGACTCCGTTCATGACAACGCGTGGCCGACGATCCGAGTCATTTCTTCAAGAAAACTTACCAGCCCCGCATCACATATTTTGTCGAAATATCCCGTCTCGTACGGAGCATCCATCGCCGCGCATCCAGTTCGCGGCAACATCCGGTCGAGTACCGAGTATCCATCGCCACATATTCATTTCGCGGCAAACATCCTGTCGAGTACCAAGTATCCATCGACGCGCATACAGTTCGCGGCAAACATCCTCTCGTGCTCGAAGAATCCAGCGGCACGCATCCAGCATCGCCGCAAACATCCCGTTGCGTGCCGAGCATCCGGCCACGCAGCACGTATCCTGTCGAAACATCCCATCGGGCACGGAGCTTTCAGTGTCGCGGCGGGCGTCCTAAGTAGCACCGATCATCCAGCCTCGCTGCAGACATCCCGCCTGGCGCTGCGCATTCGGTCGTGCTTTTAGCATTCCGTTGCGAGTACAAATCATGTGACCATATCGTGCAGATTAGTTGCGCGATGTGATCACATTGCGTTCTGGTGGTTATTAGTCCAATACACGCCAAGGCGCTAGCGACAGCGGCGGCAGGCTTGGCGTTGCTGCCGCTGTGGTTCGGGATTCCTGGCGTTGTTTCGCCGCCTGCTGAGGTACGTTCACTCAAGTTGCCCACCCACACTTACCGTTGTCCCGCACATTTACGCAGTTCGCAATCTGACTCCGTTCATGACAACGCGCGGCAGACGATCCCGAGTCATTTCTTCAAGAAAACTTTCCAGCCACGCATCACATATCCTGTCGAAACATCCTGTCTCGTACGGAGCATCCAGTCATGCCGCCAGCACCCTGTCCATCCGCGCATCCAGTCTCGCGGCAAACATCCTGTCGAGCACCGAGCATCCATCTCAGTGCATCGAGTTCGCGGCAAACATCCCGTTGCGTGCCGAGAATCCAGTCTTGCGGCAAACATCCTGTCGACATCGAGCATCCGTCGCCGCGCATTCAGTTCGCGGCAAACATCCTAGGGAGCGCCGATCATCCAGCCTTACTGCAGACATCCCGCCTCGCGCTGCGCATTCGGTCGTGCTTTGAGCATTCCGTTGCGAGTACAAAGCATGTGTGTTACACCTGAAGATATCACGGGTCGGTACGTACCCTTAGAGAGGTACGTACCAGAGGAAGTTGGCACCGGTAGCTAGCTATTCTGAAGATCAGCCCAGAGAGTCTAGGCGGGAGATAAGGGAACGGAGTTTGGGCTTACGGCGGAGACCGGTCGTAAGAGTACTAAACTCCGGGATGAGGGATTTGATTGCATACGAATAGCAGACTGGCGAGACTTGGGCAGACTCCCGAAAGGAGCTGCCACGTCACCCGAAAGGTGTACGTGAAAGAGGGTCTAGGCGCAGCGACTCCATCTCGGTGCATGAGGAACTCATCTCTCTTATCTAGAACCCAGCCAGGACCAATGAGTTGCCCACGGGGTCAAAAGACCTCGGAGGAATAGTTAGCCCGAGTCATCAGATCTCACGACGCCTCAGTTGATATATATATCGACTCTTCTCTCCCGAAAAGAAGGAAGAGCCAGACCGAACACTACCACCGAAACCCACATACAAGATCTAAGATTATTCCGTTATGAATTATCGAAAGTAGCCTGATTACCCTTGATTCAACCCGCACTCTGGTTACGATACAACCCCAGTGTCACACTATAATCTTCGATCCAAATCACCCTACGATTCGACACAACGAATGACTCACTTCGACGCTACTTATTTGGAAGACCACCTTTACCTACTCGAATTATCCAGTTTATTGGAACCAAAATCACAATACTCCTTCGATTACACCTTCCAGTCAATCGATCACGAACTATCCAACTACGAGCAGTGGGATACAGACATCGACGGTCCTACGCCTATTCCAACAGAAGAACACGATCACGCGCCTCAAAATTGGTATACCCAGTATTGGCTTAACTGCGCCCACCAAAACATCTGCGCCGAATTCAACGAAAACGAGCTTCGAGAACTCTGCGATTACACCTTCGACGACGATTGTACCATTTACACCGGAGACTTCTTAGACGAATACTGAGAAAAAGGATGTCCTCTTCCGACTTCAACATGCTCCGGCTTGAGGCGCCCAGGGACGTCCTCCAAATCACCGACGGGACCGCCTCCGCAGAACAAGCGGTAGAAGTAGCCAACCCCGCGGTATGGGTCCGAACGCTGGTACGGCAGCAGAAGCAGGCGGAGGAAGATATGAGGGAACTGGTCGTAATCTGCGGCAACACCATCGATCGCACCGACCAACGGATCCAGCGCATTGAAAGCGCCTACCAAACCCTGGCACAAGGAACCCGGTATGTATATGACCGAGTAAACGCTTATCAGGAGATAGAAGAAACCTGGGTGCGCAGCGAGCTTGCCGCGGCCGCCAATGCCTACCAAACGTTCACCCGAAACGTCTGGCAGGCAATTATCGAAAAAACCAACGAGGCAACGGAACGACAAGTGTGCCAGGCAACCCAGCTAACACGAGTCAACGACGCGCTGGCTTTCCTTGGGGAGGCAAACACGGCCAGGAACCAGCACCTGGCACAATTCCAAGGTAATGTGGAAACATGGGCGGCTGAGCACCAGCGCCGGCAATCGGAACACCAGCGGCAGATCGCGGACCTGGGCGAACAACTCCGAAGGGCCAATGAGGAGATCCAGCGGGTTGCAGGGCGCATCCCACTGCCACCACCAACCAGGAGTCCAACACCGCCACCGCTACCGCCATCCTCTCCGCAGCCTTGGCGAAGCCCCCCCCGGCCCACAACCACCAGCCAGGCCAGGACACCTAGCCGCCCCCCAGCACCAATAGCGGCGCCAAGCACTACTCCGGACTTGAGGCAGAGGTTGGCCCAGTTCACCACAGCGCCTACCCCGCCGAAAGCACCACTGCGGTCACCATTCGTACCCACTACACGACGTATCCGTCCACCCGCGGTCCCGGCAACCTCCCCGCGGCCATATGGACCCATAACGGGAACAGCGGGAGGACCCCCCTCGGAGCTGCCATCGAGCCCCCCAGCGGGAGCACCGACCCCGCCACCACCACGGTCGCCAAGAAGGCCCAGACGGTCCGCGACGCCGCCTCCTAACCCACAACCGCTTCTCACAACGCACGACCTCATCCAGCTAGTCGCGAGAGGAGTGAGAGAGGCGGATCAGGCAGAACGGGGAACCGGGCGTTACATGGAACCTCAGGTTCAAAGGGTCGCCCCGCTCAAACTCCCCAAGCCCGACACCTACGATGGGAAACCCAAAACCCCGTTCCGGCAATGGTGGAAAACGCTGGAGCACTACTTTCGCTTCTATCCCGGGACCCTGGACGAACAAAAGATCGCCTTTGTGGGCGCCCTCCTGACGGACGAAGCAAAGGAATGGCACCAGTCCCGAGATGATATGATCGCGTCCAGGAGGGGCCAAGACACCTGGCCGGCGTACTCGGAAGCCATCCAAGCCGAATACACCGACCCCCGCGAGGGAGCCACGGCCCACGCTAAATTGAAAACTCTGAAATATAAGAACGACATTAAAGCCTACCTAACGTCGTTCAAAACGCTCAACCTCCAAGCAGGGAGTACCGGCGAAGGACTCCAGGACATCATCAACGAAGCCCTCCCCAACGAAATTATTGATGTCCGCTTTTACCAGAACCCCAGACCGCTCCGGACGGACGAAGACTTCATAACAGCCACCTACGAAGCCGGGCGCCATGTGGAGGAACTCCAGGCGCTCAAGGCACGCAAGGCCGCAAAAACCCCGGCGACCACCACCAAGGCACCCACAGGAACCACGGGCAGCGGCCGAACGGAACGAAAGGACGACAAGCAAGGAAACCAAAAAACGGACTCCCGACCCCGGGAAGGCGACCCCGGTCGCACGGCCCGGAATACCTGGTTCGGGAAGAAGGACACTTGGCCCTCCCAGGACGACGCCATGAAAGGCGTACCCACCGCGGAAAAAGAGGAATACCGACTAGACCGTGACGGCTGCTGGCGCTGTGGACGAGGAGGACATAAAACCTACGAATGTCTAGCGTTCAACACCCGCAAAGGAACAAAGCTACCTCCAGCCCCATGGAAAGTAGGAGCAGTCACAGAAGGAGGAAAACGAAAGCGAGAGGACGAGCCAGAAGCAACCCCGGCAAGCAAACAACAGAAGGTAGCCACGGCCGAAACCATGGAAATTGACGCAATGCCTATTTGGGAAAGCGATGAGGAGGATTTTTAAGGGGCCCGGCGACGTCGCAGCCGAAGGCCTTCCCAATAATATGTGGAACTTCCAGAAAACGAAAGAATGAGGAACCAAGTGCTGGAACCTCGGCCAAGAAAAGAAAGGAACCCACTCGCGACGACCGCCCAATAATACAAATGGTGCAACACCACGGAGACAGGACTCACTCAGTTAAGGTCCTGCTGGACACCGGGTGCTCCATCGCGTTAATAAACCAAGAAACGGTCAGACGACTAGGAATCAAAAGGATACCACACAGCCAGCCCGTTCGAATTGAAAACTACACCGGGCAGCAAGTGGAAGGAGCGGGCCAGTTTGGTACGGAAACCATGCGATTGCAACACCGGAGGCACTACACGAAGGAACGGTTCGACATATCACCAATGGACTCAGAAATAGATATCTTCCTCCCCTTTCGATGGATAAAGAAACACCCACCTCAAGGACCTTGGACGACGCAAGGGGTTCGGTTCAACAGTCCCGACTGTCTGAATACCTGCACCAAGTTCGAGACAGCTAGCTTTGAGCTCTCATGGGATGAAGATGTATGCCTGGACGCCGAAGCCCGCACCATCGGCTATGTCGCAGCAGTAGGATCAGAGGACCCATTAGACCAAGTCCCGGCCGAATTCCGCCAGTACCTGGACTTGATGAGAGCCCCCCTAGCGGAGGCACTGCCAAAACACACCTCCTACGACTGCAAAATCGACCTAGTGGAAGGAAGCTCGGCACCATGGGGCCCGATATACCCCCTTTCAGAATCCGAGTTAGAGGCCCTACAGGAGTGGCTAAAGGAAATGGAACGAACAGGGAAAATCCGACGTAGTACCTCGCCCGCCGGTTCCCCAATCCTTTTTGTTCCAAAACCAAACGGAAGGGGACTAAGGTTATGTGTCGACTATCGGGCCCTCAACCGCGTCACCATCCCTAACCGCTATCCGCTCCCACTGATGCAAGAGTTGCAGGACCGAGTACAAGGAGCGCAATGGTTCACAAAAATGGACCTGAAGAACGGGTTCAACCTAATACGAATCCGAGAAGGCGATGAACGGAAGACCGCTTTCCGCACACGTTACGGATTGTACGAATTCCAAGTAATGCCGTTCGGTCTAACCAACACACCCTCCACGTTTCAAGATATGATGAACCATATCTTCTCTGACATGCTCGACCTGGGATTATTGGCTTATATGGACGACATCCTAATATACGCCAAGACAAAAAACGAGCACGACGAAATCGTCCGAAACGTGTTAAAAAGGCTCCAGGAAAACGGCCTGGCAGTATCAGCGGAAAAATGCGAATGGAGGGTGACGGAAGTGGAGTTTTTGGGATACGTGCTAGGGCGAGACGGAGTCAAAATGTCTCAAGGAAAAGTGGAAGCCGTGTTGAACTGGAAAACCCCCGGCTCCCTCACGGAAGTACAGTCATTTCTGGGCTTTGCTAACTTCTACCGACGCTTCATCCAAGACTACTCCCGCGTCGCCCGAGCACTCACGGAATTAACGAAGAAGACGGGAGAAAAATGGAGTTGGAACCAGGAGGCAGAGAAAGCATTCCAAGAACTCAAGCAGAGATTCACCACGGCCCCGATACTCGCCCACTTCGACGCACAGAAACCTGTGATCCTGGAAACAGATGCCTCGGACTTCGCAATAGGGGCGGTGCTGTCACAACGGGATAACGAAGGGAAGTTACACCCGGTGGCTTTCCACTCCCGAAAGTTTCAGCCCGCGGAAATCAATTACGAAATCCACGACAAGGAGCTGTTAGCAATCGTTGACGCTTTCAAACACTGGAGACGCTACTGTGAAGGAGCCATTCATCAGGTACAGGTGTTCTCGGACCATCAGAACCTAGAGTACTGTACGACGACTAAAGTACTCAACCGACGACAGGCTCGATGGGCACAGGAACTAGCAGGAATCAATTTCAGAATCTATTACCGACCAGGCACGCAGAACGGCAAACCAGACGCGCTATCAAGGCGTTCGGAGTACCGCCCGAAAAAGGGGGGGGTAGAAAACCAGCCAATCACGGCTGTTTTGCAAGAAAAGCACCTAGCGGACCGAAGAAACCAGTCCTTTATATGCTCCTCGGCAAGACTCGCATCACTCCCGGAAAGGAAATGGTCGGAAGAATTCCTGTCTGAAGTCAAAAAAGAAGGGAAAAAAGATGGAGCCTACAAGGAGGCAATGGAACAGGAAGTGGTGACGGAGGAACCGTCACCAAAGGACCGAAAGGTCAAGGAGATAGAAAGAAAAAACGGAATACTATACAGGAAAGACCTGCTTTGGGTGCCGAAAGGACTAGTTCAGGCCATATTGAAATCCGAACACGACACCAAGGTAGCTGGACACATGGGACAAGACAAAACCATCGAGCTCATACGGCGAAACTTCTGGTGGCCGAAAATGAACGAACGAATCATCGACTTCATCAGAAGCTGCCCGGAGTGCCAACAAAACAAGACGTCTCGCCACCAACCCTACGGACTGTCCTCACCACTGGAGCTTCCTTACGCTCCCTGGCAGTCAGTCGCGATGGATTTCATTACGGAGCTACCTCTTTCGGAAGGATGCGACCAATTGTGGGTGGTCATCGACCGATTCACAAAGATGGCGCACTTCCTCCCCTTACGGAAAGAAGGAAAGACGGCGGCCGACCTGGCCGTCATCTTTGCAAAGGAAATATGGAGGCATCACGGGCTCCCCACTGACATTGTGTCAGACCGAGACTCCCGGTTTACGTCGGAAGTATGGAAGGAATTCCTGCAACAATCAGGAATCCGCCCTCGAATGTCCACCGCCTTCCACCCGCAAACAGACGGACAAACGGAACGCCTTAACCCGACAATCGAGGCATACCTACGAGCGTTTGTCCACCACGAGCAGAACAACTGGGTTACGCTGCTACCCATGGCCGAATTTGCCTACAACAACTCGGTCACGGTAGGCAACGGAATGACGCCGTTCTTTGCAAATTACGGGTTTCATCCAGCCGCAGTGAATCCACCAGCCTCAGAGCCTCTTAACCCCGCCAGCACGGCATATGGGCACTGGATGCAGACAGTCTACGACGATTCCCGAAAAGGACTGGAAGCGGCGCAGGAACGAATGCGGCGATATACGGACCCCGCTAGGAAAAACCCCCCGGCTTATCAGATAGGAGATCTGGTAATGCTTAACGGACGCAACATCAAAACGCGTCGACCCACGAAGAAGCTGGACCACAAAAATCATGGTCCCTTCCAGATTGAGAAGATCGTCTCCCCGCTTGCCGTCCGCCTCACGCTGCCTCGGAAATGGAAGATCCACAACGTCTTCCACGTTTCGCTGCTTGAACCTTACCGAACCAGCGAGCACCGAGCACCACCGGACCCCTCCAAGGTACTCCGGGAAGCAGACGACATCGAGCAAAGCGAGGAATACGATGTGGAGGAAGTTATGTCCTCGACCGAGCGCGGCCGAGGAAATAACAAACGGATTCTCTACTTGGTACGATGGCTCGACTACCCGGACCGCAGGGACTGGACGGAAGAACCATACGATAACTTTTCGGTAGGCGGTTTGGAGAAACTCCGGGAGTTTCATCAGCGAAATCCAGACGCGCCAAGGGACTACCGGCTCACAGACGGTTAGTTCGGATGTCCATAAAAGGGCCGAGTGACGCACGAACGGTAGTGGGGTGAAGAGACGGAGGACTTCACTCACACACAATACTGCCACACGATTCACTCACATACGATACTCGCACACGATACTCACACACGATTCACTCACACACGATTCACTCATACGATGCACTATCGGCTCTCGGAATAAGGAACCGGCGGTCGGGTCGGCCCTACGGTGATCCCGCTCTCGAGCAAAGCGCCGTCTCGCTTCCCAACGAGGACATCATAGGCTCTCCGCGACGGGACGGCCCGCACCGACCCCGGAACTGAAGTCCGCAGAAAGACCGACACTCGAGCAATAGGGGACCTCAGCGCGGCCACCCCCGGACCGACGGGCGGCGGAACCGAACGGGAAGACCGCCCGGAAGGCATGGCCCCTCGCAGGCATTCACATCGGTTCCTCACGGCCAGATGGTGCCGGGATACCAGCCGCGAAGCCAATTACAGCCCCGGGCCTACCGATTACCGGCGCTCGGCCCCGACGGTCACGAGGGTGGGCATGTGGCACTTTGCTCGAGCAACAACACGACTGTAAGAGTACGCAGCGGCCTACTCTGAGGGCCCGGTCATTTCGACGGATTAAAGGTCCACTCCTTATCCGGTGACCGGGAGGGATGCAGGGGAGGAGGACTGCATTCAGTGACGCCTATCTTTAACGGCCAAAAACAAAAAAACTCAAGACAGAAAGAGGTGGGCTACTTAGAAGAAAACCACGCTTCGGGACGAAGCTAAGAGAGGGAGGAGGTAGTGTCACACCTGAAGATATCACGGGTCGGTACGTACCCTTAGAGAGGTACGTACCAGAGGAAGTTGGCACTGGTAGCTAGCTATTCTGAAGATCAGCCCAGAGAGTCTAGGCGGGAGATAAGGGAACGGAGTTTGGGCTTACGGCCGAGACCGGTCGTAAGAGTACTAAACTCCGGGATGAGGGATTTGATTGCATACGAACAGGAGACTGGCTAGACTTGGGCAGACTCCCGAAAGGAGCTGCCACATCACCCGAAAGGTGTACGTGAAAGAGGGTCTAGGCGCAGCGACTCCATCTCGGTGCAGGAGGAACTCATCTCTCTTATCTAGAACCCAGCCAGGACCAATGAGTTGCCCACGGGGTCAAAAGACCTCGGAGGAATAGTTAGCCCGAGTCATCAGATCTCACGACGCCTCAGTTGATATATATATCGACTCTTCTCTCCCGAAAAGAAGGAAGAGCCAGACCGAACACTACCACCGAAACCCACATACAAGATCTAAGATTATTCCGTTGTGAATTATCGAAAGTAGCCTGATTACCCTTGATTCAACCCGCACTCTGGTTACGAGACAACCCCAGTGTCACATGTGACCATATCGCGCAGATTTGTTGCGCGATGTGATCACGTGGGGTTCTGAGTCCAATCCACGCCAAGGCGCTAGCTACAGCGTCGGTAGGCTTGGCGTTGCCGCCGCTGTGGTTCGCATTCCTAGCGTAGCCGTTTCGCCGCCTGCTAGGTACGTTCACCCAGCTTGCCCACCCACACTTACCGTTGTCCCGCACATTTACGCAGTTCGCAATCTGACTCCGTTCATGTCAACGCGCGGCAGACGATCCAAGTCATTTCTTCAAGAAAAGTTTCCAGCCACGCATCACATATCCTGTCCAAACATCCCGTCTAGTACGGAGCATCCAGTCATGCCGCCAGCACCCTGTCCATCTGCGCATCTAGTCTCGCGGCAAACATCCTGTCGAGCACCGAGTATCCATCGACGCGCATACAGTTCGCAGTAAACATCCTGTCGAGCACCGAGCCCATCGCCGCGTGTTCATTTCGCGGCAAACATCCTGTCGAGCACTAAGCATCCAGTGCCAAGCATTCAGCATCGCCGCAAACATCCCGTTGTGTGCCGAGCATCCCGCCACGCAGCACATATCCTGTCGAAACATCCCGTCGGGCACGAAGCTTCCAGTCTCGCGGCAAACATCCTAGGGAGCACTGATCATCCAGCCTTACTGCAGACATCGCGCCTCGCGCCGCGCATTCGGTCGGGCTTTGAGCATTCCGTTGCGAGTACAAAGCATGTGACCATATCGCGCAGATTTGTTGCGCGATGTGATCACGTGGAGTTCTGATGATTATTTGTCTAATACACGCCAAGGCGCTAGCTGCAGCGGCGGCAGGCTTGGCATTGCCGCCGCTGTGGTTCGCATTCCTGGCGTAGCCGTTTCGCCGCCTGCTAGGTACGTTCACCCAGCTTGCCACCCACACTTAACGTTGTCCCTTGCGCGGTTTGCGGCTAGGAAAAACGGAATGTACATACTATTCGCCATGATCTATATAGGTCACACGCGAATAATGAATAAACAAATATTTTTTTTAAAACGTTGTCCCGCACATCTATGCAGTTCGCAACCCGACTCCGTTCATGACAACGCGCGGCAGACGATCCCAAGGCATTTCTTCAAGAAAACTTTCCTGCCACGCTGCACGTATCCTGTCGAAACATCCTGTCGAGTACCGAAGCCAGTCATGCCGACAACATCCCGCCGCGCACCACGCATTCGGTCGCGGTTCGAGGATTCCCTTGCGAGTATCTATAACGTATGTGACCATATCTCGCAGATTTGTTGCGCTATGTATTGGTTATGTGGCGTTCAGGTGCCTAGCAGTGCCATCCTAGCCAAGGCGCTAGCTACAGCAGCGGCAGACTTGGCATTGCCGCCGCTGTGGTTAGGGTTTCCTAGTGTTGCTTCGCTGCTTGCTAGGTACGTTCACTCAGCTCGCACACTCACACACTTACCGTTGTCCCTCGCATGCGAGTATGAATAAACCAAAAAAAAAACTTACCATTGTCCCGAAAATTTAAGCAGTGCGCATTTGACTCCGTTCGTGACAACGCGAGACAGACAATCCCGTGTCACTTCTTCAAGGAAACAAGTCCAGCCGCGCAGTACATATCTTGTCGACCGCGGAGCATGCAGCTATGCCGGAAACAACCCGTTGCGCACCGTTCATCCAGCCACGCAGCACACATCCTGTCCAACACTGAGCAGGCAATCCTGACGAAAAATGCCATCGCGCATGGGGCATCGGCGTCCTCTGCTAGCTCGCCGTCGGTGTCGCTGGCACCCTTAGCAACGGAGCATTGCGCAACCCAAAGTAGAGAATACCTAGATGTCGGCAGTGGGAGATCAGGGTTGGCGTAAGGAAGTTGCTGCAAGAAGAGTAGGCCGCAACGTAGGTGTTGCACTTCACCTGACTTATCCGGCCATAGCGCCAGTCACAGACCTACTGTTAGTATTCGTACAGTTCACCATCTTTGCACGTCCTCTTGACCCTGTTCTATTTCACCGCGACTATAATATCACAAGGTTCAGGTTACACCAGACGTTGCAATTTTTTTGAGAGTCCTTTGTGTAACGAAACTTAGCAGCGGCAGGCTTGGCACTGCCGCTAGCCTGAGGCTGGGTGCCTGTTGAAAGAATACCGATTAGCGATGAGGATAGAAATGAGCGATTGGAGTTCGATGAGTCTGAAGGCTGTATGAGATGTGAAAACACGAGGCGTATGGATTCTGGTATTTCGAGTGGTTCACAACTTCGTTGTTCTATTCGATTGTACAGAAGAAAAGAAGAAGAAGAAGAGAAAGAACCCGCCGAACAAAGATCCTCCACTCACACTTCCCCGCTTGCAATCGTGTCCTCAACAAACTCAGTCCTCAACAAACTCAGAGGCACAAGCGCCAAATCTAGACGACGCGTGAGAAGCATTTCCAACACACCCCCTCTTCTCACGCCGAGACTTTCTAAAGGACCAAATGCAAAGAACAAAATACAGGACAACCATTACCGGATTCCCGTCGACCTCATTAAAAACCTGTGCAGTGAAAACCCTGTAGGAAAAACAGCTGCTATCAGGAAAAAGAGTGCCGACACCAACAATACCAAAGTCAGATCAAATCAAATCAAATACCAAACTGAAATCAAATTCAAAAAACACAATTAAAACAAACAAACTTTTCGGTTCCTTCTCTCTTCATTCGTGCTCGCTACTTCCGTTGCTGAATCCTTCCGCCATGCGGCTGGTCTGCACCCCCTCTTCCTTGCCAGAGATCTGGCGGCCGGTCCGCACCCCCTCTTCCTTGCTGGTGTAATTGCGAATGGTGCTTTACCAAGCCAGTGAGCTGCAACAGCTGCTCATGTCGGGGTGTGGCGAGCGGTTTCGTGAGGAGGTCGGCCGGATTTGCTGCCGAGGTAACATACTGAAACTTGACTAATCCTCGCTGCTGCTCGTCATGGACATGGTGATACTTGACATCGATATGCTTCGATTTTTGGCGTACAACTCCAGAAGTGATCAGTTTGAGAGCTCCCTGATTATCACATCCAATAGGCACCGGCCCTTCCGACATTTGCACCTGCATTGCATCTGCTGCTTCCTTGGTCATGCGCTTCAACCAGAGGCTTTCTCTAGTGGCGTGTGAGCAGGCGATATACTCGGCCTCGAGTGTTGAGAGAGCCACCACGCTCTGCGATTTTGCTTGCCAGTGGATCGGTCCGGATACGGCCAGTTCGTCCTTGTCATCAATATGTCCGAGACTGAAAACACACCCTCCAATGGATTTTCGGGTCATGAGGTTTCCTGCCCAGTCAGAATCAGTGAAGCCGACAATGGAGACATGGGAGTTGTGTATGTCTGGTCCGTGTGAGTTGTGAGTTCCGCTCCGTCCATGAGTGAGTCGTCGGTAATGGATTCGGAGTTAGGACGTCGTTTTCAGGTATCGTAATACCCTCTTTGCAGCGGTCAGGTGCATTTGAAGAGTTTGAACATTGTACCGACTTAGGGCAGTGACGCTGAAGGCGATATCCGGTCTGCTTCCCAGTGCCGCATACATCAGAGAGCCGACGATAGACAGGTACTCCTTACGATTGGCAATCTTGTCTTCGCAGTCGGTATTCGCAAGATCCACTTGATGATCAAGGGGCGTCTTTGCTGATTTTGCATCCTGCTGTCCAAACCTTTTCAGAATTGTGTCAATGTATGCCCACTGGCAGATACTTATGCTCCCGTCTTCTCCTCTCTCAATTTCTATGCCTAGAAACCTCTTGGCTGCTCCGAGATCGCACATCTTGTATTTTGCCTGCAGCAGCCTCTTGATTTCGCGTCCTTTTCCTTTTCTTCCATCATACGCTATCAGCAAATCATCCACATAGAGTATCAGTAGTACTCCAGGTTGGAGATACAGGTTGGGGTCCTCCGCCGACTGCCGAAATCCGAGGGATTGTAGGTATCCATTGATATCCTCAAACCACAGCCTCGGCGCCTGCTTCAGTCCATATAGTGCTTTTCGAAGTAGCAGCACTCTTCCATCTGGCATACATGGTTCCAGCCACTCGATTCCAGGAGGAGTTGCCATATGGATGTTGTTTCGATCGATTTTCGGATTGAGGAATGCTGTGACCACGTCCATGTGATCTACGTTCCAGCCGTGTTGTGCAGATAGTGCCAGTAGGAGCCGAACAGTTGTCATTTTGGAGACCGGAGCGTATGTTTCATCATAGTCGATCCCTTCCTTCTGCGCATATCCTTTGATGACCAATCCTGCCTTGTACCGGGTTGATCCGTCCGGGTTGATCTTTCTTCGATAGACCCATTTGCATCCAATTGGTTCTCCACTTCCTTCGGTGTGTCTCCTTACTTGGTCATGGTCAGCACCAAACGTGTGAGTTCCTTGAACAGCATCAAATGTATGATTCTCAAGCAGCACCTGCCATTCCTGACGCATGGCCTCTTCCCATTCTCTCGCCTGAGAACTCCTGAGTGCCGCCTCATATGTGGCTGGCTCATTCTCCGCCCCATTGATTGTCCCAATCTCATCTTCGCCAGCTGTGGCTTCGGCGTTTTCAGCTGCAGCAGCCCCAGCAATTCCCAGACTCAGAAAGGCTGATGCAAGGTGCTCCGAAGACGTCCAATCACCCCCTTCTTCGTGCGCCTTGCTCATTGCAGCTTTATTTGTCTCAACTCTTGCCTTGCTTCTCGTTCGGGTAGATACGTAGTCATCTGTCAATAGTGATTTTGTTAGCCTTTTTCTCTCTTTTTGATTCTATCTAGTCGGGAGGGATGTTGGATAAAGCAGTAAAATCATGAGTAGAGCAGAAAGGAAAAAAAAAAACTTGTTCCCTTTCCGCCTGGTGGGCCCCTTTTCGGCACCACCTCCTAATCTTGTTTCCGCCTTTCCCGGCGGGCTTCTCTTCAGCTACACCTCATAGCTTTTTTTTTTTTTTTTTTTTTATTTTTTTTCGGAAAGGATGTAGAAGTAAAAAAAAAACATAAAAAAAGCAAAAATAAATTCA
>Ga0307508_10003592_pt1 | contig 15601 bp, 14 predicted proteins | sample 9_EM_MG_FD_203089 | JGI IMG/M metagenome (GOLD analysis project Ga0307508, IMG submission 203089) | Populus trichocarpa ectomycorrhiza microbial communities from riparian zone in the Pacific Northwest, United States - 9_EM | ecosystem: Host-associated > Plants > Roots > Unclassified | place...
AGGAAGCCAGGGTCCATCTGGCCGGCGAGGTTCTGGAGCTCGTCGGGGTCCTGGGTGAGGTCGTAGTACTCCAGCTCGCCGGTCGAGCGCTCGATGTATTTGTAGGTGGGCGTGCGCAGGCCGAGGTGCGAGGGGTATTCCTGGATGGTGGCCGACTCGGAGGGCTCCAGGATGCCGCCGGTTCCCTGGGGCAGCTCGCGGAAGGCGAACTGTTCGAGCAGAACGGCGCGGCGCCATCCGGCCGGAGCCGTGCCTCCCAGGAGTGGCAGCAGGGAGCGGCCGTCAGGACGGCTGGTGAGGTGGGCTCCGGCGAGGGCCGCGAAGGTGGGGGCGAAGTCGACGTTCTCGACGAAGGCGTCGACTGTGCGGCCGGCGGGGACTCCCGGACCGCGGACCAGGAGCGGCACGCGGATGTCTTCTTCATAGGGCGTGTACTTGCCCGCCCGCATCCGGTGCTGGCCCAGGTGATAGCCATTGTCGGAGGTGAAGAAGATGTAGGTGTTGCCCAGCCGGCCGGTGTTGCGCAGCACCCGCACCAGGGTGGCGACCATTTCGTCGACCGCCTGCAAGGACTGCAAGCGCAACCGGTATTGCGTGTCGAGGGTCGCGATGTCCTGCTTGGACAGCGCGGCCAGCTTGCTCACCGCCTCCGGCTTGTCGCTCACGTCGGCCTCGTTGAAAGACGGAGTACGCGGCGCCTTGACACCGGGGAAGAGCTGGGCATGGCGCGGCGCCGGCGTGTAGGGCTTGTGCGGCGCATAGGGTGCCAGATAGAGGAAGAACGGAACCCCGTCCGCCGCCGCGCCGCGGATGAATTGGCGGGCACGCCCGGTCATCACGTCGGTCAAATAGTCGTCCGGAGTGTGGCCGTGCTTGACCAGGGTGCCGTTCTGGTTCAGCGTGTAGTTGAATTCGTTGTAGGCGGCACCGCCGATCGGCACGTCCCATTCATCCCAGCCGGGTGGCACGTGGGTGTTCTCGGCGCCGGCCGGGTAGGCGTTGACGTATTTACCCATCAGCGCGGTGCGGTAGCCGGCGGCGTGAAGGGCCGTGCCGATCGTGGTGTCCTCCAGGCCGTTCTCCAGGAAAATCTTGTAGCCGCCGTCCGGCTTGGCGTTGGTGTAGACGTGATGGTTGTGGGTGTATTCGCCGGTGAGGATCGAGGAGCGCGACGGGCAGCAGAGCGAGAGGGGGACGAAGTCGTTGCTGAAGGTGATTCCCTGGTTCGCGATCAGGCCGCGGACGTTGGGCATGTAGGCCAGGGAATTGAGCTCCAGGTCCTGGTCGTCGGTGAGCAGGAAGATGATGTTCGGCCGGTTGTCCTTCTGCATGTCCTTCTGAAGGGGCCGGACCGGTCCGTGGCTGTGGGCAAGGCCGGCGGTCAAGAGGAGAACGCCGAGTGGGATCAGCAGGAGGCGTTTCATACCAACTTTCAATGATGCGGCGGCGCGACGGGCATCGGCTGCGCTTCGAGCTGGCGGCAGGTGTCGCCGGCACAGGTGCTCAAGGCATGGACGATGGCGGAGAGACGGTCGAGGAACTTCGCGGGCATCCGCTTCGCAAGGTTTTGCAGCTCATAGGGATCGTTCACCAGGTCGTAGTACTCCCGCTCCTGGGTGACGTATTCGACGTATTTGTAGGTCGGCGTGCGCAGACCGATATGCGTCGGATGATCCACCGGACCATCCTCCGGCGAGTTTTCCGACGGCTCGAGAATGCCATCCGGCCCCTCGGGCTGCTCGGTGAAGGTGAACTGTTCGAGGAGGACGGCGCGGCGCCACGGCGATGGAGCCGCACCGCCGGCCAGAAGAGGCACCAGCGAGCGGCCGTCGTAGGGGGTGTCCAGCGTCGCGCCGGCCAGCTCCGCGATCGTCGGCGCGAAGTCCACGTTCTCCACAAAGGCGTCGACCGTGCGGCCGGCGGGGACGCCCGGACCGCGGATCAGCAGCGGCACCCGGATGTCCTCTTCATAAGGGGTGTATTTGCCCGCCTTCATCCGGTGCTGCCCCATGTGATAGCCGTTGTCCGAGGTGAAGATGATGTAGGTGTTGTCGAGCTGGCCGGCATTGCGCAAGGCGAGCACCACACTGGCCACCATCTCGTCGACCGCCTGGAGCGATTGCAGACGCAGACGGTATTGCGCGTCGAGGTCGGCGATGTCCGCCTTGCTCAGCAAGGGCTGATTGTGCAGGGTGCTCGGCTTGTCGCTGACGTCGGCCTCGTTGAACGACGGAGTGCGCGGCACGCGGACGCCCGGGAAGAGCTGGGCATGGCGCGGCGCCGGCGTCGAAGGCCGGTGTGGCGCGTACGGGGCGAGATAGAGGAAGAACGGCGCCTTGGCCGCTACCGACGCGCGGATGAACTGGCGGGCGCGCAGGCTGATCACGTCGGTCAGATAATCGGCCGGCGCATGACCGTGCGGGATCAGCGTGCCGTTCTGATTCATCATGTAGTCGAATTCGTTGTAGGCGGCCCCGAAAATGGGCACGTCCCACTCGTCCCAGCCGGGCGGCACATGCGTCGCGTCGGAGCCGCGCGGGTAGCCGTTCAGGTACTTGCCGAGGAGCGCCGTGCGATAGCCGGCGGCGTGCATCGCCGTGCCGAGGTTCGCGTCCTCATGTCCAAGATCGAGAAAACGCTCGTTGCCGCCGTCCGGCGGAGTGACGGTGTAGACCTGATGATTGTGCGTGTGCTCGCCGGTCAGGATCGAGGCGCGCGACGGGCAGCAGAGCGACAGGGGCACGTAGTCGTTGGTGAAGCTGAGCCCCTGCTGGGCGATCAGGCTGCGCACGGCGGGCATGGAGCTCATGGAGTTGAGCAGCAGGTCCTGATCGTCGGTGAGGATGAAGACAACGTTCGGCCGGGTGCCCGCAGAGGCCGCGGTCTTCGCGACGGTCGAGACGGGCTCACCGCCGCCCGGAGCCCGGCGAGCAGCGAGAGCCCCAAATGCGGCGAGAAGCGCGGCGAGCGCGCACAGGGAGATCGAGAGAACACGTTGCGACCGGATCGGCATCTCTTCCCAGTGTACGCGAGGCCGCGAGGAGATGTTTACGCCGGCTTGGCGCTCTTGAAGTGCTGATCGACGCGGTCCCAGGCATCTCGGGTGGCGTGCTTGGCTTCGTGCCAGCCGAGCCGGGTGTCGCCCTTGACCTTGTCCCAATCGCGCGCCAGCTCGGTCTCCGCCTCGCTCCAGGCGCAGTCGCCGTAGCGGCAGCGCGCCTCCCAGCCATACTTGTAGGCCGGCTGCAGATCCTCGTAGGTGCGGCCCTGGGCATACGGGCGCGATCCGTAGCTGCTGCGCCAGAACGCGTCCTCTTGCGCCGGATCGATCGACTCGGCGATCCCCTGGCCGGCCAGGCCGCCGGCGACACCACCGACCGCGGCGCCGATCATCGCGCCGACCGGACCGCCGACCGCGCCGCCGATCACCGCACCGAGCGTACCGCCGCCGGCCGCGCCGACTCCGGTGCCGACCGGGTGCTTGCCACCGCCCTCGGTCGAGAGGGGGTCGAGATTGGCGTCGGCGGCGGTTTCCGGCTCCAACGTATGCGTCGCGGTCCTGCCTGAAGTCGTCCGGTCGTCATAGGCCATGATCTGCTCCTCCTGGTGAATCGGACCGTTGCGGCCCGTGAGACCTCCTATTGCAAGGGAAGGGCCAGGCGCGTTCCGTGAAAACGGTTTCAGACGTTTTTTTGGAGGGGTGGGGGCTGTCTTCGCCATTGACTTCTGGTATAGTCTGGTCGTTAGCTATGAATAGGCGCTTCCACACCCTTCGCTTAGCCTTCGCAGGTTCCCTTGGAGTCCTGCTGATGGTGATGTTGGTGTTTGCCGGCCTGTTGGGCCAGTTGAACCGCCTCTCCGCCAAGGAATCACGCCTCCGGAGCAAGATTGGAGCGACATCCCAGCTCGCTGCCGCACCGTCGGTGACGCATCCCAGCCGGCCGCTTCACTACAAGCGTCTGGCGCTGGGCAGGCGCCATTTCGCACCGGTGCGCTTTCAGCACCTGCGGGCCAAGACCGCCAGGCTGTGCAGCGTGGTTGCCGTCAACCTCTTCGAGCTGCGCAGCATCCTGCGGGCGACGTCCTATCTTGCAACCCCGAGCGCCGGCCATCGCACGACCGGCGCCCGCGCTCCGCCGTTCGCCTGAAAATCCCCTGACCGCCGCCGGGTAGCCAGCCGGAGCTTTCCTCGTGGAAAGATCCGCTCATCGGCTTTTACCCGTTCCCGTATACGCCGTCCCTCCGGGAGAGGGGAGACACCTATGACCAGACGGGGTGACTCCGCAAGCTCCGTCATGGTTTTTTCTCCTCTCTCCCAGGGGGATCGCGTTCCGAAGAGGGTTGCCTTTAGGAGCACGCTCGGGTAGCCTGCCCCTGCCATCATGACAGGCAAGACCAGCCGCCGTTCCCTCTTCCTATTTCTCGCGTTGGCTCTGATGGCCACGGGCTGCCGGCCGCACAGAGCCGCCGAAGACAAATCCAAAGTCCACGTCGGCATCGTCTTCGATGCCGGTGGCAAGGACGACCGCTCCTTCAACGCCGCCGCCTGGAAGGGCGTGCAGCACGCCGGCAAAGACTTCCCCATCGTCGTGCGCGACGCCGAGCCGGGCGACCCGAACTCCGTCGAGCCGGCCCTGCGTGCCTTCGCCGAGCGCGGCTACGACCTCGTCATCGGCGTCGGCTTCTCGCAGACCCCGATCATCGAGCAGGTCGCCAAGGACTATCCGAAGCTCAACTTCGCCATCGTCGACGGCGTCAGCCAGCTCCCCAACGTCGCCTCGTTGATCTTCAAAGAGCACGAAGGCTCCTACCTGGTCGGCATGATCGCCGCCCGCACCTCGAAGACCGGCGTCCTCGGCTTCGTCGGCGGCATGGACATCCCGCTGATCCACAAGTTCGAGACCGGCTACGAAGAGGGAGCCCGGGCGGTCAACCCCAACATCAAGGTGATCCAGAACTACGTCGGCGTCACCGACGTGGCGTGGAACAACCCGGGGAAAGGCAAAGAGCTGTCCGTGGCGCAGATCGGCAAGGGAGCGGACGTCCTCTTCGCCGCCGCCGGCAACTCCGGCCTCGGCGCCTTCGACGCCGCCGAGCAGTACGGCAAATACGTCATCGGCGTCGACTCCGACCAGAACTGGGTGAAGCCCGGCTTCGTCCTCACCAGCATGGTCAAAAGGGTCGACAACGCCGTCTACCAGATCGTCCGCGACCGCGTGAACAACCAGTTCAAAGGCGGCATCCACGTCTACGGCCTGGACAACGACGGCATCGGCTACGCCATGGACCAGTACAACCAGAAGCTCATCCCGCCGCAGGTGATCCAGGAAGTCGAAGCCGCGAAGCAGAAGATCATCCGCGGTGAGATCAAAGTCACCGACGCGATGGCGAAGTAGCTTATGACCTCAAATCACCCCCCCGCAATCGCCCCGATCACGTAGAACGGCTCCTCGCCGCGGGCAACGGCGTCGGGCAGCGGCGCATCCGGCGGGTCGTGGGAGATGTCCTGCCCGCAGACGAAGTAGCGCAGGAAGGCGCGGCGCTGCTGGGTGACGTGGTCGCGGATCGTCCCCCGCAGCACCGGATAGCGGGATTCGAGCGCGTCGAGGACGGTGCGTTGGGTCACCGGTCCCTCGATCGCCTCGGTCGGGAGCTCGACGTCTCCGTCGACGCGGGCGAGGACCCGCAGATGCGGCGGCAGCACGACGTGGATCATGGCAGGGTCTGGACCTCGACGGAGAGGACGGCCGGCAGGTCGCGGACGATGGGCGCCCAGTTGTCTCCCGCGTCGGCAGAGGAGTAGACCTGCCCTCCCGTGGTGCCGAAGTAGACGCCGCACGGATCGAGCTGGTCGACCGACATGGCGTCACGCAGCACGTTCACGTAGCAGTCGCTCTGCGGCAGGCCACGGGTGAGCGCTTCCCACTCGTTGCCGCCCGTGCGGCTGCGGTAGACGCGCAGCTTCCCCTCGGGCGGGAAGTGCTCCGAGTCGCTCTTGATCGGCACGACGTAGAGGGTGTCCGGCTCGTGCGCGTGAACATCGATCGGGAATCCGAAATCGGTCGGCAGGTTGCCGCTGATCTCGTGCCAGGACTCGCCCGCGTCGTCGCTGCGCATGACGTCCCAGTGCTTTTGCATGAACAGCACGTCCGGACGCGCCGGGTGCATGGCAATGTGGTGGACGCAGTGGCCGACCTCGGCCGTGGGGTCGGGGATGAATTCCGAGCGCAGTCCGCGGTTGATCGGTGTCCAGGTCCGGCCGCCGTCGTCGCTCCGGAACGCTCCCGCGGCCGAGATGGCGATGTACATCCGCTCGGGGTGGCTCGGATCGAGCAGGATGCTGTGCAGGCACATCCCGCCGGCGCCCGGCTGCCATTTCGCTCCCGAAGGGTGCTCGCGCAGACCGGACAGCTCGTGCCAGCTCTGGCCGGCGTCGGTCGAGCGGAACAGGGCGGCATCCTCCACCCCGGCGTAGACCGTATCGGGATCGGTCAGCGAGGGCTCGAGGTGCCAGACGCGCTTGAACTCCCAGGGGTGCTGCGTGCCGTCGTACCACTGGTGGGTGCCGGGGACCCCGTCGTACACGAACTTGTTGCCGACCGCCTCCCACGTCTTGCCGCCGTCGTCGGAGCGCTGGACCACCTGCCCATGCCAGCCGGTGGACTGTGAGGCGTACAGCCGGTCCGGGCTCACGGGCGAGCCCTTCATGTGGTAGATCTCCCAACCTGGGAAATGGGGACCGCTGACGTCCCACTGATCGCGCTTGCCGTCCGAGGTCAGGATGAATGCGCCCTTCTTCGTGCCGACCAGGACCCGTACTCCGCTCATTCCGTGATCTCCTTCCGTACCGGGGCGCCACGACGGAATGTCATGGGCAGGCGGGTATTCTACCGCAGGACCACGATGAGTGGAGCGCCTCCACGCGACGGCAAACCGCCGCCCACATGTCCCAGCCGGACGGCTCACTGGCAGGGATAGTTGCCGATCGTGTAGTAGGGCGTGATCGTCCCGTGGCAGCCCGAGTAGCCGACGCAGACGAAGCAGTAGCCGACGACGGTCGTGTGGCTCGCGTTCGAGTAGTAGGTGTAGTCGTGGCCGGTGCGGGTGGCCGCGCTCCCGGGCGCCCCGTCGGCCAGGGCGAGGGCGAGGACGAGGAGAAGGACGACGGCGAAGGTCAAACGGCCGAGGCGGAAGGGCGTGCGCATCATGGACCTCCTGGGCGAGCGACGGCCCGCGACAAGCGGACCTCTATCTATTGTTGTGCCCCGCGCGGGCGGCGGGGGGCGCCCGGTCGGCGCGCCATACAACCCTCGCTTTGGTAGCTGCCGCGACGATCGTCTTGCCGGGTTATGCGGACGCGGAGACCCCCGATCGCTGTGTCCGTGTGCGACCTGGTTGCCGATCCCGGTGCGTACAATCACAAGCTCATCGAGATGACCGGCGACGTTCTCTGAGCCGTCGCTCGTCATGCCGCGATTTCGCGCAGTACCTCGGGATGCAATTCGGCCACTTTGATCAGTGTCTTCGCCGCTCCGCTAGGTTCGCGGCGGCCCTGTTCCCACTGTTCCAGAGTGCGTTTCGAGACCCCCAGCAACGCAGCAAACTGTACTTGCGTGAGTCCCGCGTTCATGCGTGCCCGCGCAATGGGAGAAGGCGGTTCCACCTCGACCAGCCGGCCACCGCCGGCCTTGATCTCGCGCACGCCGTCCAAAACCTCTTGCCAGATGTCGCGTCCCGCCTCGAAGTCGGCTAGAGCGCGCCCGGTGAGCTTTTTACTCATGTTCGAAGACCTCCTTCAGTTGCCGCAGAATGTGCCCAGGTATGTTCTTCTGCTTGGCCTTGGCATACAGTGTCAGCAACCACAATTCACCAGGCTCGTAGCGCACAAAGTAAATCACGCGCAAACCGCCGCGCTTCCCTGTGTCCGCTCGCTTCCAGCGAAGTTTTCGGACACCACCGGAGCCAGGAACCACCTCACCTGCTTCTGGGTGAGCCATCATGAATTGCTGCAGTACCGTGTACTCGTCGTCATCGAGGTAGACAGCACGAGCGCGCTCGAAAGCTGTCGACTCGATGAACGTGAACACGAGTCCAGGCTACGCCAGAGGCGTAATCCCGTCAACTGCCCCGCCCGGCGCCCCGGCGCGGGAGTGGTCCGGCGTGCAGCCGTCCGGACTCTTCTCGACGATGAGTCGCTGGCGGGGCTCTGGTTCGACCGCACCCAGGAGTACAGCGCACGACGGCTCCTTGCCTTCACCAATCCCCTCGGGATACCCTCCCCGTGCGATTACGAGAGGGTAGAGTCCGGCGCCGATGATTGAGCTGCGGAACATCACCAAGCGCTTCGGCAACGTCCTGGCCAACGACCGCGTCAGCCTGAAGGTCGAGCCGGGGACGGTCCATGCCATCGTGGGCGAGAATGGCGCCGGCAAGTCGACGGCGATGCGGATCGCCTATGGCTTCTACTCCGCCGACAGCGGGGACATCCTGGTCGACGGCGTCGCGCAGCGCATCGCGAGCCCGCAGGACGCCATCAGCCGCCACATCGGCATGGTCCACCAGCACTTCATGCTGGTCGAGACGATGACGGTGGCCGAGAACATCGTGCTCGGCGCCGAGCCGGGGAGCGCCGCCGCTCTCGATCTCAAGGGAGCCGAGGCGCAGGTTCGGCGGCTTTCCGAGGAGCTGGGGCTCGCGGTCGATCCGCGGGCGCCGATCAGCGAGCTGTCGGTCGGCCAGCAGCAGCGGGTGGAGCTGCTCAAGGCCCTCTACCGCCAGGCGCGGCTGCTCATCCTCGACGAGCCGACCGCGGTGCTCACGCCGCAGGAGGTGGCGGAGCTGTTCGCCATCCTGCGCCGCATGCGCGAGCAGGGGAAGACGATCGTCATCATCACCCACAAGCTTTCCGAGGTGCTGGAGCTCTCCGATAACGTGACGGTGATGCGCGATGGCAAGGTCGTAGGGCAGCCTCTCAAGACGAAAGAGACCAACGCGGCCGAGCTGGCGCGGTTGATGGTGGGGCGCGACGTGCTGCTGCGGGTCGAGAAGAAGGCGGCACAGCCGGGCGATACGGTGTTGCAGGTGCAGGACCTCAAGGTGACCGCGGCCGATCGCACCCGACGGCTCGACGGTGTGTCGTTCACCGTGCGGGCCGGCGAGATCGTGGGCGTCGCAGGCGTCGAGGGAAACGGCCAGACGGAGCTGATCGAAGCGCTCGCGGGTCTCGTTCCGGCGGCGCGGACGAGCGGCTCCATCCGCCTGGCCGGGGATGACATCTCCAGCCTCGACGCGCGGCAACGCAAAGAGCGCGGCATCGCGCACATCCCCGAAGACCGCCACCGGCGCGGCCTGCTGCTCGATTTCGATCTGGCGGAGAACAGCATCCTCGGCGTGCAGCGGAGCCGGCCGATGGCGGTGGGACCGGGCGGCGTCTGGCTCGACGAGGCGGCCATCCACCAGCGCGCGGAGCGGATCGTCCACGATTTCGACGTGCGACCGCCGAACATCGCCCTGCCGGCGCGGTCGCTCTCCGGCGGCAACCAGCAGAAGCTGATTATCGGCCGCGAGCTCGATCTGCATCCGCGGCTGCTCCTGGTGGCGCAGCCGACGCGCGGCGTCGACATCGGCGCGATCGAATTCATCCACCGCCAGATTCTCGCCTTGCGCGACGGCGGCTGCGCCGTCCTCCTGGTCTCCGCCGAGCTCGAAGAAGTAACCGCCCTCGCCGACCGCCTGCTCGTCCTCCACCAGGGGAAGATCGTCCGCGAGGTCGACCCGGCGCGCACCACCACCGCGGAGATCGGACTGCTGATGACCGGAGGCTCCCCCGCATGAAGCTGCTGCGTCAACTGATCTACCCGCTCCTCGCCGTGGCCGCGGCCTTCCTGGTGGGCAGCATCTTCATCCTGCTCATCGGCGACGATCCGATCGAGACCTATTCGCTGCTCATCGGCAGCGCGCTCTCCTGGCCGGACGGCATCGGCTACACGCTCTTCTACGCGACGCCGCTCATCTTCACCGGCCTCGCCGTGGCGGTGGCGTTCCGTTGCGGGCTGCTCAACATCGGTGCCGAAGGGCAGCTCATCGCCGCCGCCTTCGCGACCGCCTGGGCGGGCATCACCTTCGCGGGCCTGCCGGCGTGGATTCTCATCCCCCTCTGCTGCCTCGCGGCGATGGGGACCGGCGCCGTCTGGGCCGGCGTGCCCGGCGTGCTGCGCGCCCGTTTCGGCGCTCACGAAGTCATCACCACCATCATGATGAACTTCATCGCTGTGGCCCTGGCTTCCTACTTCACGCAGTACCACTACAAGAAGGAAGGGGACGCCATCCTGGAGACGGTGCCGATCGGGGAGAGCGGCCATATCGCGCGTTTTGGCAAGTTTCTGCCCGGATTTCCGGAACGCATCCCGCTCAACCTGGCCTTCGTGCTCGCGCTCGTCGCCTGCGTTCTGGTCTGGATCTTCCTCTGGCGCACCCGCTGGGGCTACGAGATCCGTGCCACCGGAGCGAACCCGGCCGCGGCGGCCTACGGCGGCATCTCGACCGCGCGCCAGATCGTCCTCGCCATGGCGGTCTCCGGCGGCTTGGCCGGCATGGTCGGCATCGGCGAAGTGCTCGGCTACCGCTACCGCTACTACGACGGCTTCTCGGCCGGCTACGGCTTCACCGGCATCGCCGTCGCGCTCCTCGGGCGCAACCATCCGGTGGGAGTGCTCCTCGCCGCCCTCCTCTTCGGCGCCTTCCTGCGCGGCGCGCTCTTCGTCGACATCTTCACCGAGCACGTATCGAAGGATCTCGTGCTGGTGCTCCAGGGCGTAATCATCCTCTTCGTCGCCTCCGAAGCGCTTTTCCGAGGCCGCGCCGCGCGCCTGGCGAGAGGGAAGGTGTAAGCCATGCGCGATATCTTCAAGATCGCCCTCCTCTTCTCCACCATCCGGCTTGCCACGCCGCTCCTCCTGGCGTCACTCGGCGGTCTGTGGTCCGAGCGTTCCGGAGTGATCAACATCGCGCTCGAAGGCTTGCTCCTCGCCGGAGCCTTCACCGCCGCCGTGGTCACCCACCTCCTCCACAACCCCTGGCTCGGCCTCACCGCCGCCATCCTCGCCGGCATGGCGACCGCGCTCGTCCACGCCTTCGTCTGCATCACCTGCAAAGCCGACCAGGTGGTGAGCGGCATGGCGATCAACATCCTCTTCCTCGGCCTGCCGGCCCTCCTCTCCGGAGCCTTCTTCGATTCGACCGGAGCGACCCCGCAGATCCCGAAAGGCGAGCTCCTGCCGATCGCGCCCATCGTCATGGCCTTCGCGCTGGTGCCAATCACCTGGTACGTCTTGAACCGCACCCGCTTCGGCCTCCGTCTGAGGGCCGTCGGAGAGAATCCGGAAGCCGCCGACACCGCCGGCATCCGGGTCGAAGCCGTCCGCTACGCCGGAGTCATCCTCTCCGGAGCCCTGGCCGCCATTGGAGGCGCCTACCTCTCGATCGGCCAATCCTCCCTCTTCACCCGCAACATGAGCGCCGGCCGCGGCTTCATCGCCCTCGCCGCCCTCATCTTCGGAAAATGGCGCCCCGTCCAAACCATGCTCGCCTGCCTCCTCTTCGGCCTCGCCGAAGCGGTCACCATCCAGATGCAGGGCGTGACGCCGATCCCGGTGGAATTCATCCAGATGATCCCGTATGTGCTGACGATTGTGGTGCTGGCGGGGTTCATTGGGCTGTCGAGGCCGCCTCGGGCTTTGGGGTTGCCTTATGAGAAGAAGCGGTAGGGCGCGGGTTTTTTCTTTCGGGTTGGGGGAAGGGCTGAAAGCCCGGGCTCCCTCAGCCCGGGGCATCGCCCCGGGTTTGGGCCGTAATGAAGCTTTGGCCGGTTGAAAACCGGCGAGATCACGCCGGCCCGAAAGCGCCACGACCGACGGAAGAAAAATGCCGCAGCCCCTTTCGCGCATCCTGGTGCATCTGATCTTCAGCATGAAGAACCGGGTTCCGTTCCTGACCCCAGAGATCCGCGCCGAATTGCATCCATATCTCGCGGTGGTCTTGACCGAAGGCGGCTGCCCCGTATCTTACCCGATCTGAGGGAGTGCGACACCCCCTAACGGCCTACACATTTCGCCGAGACTAGTGTCTAAATGTCTGGGCACGACCGCATCCGGAACGCCATATGAGAACTTCTACATCCAACACTAGCAGACACATATCCTACAGCTCGATATCGAGATTCCTATCGGCCTTAATTTTGCTGCTTCTCGCTTGGCCACCAGCGTGCGCGGGACAGACTCCTTCTCGCGACTCCACCGTTGTCCTATATATTACAGGACCGGTACTACGTAAGCCTCTGGATGAAAAGCTTCGCGCCGAAGTTAGCGTTTACGATCATGTAGGCTCGTGGCGAATTAACAATCCATACATATTCCGAGTCCATTGGGCTGCGATTGATGTGGCTCATGGCACCCTTTTGCTGCCTACCGCTGGAGAAGGCCACATAAAAGCACTGACCCTCTCCCTAGATAAGTCCTGCCTAAACGCGCTTGGGGCCTTCCTCTATAGCATCTTTCCCAGAGTCAAACCAAGCCCAGAACCTGGACATGAACCCGCAAAAGTGTTACGAATAGAAGCCGCTCTCTCTCCGGAGCAACAACCGAATGGCTTGGCGATCAGAATAAAGGTGACCATCTTTGGCCCGGATGGCAATACGCTGGATACAATCGAGGCAATTGGGGCTGGGACCCCTCGAAAACTGCCCTACTGGTCGGTAGAATCGGGTTGGCGAGACATCTCTACACAGGCTCTGCTCGCGGCGTTCGATAACCTGGACCAGGCTATCCGCGCCAGCCAGCCCCTGGGTCTCTACGTGAAAGGGTTGGTCGAGCAGCGAGCTCTTCCCGCGGGCCTATTGGTGACTGCTCGCTTTGACGATAGTGGTTCTCTCTTCCCAGATGGACGCCTCGACGCAGGTGAAGAGGCACGGCTGCTTGTGGAAGTTTCCAATCAGGGTCCTGGAACAGCCTATGGAGTGGTCGTCCAGGCCAAAACCCAGGATCCGCAGGTGATAGTTACTGGGGATGACTCTCTAGGGGATGTCATTTCCGGCCAGCAACGTGAAGTCGTGTTGCAGGTCGCCGGGAGCTTGGCCCTAACCTCTGGCCTTGTCAAGTTGCGGATCGATGCATCGGAGAAGCGAGGATACGGAGCCCGGCCGGTTCAGGTTGAGGTGGGGACGAGCCGGCTCCTCCCTCCGAAGCTGGAGATCGCAGACATTACCCTGAACGACCGCTCCGGCCGCGCCAAGGGAGACGGCGACGGCCAGCCTGGCAATGGCGAGACCATTGAAGCAGTTGTGCGGATCCGCAATGCTGGCGTCGGGGAGGCTGCCGGTGTGTCGGTCACCATGGCGTCGCCGAAGGGAACGGCCGAAATCTTAGAACCGAAGGTTGTCTTGCCTCGGATTGCGGCGAACGGAGTCGGCGAGGCGCGGCTCCTGTTCCGCCTACCAATCAACGTTCAGGAGCCCGATCTCCATCTGTCCTTCATGACGGTGGAGGCCCGTGGTCCGCAGGTAGGCTCCGTCACGAGAGAGCAGACCTGGAAGATCCGTACAAAGCGTCCCGGAGTTGAGTTGGCCTACCGGCTCTACGACGGGGGCTCGGCAGGTTCCGCTGGCAACCGGGACGGCAAGGTGAATAACGGCGAGCGGATCGAAGTCGCGATCACACCGACCAACCGTGGAGATCTGCCGGCCCGAGGCGTGAGCATTACGGTCGAGTCTGACGATCCCAAGCTGGTCCCGCGGCCCGCGAGGCTCGACATAGGTGATCTGCCCCCGCAAGCGGAGGGAACGGCGCAGCGTTTCGTTTTCGAGGTGCCTCGCGGCTATGGGCTCGATCGGCCCGACGGAGATCTGCACTTCTCGCTGGTGACTTCCCAGCAGGACTTCCCAGTGCGCAAGGAGCCGGTGTCTTTCGCGTTTCATGCTCTCAGGCCCGATTTCTCCCTGGAGGCGGATACGCCTGCCTCGATCATTCGAGGCACCGGCGGTGAGATGGTGCTCCGTTTGCGTAACGCTGGAGCGCTGCGCGCTGAGGATGTCGTTGTCGAAGCAACCTCAGAGGTCTCCGGCGTAGACCTATTGGATGAACGCGGCGTTCCAGTCCGCTCGCGGAAGATTACTGTCGGCGCCCTCGATCCGGGCTCGTCGGCGCCGCTGGCGAGCTTGGGCATCAGTGTCCGGCGCAACGCGGCGCTCGGCCCGGCGCCGGTGCGCATCACCTTGTCGCAGAAAGAGTTCCCACAGCTTTCCCGGACCTTTAAGATCGCTGTGACCGAAGAGGCGGCTTCGGTCATCGCGGCCCCGCGGACCGAGGAGCCGGCGGCGCGGCCGGCGCCCGCTCCTGCGCCGATGGCGCCGGCTAGCATCTCCTTTCTGCAGAACACTCAGGGCCAGCATCTGACGTGGGAGGCGATCGTCCTGCGTTTCGAGGTGCAATCGTCCACGGAGCTGACCGACGTGCGTTTGACCCAGAACGAGAGGCTTCTCCAACTCGAAGGCGGTCGACGGTCTGTGAGCACGACGGGCGGGCTGCAAGCTGTGCAGTATGAGCTCCCCGTGCAGCTCGCGGAGGGAGAAAACCGTTTCGAAGTGGTCGCCGTCACCCACCAGGGGCTTCGAACAGCGCGGTCATTGTCCCTGAACCGTGACCGTGAGGTGGGCCGCATCTGGGTGGTCGCCATCGGCGTCAGCAAATACCAGGACCCTTCGATCCCCAGTCTCGGCTATGCGGACGCCGATGCTCGCGCGATCTATGACTATTTTCGCGACACATTCGCGCTGCCGCCAAACCAGATCTTCCTGCGGACCAACGAACAGGCCACCTTGCGGGAGATCAAGAGCATTCTTGGGACCCAGCTCGCGGGGCAAGCGAACGACCCGCGCGACACCGTGGTTCTTTATTTCGCCGGCCACGGCATGCGGGACCGCGTCACAGGGAGCTTCGATCCCGATGGCCTCAGTAAGTATTTCCTCCCCTACGACACCAGCCGGACCGACCTCTACAGCACCGCCTTGGAGATGGATGAGGTCACCAACATCCTCCGCCGGCTTGTGCCGGAGCGCGTGGTGGTTCTTCTCGATAGCTGCTTCAGCGGCGCGGCAGGAGGGCGATCCCCGTTTGATCCCAAGGCGCCGGGAGAGCGCGCTCCGATCAGCGGTGAGTTCCTGGACCGGATGGCTCACGTCGGGAAAGGCCGGGTCGTGCTGACGGCCAGCGGGCCGGACGAGTCGGCCCAGGAAAGCTCCGACTTCGGCCACGGAGTGTTCACCTACTACCTTCTGGAGGGCTTGCGCGGCGCCGCGGACGAGAACCATGACGGCGAGATCGATGTGCACGAGATCTACGGATATGTCTCGGGCAAAGTCGGGAAGGCGACACGCGGCAAGCAGAACCCGAAGCTCAAGGAGCCGGACTTGGTGGGTCAGATTTTGATTGGCCGTGGCGCGGTGCACCGGCGCTGACAGGTCACCGCGGAGCCTGGGCCGACGCTTTCTCCGCCGCCCGGCGCGCGGCCTCTTCTTCATCTCCGAGTTTGAGCTCCGCGTACAACGCTC
>Ga0307508_10003594_pt1 | contig 15591 bp, 19 predicted proteins | sample 9_EM_MG_FD_203089 | JGI IMG/M metagenome (GOLD analysis project Ga0307508, IMG submission 203089) | Populus trichocarpa ectomycorrhiza microbial communities from riparian zone in the Pacific Northwest, United States - 9_EM | ecosystem: Host-associated > Plants > Roots > Unclassified | place...
CAGAGGCTGAGAGTTTTTCGAGCGTGACCGAGCAGCGCGCCCAAAGGTGGCCGATCTAGGCGCAAAGCACAGCCATAGCTCGGGCTATGGCGAGCATTTGCAACGACGAGCGGGCGCCTTTGGGCGTGATGAGCGGGCATGATCGGAAGACTCTCGGCCTCTCAGTGCAGGGCCGACGCCAGGGTCAAACCGAATTCGTGGACCGGCGCGTCGAACGGGTGCGCGTCCTCGGTCATGCAGAAGAAGGTGCCGCGCATCGTGCCGTGCGGCGTGTTCAGGCGCACCCAGCTCGTGTATTCGAAGTTCTCGCCGGGCTTCAGCAGCGGCTGGTGGCCGACGACTGCGAGGCCGCGCACCTCCTCGGTGTGGCCGTTGGCGTCGGTGATGATCCAGTGGCGCGCGATCAGCTGTGCGGTGATGTCGCCGCTGTTGCGGATCGTGATCGTGTACGCGAACGCGTGCTGGCCGGTCTGCGCGTCGGATTGCTCCGGCAGATGGCGCACGACAACGGTGCTGGTGAGTTCGGGTCTGGGCATGCGGGGATTCTGGCAGCAACAAGGTGACAACGCCGCGGGCCGAGGGGCATCGTCACTTCAGCTCACTCTAGAATTCTCGCGAAACCGAAAGTTCTCACCCATGTCCGCACGCACGTACCGCATCGCCCCGAGCATTCTGTCCGCCGACTTCGCGCGCCTCGGAGACGAGCTGCGCGACGTGATCGCCGCCGGTGCCGACTGGATCCACTTCGACGTGATGGACAACCATTACGTGCCCAACCTGAGCTTCGGGCCGATGGTCTGCGAGGCGCTGCGCAAGCATGCGGTCAAGGCCGACGGCACGAAGGTGCCGATCGACGTGCACCTGATGGTGCAGCCGGTCGATGCGCTCGCGGTGGCGTTCGCGAAGGCCGGCGCCGACCATGTGATGTTCCATCCCGAAGCGAGCCTGCACGTGGATCGCACGCTGCAGCTGATCCGCGCCGAGGGCTGCCGCGCCGGGCTGGTGTTCAACCCGGCCGCGTCGCTCGACGTGCTCGACTGGACGATCGACCAGCTCGACGTGATCCTGGTGATGAGCGTCAATCCGGGCTTCGGCGGCCAGAGCTTCATTCCCGGCGCGCTGAAGAAGATCGAGGCGATCCGCAAGCGCATCGACGCGAGCGGGCGCGACATCCGCCTCGAGGTCGACGGCGGCATCAAGACCGACAACATCCGCGCCGCGGCCGATGCCGGCGCCGACACCTTCGTCGCCGGCAGTGCGATCTTCGGCCAGCCGAACTACAAGGCGGTCATCGACGCGATGCGTTCGCGCTTGTCGGCCTGAGGGTTCACAAGGCCTCGAGTTTGTCGTCGCGCAGCCCGACCAGCACCGCCTCGCCGGTGTCGCGATCGACGCGGAACTCGCCGTAGCGCGCCTGGCTGAAACGCTCGGCCGTGCCTTCCTCGAAGAAGAATGCGTTGGTGCCGAGCCAGACCTGGCCGTTGCGGATGCGGTAGCGCAGCCGCAGCGGCGCGGCCGCAGTGTCGCCGGCGAGGTGTGCGACGCGTTGCGCATCGAGGGCGACGCCGGCGAAGGCGACTTCGCCCTCGCGCGCACGACGCTGGCCGGCCTCGTCGCGGCGCTCGAGATCGCGCGTCAGTGCGAAGCGCAGCGCCATGTAGTCGCCCTGGATCAGCGAGCGCGGATCGACCGGCGCGAGCGCCAGGTAGACCAGCTCGCCGCTGCGCTTGATGCGCTCCTTGGCGACGATCGCGGCGTTCAGCGCGCCCAGCACGAGCAGCGCGCCGACGACGATCAAGGCACGCGAAACGGCGACCGGTTTCATGCGTTCTCCTTCGAGCCCAGATGGCGTGCCGCGAGCAGCAGCAGGGCGCCCATCACCGCCATCAGCAGCGACTTGATCAGCAGGCTGGTGCCGAGCGCGTAGTAGAAGTGCGCGACGTGCAGCAGCGCGCCGACCACGCCCACCGCCATCAGCCCGCGCCGGCGCAGCGCGAAGGCGGCTGCGGTGGCGACGAGCGCACTCCCCGCCGACAGCAGCGGCCACAGCGCGAAGCCGCCGGTGTCGGGGTCGCCGGCGCCAAACCAGCGCCAGGATTCGAACGGTTGCGACACCAGCGTCGCGAACGCCAGGCCGACGATCAGCCCGGTGCCGACCGGCCGCAGCACAGGCTGCCAGCCGCGTGCGGCCCACGCGGCCTCGCTGCGGATCAGCCATACCAGGCCGGCGGCGACCGGGCCCCAGGCCGCCAGCCAGCCGACGAGCGCGAGCGGGACCGACGCGGGGGCTGTCGCGCCGTCATGGCTGCGCCACGGGTCGGGCTCGCCAAGCAGCGCGAATCGCACGGTCAGCGCCCAGGCGATCAGCGCGAACAAGGTCGACAGCGTGCGGTGCAAACGGTTCGGCATCACCAGCGCGAGCACGGTCTGCAACAGCAGCGCCGCGCTCGCGACCGGCGCGATGCCGCGCGCGTGCTCGCTCATCGCGAACAGCATCAGGCACTGGCCCGCGATCGACAGCGCCAGCGCGAGCTGCGCGACGAACACCTGCGTGCCGTCGCCGTCGACCTTGAACAGCCCCCAGGCCGCCGCGAGCAGCACGCCGCCGCAGAGCGCTGCTTCGGGCCCGTGTTCGGGACGGAACAGCATCGCGACGAAGAGCAGCAGGAACAGACCGGCGACCCAGCCGCTGGCGCCGAGCAGCAGGCTGATCGCGAGCGGCCGGTCGGTGGCGGGCGCGCCGGCCTCGACAGGGCGCGGGCTCACGACGCCACCTCTTCGGCGGCCGCGCTGCGCCACTGCCGCAGCCAGCGCATCAACAACATGCCGGCGGCGGTGGAACTGGCGATCAGCCACATCGCGACGATGAACAGCTCGCCGAGGTCATTGACGTGCAAGCTGCTCGCCAGCCACGCGGTCGAGATCGCGATCCAGCTCGCGGCGAGCAGCGTGAGCGCGAACACGTCCTGGCGGCGCAGCCACGTGCCCGCCGCGAGGGCGATCGACAGCGCGGCGTACAGCGCCAGCACCGGCGCGTCCTGGCCAACCGAGCGGCCGTGTTCGCCGGTCACGACCAGCAGCGCCGCAGCGCTGCCATAGCCCAGCCCCAGCGCGAGCAGCAAACGCAGCAGCCACAACGGTGCCGCGGCCGCGAAGCGCGTGCGGCGCCCCATCAGGAACAGGCCCGCGGCGCCCAGGTTGATCAGGCACGGCAGCATCAGCAGCGAGGCGCGGCCCAGGCCCCAGCCGCCGATGACACGCCAGAACAGGTGATCCGGCCCGAGCACGCCGCACAGCAGCGCCAGCCCGGCGTTCAGCACGCACCACCAGAGCGCCCACACGGCGCCCGACAGTGCGCCGAGCGCGAACGGCAAGCTCAGCAGCGCCCACGTGAAGAACAGTTCGTGGACATCGGCGCCGGTCTGGTAGCTCTGGCCGAACAGCGCCAGCAGCGCGCCGGTGAACAGCGTCGCGAGCAGCAGCGCGGCCTGGCCGATGCGCTGCGGCGGCGGGCGCCACAGCGCCGCGCCAATGCACAGCAGCAGGCCCGCCTGCAGCAGCCCGAAGCGGCCGAGCAGCCCCCAGGCCTGCCAGTTCGCGGCGACAAAGAAGATCACGCCGGCGCCGAGCGCGCCCAGGCCCGTGGCGTGCAGCAGCCGGGCCGCGAAGGCGCCCCATTCGGCGGGGGTGGGGCGGTCGACGACGGTCGGCGCGAGCTCGGGTGTGTTCATGACGCGAGCGTAACGGCGAACGCAGGCGCAGCGATCGGGCGCATGCGCCGGAATAGCCGGCCGCGCCCGAGGGTATCGCGGCGTGATGCGGGCTGGCCTGCGGCACACTGTCGTCATGGCAGAACAGCACACCCATCACGACCACGCGGGTCATGGTCATCAGCATGGGCACGAGCATGCGGATCACCACGGCCACGAGCACGGCCACGCCCATCATCACCACGCGCCGGCCAGTTTCGACCGCGCGTTCGCGATCGGCATCACGGTCAACATCCTGTTCGTCGCGATCGAGGCCTTCTATGGCTGGAAGGTCAATTCGCTGGCGCTGCTGGCGGATGCCGGCCACAACCTCGGCGACGTTGCCGGCCTCGTGCTCGCCTGGGGCGGCGCGCTGGCCGGCAAGCTGCGGCCCGATGCGCGCTACACCTACGGCTGGAAGCGCGCCTCGATCCTCGCCGCGTTCGCGAACGCGGTGCTGCTGCTGGTCGCGATGGGCTCGCTCGCGTGGGAGGCGGTCGGCCGGCTGAGCGCACCGCAGCCGACGCAGGGCTGGACCGTGATGATCGTCGCCGCCATCGGCATCTTCGTGAACCTCGGCACCGCGCTGCTGTTCATGCGCGGCCGCGACGACGATCTGAACATCCGCGGCGCCTACCTGCACATGGCCGGCGACGCGCTGGTCTCGGCCGGCGTCGTCGTGGTCGGCGCGCTGTCGCTGTGGCTGGGCTGGAGCTGGCTGGACCCGGTCGCCAGCCTGGTGATCGCGCTCGTGATCGTGGTCGGCACCTGGGGCCTGCTGCGCCAGTCGATGCGGCTGTTGTTCGATGGCGTGCCCGAGCACATCGACCTGATCGCGGTGCGCCGCCAGCTCGAGGCGCTGCCCGGCGTGGACCGCGTGCACGACCTGCATGTGTGGGCGACCGGCACGTCCGATGTGATCTTGACCGCGCATCTGGTGATGCCCGGCGGCCATCCGGATGACCGCTTCTTCGAGACCGCGACGCACCAGCTGCGCGACCAGTTCAAGATCGGCCACGTCACCTTGCAGGTGCTGCGCGTGCCGTTCATGACGTTGTGTGAGGGCGAGCCCCGATGAAGTTCCAGGACTACTACCAGACCCTGGGGGTCGCGCGCGATGCGTCGCCGGACGACATCAAGAAGGCCTACCGCAAGCTCGCGCGCAAGTACCACCCCGACCTGAGCAAGGCGCCCGACGCCGAGGCCCGGTTCAAGGAGATCGGCGAGGCCAACGAGGTGCTCAAGGACCCCGAGAAGCGCGCCGCCTACGACGCCGTCGGCAGCCGCTACCAGCAGGAGCAGGCCGGCGGGCGTGGCCCGGGCGACTTTCAGCCGCCGCCCGGCTGGGACACCGGCTTCGAGTTCAGCGGTCGCGGCGGTGACGACGAGGGCTTCACGGCGCAGGACCACAGCGACTTCTTCGAGGCGCTGTTCGGCCGCCGCGCGCGCGGCGCGGACGTCCGGCGCACGAGCATGCGCATGCCGGGGCAGGATCACCACGCCAAGGTGATGATCGACCTCGAGGATGCGTTCACCGGTGCGCAGCGCAGCATCTCGCTGCGCATGCCGGCGCTCGATGCCGACGGCCACGGCGTGCTGCAGGAGCGCACCCTCGACGTCAACATCCCGAAAGGTCTCCGCGCGGGCCAGCACCTGCGCCTTGCCGGCCAGGGCGGGCCGGGGCTGGGCGATGGCCCGACTGGAGATCTGTTCCTGGAGATCGAGTTCAAACCGCACCGGCTGTACCGCGTCGACGGGCGTGATGTCTACGTCGATCTGCCGCTCGCGCCCTGGGAGGCCGCGCTCGGCGCGAGCGTGAGCGCGCCGACCCCCGCCGGCGACGTCGAGCTGACGATCCCGCCCGGCTCGGCCGCGGGCCGCAAGCTGCGGCTCAAGGGCCGGGGCATTCCTGGCGTCGGCGGTGCGGCTGCCGGCGACCTCTATGTCGTGTTGACGATTGCGTTGCCGCCCGCCGGCAGCGACGTGGCCCGGCAGGCTTATGAAGCGCTCAAGGCCGCCGCGGCCGATTTCGATCCACGCGCATCGATGAAAGGAGGCGCAGCATGAGGAGCTCTGATGAAAACCGCGTCGACATTGTCGAAGAGGATGTGCAGCTGACGCTGGACGAACTGTGCCGCGCCTGCCGCGCCGCCGAGGAGCAGGTGCGGGTCTGGGTCGTCGAAGGCGTGCTGACGCCGATCGGCGACGCGCCGCACGAGTGGCGTTTCGCCGGCGCCTCGCTGCGGCGCGCCCGCCTGGCGCTGACCCTGAGCCGTGAGCTCGAGGTCAATCCACCCGGCGTCGCGCTCGCGCTCGACCTGCTGGACGAGATCGAGACGCTGCAATCGAGCCTGCGGCGGCGCGGACGCGCTTGATCGTACCCCTCGACGAACGCGTACGTTCGTCGATCCCCCGTGGGGATGCGGGCCGGCTTGGGACGGCCCGGCGCTCGGCCCGCTTAGAACGATTCCCAGTCGTCGGTGCCCGTCTTCTTGACCGGCGCGGCGGCTCGCGGCGCCGAGATTGCGACAACCGTGCCTGCCTTGCGCGCCGCGGCGCTGCTGCTGAAGCTCGGACGCACAACGTTCTTCGCGCGGGCCGGCGCGCGGTGCTCCGCCGCCAAGGCCGCCTTGGCATTTGATGCGGCGACCACCGGCGTTGTTGCGGGGCCTGATGCGCTTCCCTGACCGAGCTTGAACGCCGCCACGGCCTGCACCAGCTGCTGTGCCTGCACCTTCATGCTTTCCGCGGCGGCCGCGCTCTGTTCGACCAGCGCGGCGTTCTGCTGCGTGGCCTGGTCCATCTGGCCGATCGCATGGCCCATCTGGGTGACGCCGGCACTCTGCTCGACGCTGGCACTGCTGATCTCGCCGACGATGTCGGTCACGCGCTTGATCGAGCCGACGACCTCGGTCATCGTCAACCCGGCCTGATCGACCAGTGCCGTGCCGTGCGCGACGCGCTCGACGCTGGCGCTGATCAAACCCTTGATCTCCTTGGCTGCTTCGGCCGAACGGCCCGCGAGGCTGCGCACTTCGGAGGCCACGACCGCGAAGCCCCGGCCCTGCTCGCCGGCACGCGCCGCTTCGACCGCGGCGTTCAGCGCCAGGATGTTGGTCTGGAACGCGATGCTGTCGATCACGCTGATGATGTCGGCGATCTTCTTCGACGACTCGTTGATGCCCTTCATCGTGTCGACCACCTGGCCCACGACCTCGCCGCCCTTGACGGCCACCGTGCTCGCGCCCAGCGCGAGCTGGTTGGCCTGCCTGGCGTTGTCGGCGTTCTGTTTGACCGCAGCGCCGAGTCGTTCCATCGATGCGGCGGTCTCTTCCAGCGCCGACGCCTGCATTTCGGTCCGGCCCGACAGATCCTGATTGCCCTGCGCGATCTGGATCGAGGCGGTGGCCATGCTGTCGCTGCCGGCACGCACCTGGCCGACGATTTGGTTCAGGTTCTCGCACATCCGGGTCATCGCCGCGATGACGCTGGAGTTGTCACCCGCCGCCACCGGCACCCGGACCGTCAAGTCGCCTTTGGCCACTGCATTCGCGATCACCGCGGCGTCGGCTGGTTCGCCGCCGATGGCCGACCACACCGCCTTGCGAACCCACTGCCCGAGGGCAAGCAGCACGACGGCCGAGAGCGCGAAGACGAGCAGCTGCACCCAGCTCAGTTTCGCTTGGGTGGAGGTCAGCGAGGCCATGGCCGCATCGGCGAACGAGGTCGAGACCTTGACGGTCTCGTCGACGCCGGCGCGATGCTCGATGTAAGCGGCGTGGGCGCTGGTGAGCGCGGCTTGTGCTTCCGCGGCGTTGCCGGCGGCGAGCGCGGCAAGGACCGGCTTGGACGCGGCGATGAAGCGCTGGCCGGCGGCATGCTGTTTTCCGAGAAGTTGCGACTCCAGCCCGTAGGGCGGGTTCTGCGTCCAGTAGCCGACCCGCTCGCCGTATTCCTTCTCCAGGCGTGCCGCCTCGGTGCTCGCGGTGGCCAGCGGCATCGAGCCTTCGATCGCCTGCGACAACACGAGGCGCAACTCGATCAGGTAGAGCGGTGGCGGCAGGATGTCCGCGGTGACGTCCTTCGAAACCAGCGCGCGTTGCGCCGACTGGCTCGTGCTGCGCGCGCCCCACATCGAGACCCCCGTGAGGATCCCTGACGCCAGCACGCTGGCCGCGATCAGCAGCAGCAGGATGTTTCGGATGGACTTCATGATGCAACCCTCTGTTCGCCACCCGTCGAGAAGCAAGTCTCTTTGAGGTGAACGTGATGGGTTGTCGGCCGTCTGCGCCCTACCTTGAGCGGAACGGCCGGCGTTGGCCGTTGAATCGGTGTCGTGATCGCCTGACGAAAAAACATTCACTTTCGACTGTGGGCCGTGAAATGTACGGTTTCGAACAGACGAAAGACCTTCACATCGCCATCGTTCGGCAGATGCTTGCTTGCCTGAGTTGTCGGAGCTTCCATGATTGCCTTCAAAGTCGATGACATGTATTCGTCCCGCTCCGCGGGCACGATCATCAAGTCGGTCAAAGCGGTCGATCGCGGAGCGGTCGTGCGCGTCAATCTCGTGAATCACCAAGTCGAGATCGAGCCCGCCTGTGCCGAGGCCAGTGAATTGAGCGACGCCATCGGACGGGTCGGCTTCACGCCGGTGGCGATGCAGATACCTCTTGCGTTCAACGCCGGCGACGATTCGGCGAGCACCGACGCGGATTTTGTGGCGCTTCCTTATTCGGGTGTCGTTGACGTCCTGCTCCCGAGTGATTCGAACGATCCTGTTTGACGCGAAGCCTTCACTCATGATCGCGTTCCGCGCATACGACCGACCGACACTTGTGTTCTACGTGCGCCACATGGATGGCGCCCGTGCCGCTGCTCGTGTGGCCGAGGCGGTGATGGCCGTCGACCTAGGCGCCAAGGTGCACATCGACGTGGTTTCTCGCCGCGTGGATGTGGAACCCGGCGTGGCCGGCGCGGACGACTTCAGCGCTGCGCTCGCCGCGGCGGGGTACGCGGCGGCGCTCGTGCTCAATTCCGCCGACTTCGCGTTCGTCTGGGTGGACACGAGGACGGCCCCGCATGTGGGGCGCCGCACGGAGCGGATCGAATCGAGGAACTAACCAGATTCGCAGTGCGCCTTCCTATGGGCGGCTTTGGACCTGCGCTGATCGCGGTCACTCGACGGCGGTAGGGAGCGCGCTCGTGCGTTCGCCCGAGCCCTTCTGCTGATCGGTGCGCACGACGGGATTCCCGACCGACGATCGCAGCGCTTTGGGTTCGTTTCGATAGGGGAGGCGCGGGCGTGCCGGGGGTTGGGACGATCGGCCGACAAAGCGTTCGGCGGCGGCCTCTGGCTCGCTGCCGCGCAGGCCATCGAACTGGGTGTCGGCGATCAGCATGGCCGAGGCGGTGTCCAGCTCGTTGCGGCACAGCATCGCGCGGTAGGCAAACCTCTTGACCCAATCGGTGCGGGTGTAGTCGACAGTGAAAAGAAGATTCTGCATGGATCTCTCCGGACAGGTTGAATGAAAGGTTCAACGGACGACAAGGTCGGCTTTCTTCAAATCGCATCGGCGCCTGACTATCGCAGCAAGGTGACGCCCACTCGGTTCGCTAGCGCACATAGTCTTCCCCCAGGTTGGCGGAGCCGACTTCACTGGGTTCACTGGGCGGTATTAGCGGCAGCAGCCGGTCGTACTCCGCCTTGACCACCGCATAACACTCGCAGGTGCGCTTCTCCAGCCCCGAGCGATCGAGCAGAACGATGTGGCCGCGCGAATAGCGGATCAGGCCGGCCTGCTGCAGCTTGAGCGCCGCCCCGGTCACGCCTGCACGGCGCACGCCCAGCATGTTGGCGATCGATTCCTGCGTCATCTCGAGCTCGTCGTCCTCCAGCCGATCCCGGCTCAGCAGCAGCCAACGGCACAGCTGCTGGTCGAGCGAATGGTGCCGGTTGCACACCGCGGTTTGCGACATCTGCGTGATCAAGGCCTGGGTGTAGCGCAGCAGCAGGTGCAGCACCGGCGCGCGGTTGAACTCCGCCTTGATGATTTGCGCGTCCAGCCGAAAACCCTCGCCAGCGCTTCGAACCACCGCGCGACTCGGGGTCGACTCACCCCCCATGAACAGCGAAATGCCGACAATGCCCTCATTGCCGACGAGGGCGATCTCGGCCGAAGCGCCGTTTTCCAGCACGTAGAGCAGCGAGACGATCGCCGTGGTCGGGAAATACACGTGGCTCAGGGTGACGCCGGATTCGTACAGAACCTGGCCCAGCGGCAGATCGACCGGCTCGAGCAACGGCTGCCAGCGCCGCCAATCGTCCTCGGGCAGCCCGGCGAGCAGCCTGTTTCCTCTCGGCTCCGGCGAACTGGACTTCACGGGCTCCACGGTTGTTGGCATTCGACCACGCTGTGTGTCAGGAATCATCTCCGTCGCAGCGTAGCGAAGCGGACAGACGCCGCCAACTGCAAGTTCTTACAGGTTCCGGCAGCCTTCCTCGCACTCAGGTAGATTGCTGAGGGCCGCCACGAACCCTGGAGACCCGATCCGCTTGAACCTTCATCACCACGCCATGCGCGCCGCCATCATCGACCTCGACGGCACGATGATCGACACGCTCGCCGACTTCGTCGTCGTGCTGAACCGGGTGCTGGGCGAGCTCGGCCTCGCGGCGGTCGAGCGCCGGTTCGTCGAACACACCGTCGGCAAGGGCTCGGAGCACCTGATCCGCAGCACGCTGCAGCATGTCGGCGCCGATTCGGGTGCACTGTATGCGCAGGCCTGGGCGCGCTACCAGCAGCACTACGCCGAGGTGAACGGCCAGCACGCGACGGTCTATCCCGGCGTCGTCGAAGGATTGACGGCCTTGCGGGCGCGTGGCTTGACGCTCGCCTGCCTGACCAACAAGCCGAGCGCGTTCGCGCTGCCGCTGCTGCGCCAGAAAGGGCTGGACGGGTTCTTCAGCGTCGTCTTCGGCGGCGATGCGTTCGAGCGCAAGAAGCCCGACCCGCTGCCGCTGATCAAGACCTGCGACGCGCTGGGCACGGCCCCGGCGCAGACGCTGATGGTCGGCGACTCCAGCAACGACGCGCGCGCCGCGCGCGCGGCCGGCTGCCCGGTGGTGCTGGTGAGCTATGGCTACAACCACGGCGAGCCGATCGGCGACGTCGACGCCGACGGCGTCATCGAGCGCCTCGATCGGCTCGAGCGCCTGTTGTTCTAGCTGCTGCCGCCCGGCGCCGCCGCGGGCTTGCCTAGCAGCGCGTCCTTCAGCTGCGGATCGGCGGGCGACTTGCCGAACCAGATCTTCATCAGCGCCGAATAAAACTCCGGCTCCTTGATCGGCTGGCCTTCGGGCTTGCCGTTGACGAGGATCACGGTGCCGGTGCCCGGCACCCATTCGACCGCGAACGAGTCGCCCGCCACGAGCTTCTTGCGGCTCGAGAAGATGTCGCTCATGCGCATGATCCCGGCAATCGACTTCGAGAACTCCTCGCGCGGCGCGTTCTGCTCCATGCCCTTGGTGAAGAGCTTGCCGAGCTCGTTGGCGTCGATCTCGCGCAGCATCACGATCTGCAAGTGGCGCGGGCCTGGCGCGGCCAGCACGGCCTCGGGCGTTGTGGCCTTGTCGGTGAGGTACAGCGCGGCGGCGTAGACCTTGAACACGACCTTGTAGCGGACGCCGGCGCCGTTGAGCTGCAGCCGGGTGTTGCCCACCTGCAAGGTGTTGGCGAATTTCACCCCGGCCACTTCGGTGGTCTGCGCGTGGGCGGAAGCCGGCAGCACGAGGGCTGCCGCGAGAGCGGTCAGGGCGAGGAGTCGGCGCATGGGGATGTTCCCGCTAGTCGGTGGCGGATGCTAGTGCGCGGGGCGCCGCATGCCGCTCCGGTCCGTCCCGGATGTGCGGACAATAGTTCACGGATTCGGCGCCAGCGTGCCCCCGGGGCCAGGGCTGCTACACTTTTGCCGATGTTCACACCGCGCAATCTGACAGCAGGGTCGATCGACCGGGGAGCCTGGCCCTGGCGGGGCTGAGCCGTTCGCGCTGAACGTCGTCGTCGCACGTTCGTTCCAGCGCCTGTGTCTTGCTGCGGTCGGCGGCGTGTCCAGTCTCTGATGAAGAGAAATGCGGCGCGCGGTGCCGGCTCCACCGGTGGCTGCCGACGCGGCCCGCTTCATCTGCCGGCCCGCTGAGGGCCCTGAACATCATGATCACCGAACTCGAATTCAAGAGCCTCGCAGGCCAGGGCTTCAACCGCATCCCGCTGATCGCGGAGGCCTTTGCCGATCTCGAAACCCCGTTGTCGCTGTACCTGAAGCTCGCCTACGCCTCGGGCGGCGGCAAGCACAGCTTTCTGCTCGAATCGGTCGTCGGCGGCGAGCGCTTCGGGCGCTACTCGTTCATCGGCCTGCCGGCGCGCACGCTGTTGCGTGCGACCGGCTTCCGGACCGAGGTCGTGACCAACGGCGCGGTCGTCGAAACGGTTGAGGGCAACCCGCTCGACTTCATCGCCGAATACCAGACGCGCTTCAAGGTCGCGCTGAGCCCCGGCATGCCGCGCTTCTGCGGCGGCTTGGCGGGCTACTTCGGCTACGACGCGGTGCGTTTCATCGAGCCGAAGCTCGCGAAGACCGAGAAGGCGGGCGGCATCGACACGCCGGACATCCTGCTGCTGCAGTGCGAAGAGCTCGCGGTGATCGACAACCTGTCGGGCCGCCTGTACCTGATCGTCTACGCCGACCCGAGCCAGCCCGAGGCCTTCCACAGCGCGAAGCGGCGGCTGAGCGAGCTGAACGACAAGCTCAGGTACAGCGTCACCGCACCGGCGGTGAAACGCGGTGCCTCGCATGGTGTCGAGCGCGAGTTCGGCAAGGAGGCCTACATCGCCGCGGTGCTGCGCGCGAAGGAATACATCGCGGCCGGCGACATGATGCAGGTGCAGGTCGGCCAGCGCCTGCGCAAGCGCTACACCGAGTCGCCGCTGAGCCTGTACCGTGCGCTGCGTTCGCTGAACCCGTCGCCATACATGTACTTCTACGACATGGGCGACTTCCAGATCGTCGGCGCGTCGCCCGAGATCCTGGTGCGCCACGAGCATGCGGCCGAGGGCCACAAGGTCACGATCCGCCCGCTCGCCGGCACGCGCCCGCGCGGCGCCACCCCGGAGATCGATAAGGCGCTCGAGGTTGAGCTGAAGGCCGACCCGAAGGAGCGTGCCGAGCACCTGATGCTGATCGACCTGGCGCGCAACGACATCGGCCGCATCGCGAAGACCGGCACGGTCAAGGTGACCGAGGCGTTCACGGTCGAACGTTATTCGCACGTGATGCACATCGTCAGCAATGTCGAAGGGCTGTTGAAGGACGGCATGACGAATCTCGACGTGCTGCGCGCCACCTTCCCGGCCGGCACGCTGACCGGCGCGCCGAAGATACGTGCGATGGAGATCATCGACGAGCTCGAGCCGGTCAAGCGTGGCATCTACGGTGGTGCCTGCGGCTATCTGAGCTTCGCCGGCGACATGGACGTCGCGATCGCGATCCGCACCGGCATCGTGAAGGACCAGACCTTGTACGTGCAGGCCGCGGCCGGCGTTGTCGCCGACTCGGTGCCCGAGATGGAATGGAGAGAAACCGAGGCGAAGGCGCGCGCGCTGATCCGCGCGGCCGAGCTGGTCGAGGAGGGCTTCTGAGATGAGCACCACGCTGCTGCAATCGCTGTTTCGCCACAAGGCCGCGATCGACGATGAGTTCCTGCTCGCGGTCGATCGCATCGATGCTGTCGCGCGGGCCGACGACCGGCGCGTCGCGATCCGCCTGATGAACCACATTCACGTCGTCGACCGCATCTTCTGCGCTCACATGCGCGGCGACGCCCACGGGTACGACGCGACCAACACACCCGAGACCCCGGCGGTCGATGTCTTGCGCTGGGCGATGTCCGATACCGACCTCTGGCTCATCGAGCATGCCGGCAGGCTGACGCCGGCGCAGCTCGCCGAGAGCATCGTGTTCACGTTCACTGATGACCAGCCCGGCCGCATGACGCGTGAAGAAATGCTGATGCACCTGATCGGCCACGGTAGCTACCACCGCGGTGCCGTGGGCGGAATCCTGTCGAGGCAGTCGATCCCGGCACCACGCGATCTGTTCACCGCCTACCTGCACCGCGCCGAGCCGCAGCGGCGCGAGCCGGTTTGACGAGAAGGAGCCGACCATGCTGCTGATGATCGACAACTACGATTCCTTCACCTACAACCTGGTGCAGTACTTCGCCGAGCTCGGCGAGGACGTGCGCGTGTTCCGCAATGACGAGATCACGCTCGAAGGCATCACCGGGCTGAAGCCCGACCGGCTCGTGCTCTCGCCGGGCCCGTGTTCGCCCGCCGAGGCCGGCATCTGCGTCGCCGCGATCGAGGCCTTCACCGGCCGCTTGCCCATCCTCGGCGTGTGCCTGGGCCACCAGGCGATCGGCGCCGCTTTGGGCGGCCGGGTGATCCGCGCGCAGACGCAGATGCACGGCAAGACCGACGTGATCACGACCGACGAGCGCGGCGTCTACACCGCGCTGCCGCGCGAATTCACGGTGATCCGCTACCACTCGCTGGTGATCGAACGCGCGACATTGCCGGCGGTGCTCGACGTCACGTCGACGTCGCAGGACGGCGAGATCATGGGCGTTCGGCACCGCGAACTCGCCGGCACCGTGACGCCGCTCGAAGGCGTGCAGTTCCATCCCGAATCGATTCTGACCGAACACGGCCATGCGATGCTGAAGAATTTCCTGGAGCTCCGAGCATGATGAAGAAGATCATCGATTTGCGCAGCGACACCGTCACCCAGCCGACCGCGGCGATGCGCACGGCGATGCTCGAAGCCGAGCTCGGCGACGACGTGTTCGCCGGCGACCCGACCGTCAACGCGCTGCAGGAGCGCGTCGCCGCGCTGCTCGGCAAGGAGGCCGCGCTGTTCGTGCCCAGCGGCACGCAGAGCAACCTGATTGCGATCATGAGCCACTGCGGCCGCGGCGACGAATACATCGTCGGCCAGATGGCGCACACGTATCGGTGGGAAGGCGGCGGCGCCGCGGTGCTCGGCAGCGTGCAGCCGCAGCCGCTCGATCACCAGCCCGACGGCACGCTGGCGCTGAAGGACATCGAGGCCGCGATCAAGCCCGACGATGCGCACTTCGCACGCAGCCGGCTGCTCGCGCTCGAGAACACGATCGGCGGCAAGGTGCTGCCGATGGCGTATCTGAAAGACGCGACCGCCCTGGCACGCGGCCGCGGCCTCGCGACTCACCTGGACGGCGCGCGCCTGTTCAACGCGGCGGTCGCGATCGGCGGCGACCCGCGCGCCACCGCACGCGAGATGGCCGCGCACTTCGACAGCGTCTCGGTCTGCTTCTCGAAAGGCCTGGGCGCACCGGTCGGCTCGGCGCTGGTCGGCTCGCGCGAGTTCATCCGCGGCGCGCACCGCTGGCGCAAGATGCTCGGCGGCGGGATGCGTCAGGCCGGCGTGCTCGCAGCGGCCGCGGCCCACGCGCTCGAGCACCACATCGACCGTCTCGGCGACGACCACGCGCTCGCGAAGCGGCTCGCCGAAGGGCTGGCCGGCCTGCCCGGCATCACGGTCGAGCCGCCGCAAACCAACATCGTGTTCGCCGACCTGCAAGGCCCGCGCGCGAACGGCCTGATAGAGCACCTGAGGTCGCGCGGCGTGCTCGCCACCGGGCTGTATCGGCTGCGCTTCGTGACCCACCTCGATGTCGATGCCGCCGGCGTCGACCACGCCATTGCCGCGGTGCGCGAGCACCTGAGCGCCTGAACAAAAGAGA
>Ga0307508_10003595_pt1 | contig 15589 bp, 8 predicted proteins | sample 9_EM_MG_FD_203089 | JGI IMG/M metagenome (GOLD analysis project Ga0307508, IMG submission 203089) | Populus trichocarpa ectomycorrhiza microbial communities from riparian zone in the Pacific Northwest, United States - 9_EM | ecosystem: Host-associated > Plants > Roots > Unclassified | place...
TCCAAAATATTATTGGGGATAATTTGTTATTATTCACTGTTAATATTTGGATAAAGAAACCCGGAGTGGTAAATATCCAAAATAATTTTCTAGGAATAATAAATCCGCACACATCCTTGAAAGAAGCTTTGATTATAATCGAGGACATTTCAAATTTTTTTTACTCCACGGTTTGCGAGCCTAACAAAAATAGGTTTTTAAAGCACCCTAGATTTCGTTCATCAGAGCAGACTTATCCTAGGAAAAGAATGGGATTAGAGAACATTAACACCATGACAATTATAAGGCAAATCAAACACCAAGCAGCTTACCTTAGGTAGGGCGTACTAGGGGTGCTAAAACCTTCCCTTTACGCAACCAGTCCCTTGCCTTAGAATCTCTGAAAGACCAGTTAGGTTTCCCAGTGACCTTAATACTAGGTGGCGACTCCTTTTTCACAACAGAAAGACCCCAACAATCAATCTCTGCTACGAGGATTGGGTCGCCGCGACGTCGAGCTCTCGGGAGGGTGCGACAATCATTATCATTATTATTGTTAATATTATTTATATAATTATTAATAAATATGAAAAAAATTATTATTGCTAGTGGAAAAAAATGATGATAAGGTCAAACCTGGGTTTGATACGGTCACTCCCTAGGAACTAGGGTCTCACAAGGGCAACAAACCTAAGTAACTTGGATCTGGAAGGGGATGTCATGCCCAAGAAACTTGGATCAGGAAGGGAGCCGGACCCAAGTAACTTGGGTCTCGCGCATTTTCCAGACCTAGGTAACTTGGGTTAGGCAGGGAAGTCATACCCAACTAACTTGAGTCTGCCTCTCCTACCTGACCCAAGTTCCTTAGGTTTGGATTAGCTACCAGACTCAACTCTTTTGGGTTTGGATTGACCGCCGGACCTAAATCTCTTAGATCTGGCTTGACCGCTGGACCTAGGTCTTTTGGCCCCATTTTTGCAATAAGTTGATAATCATTGTGCTATTGGGTCTTCCCAAGTGTATTATTTAAAAAAATATTTTTTTTATTTTTTAAATTTATTTTAATATTAATACATTAAAATAATTTGAAAATATAAAAAATAATTTAGAGCAAAGAAAAAAAATAATTCACCCAGATACAAAACATTGTGAATTGCAGTAGTATAATGAAGCGGTTGTCCTTGCCAAAGAAACTTGTTAGGCATAGAGTTGGGGGTGAGGTTGTCTTTTTCATGTGATACATTTGGCATTGAAATGATGGTTGGAGATAGTTTGGGTTTTTTTGGGTCTAGCACTAGGAAATGACATGGCTGACATAAACCTGACACTAGGGTTAGGCATGTTAGTCAATCTGAATTTTTAGATCTAAAATGTTAAATTAGATTTTTGTGATGGTTTGTTGTTTATAAATTATTTATACTTCATTTATAAATAATTTTTTGACCTACGTTATCTGAGTTTGACAAACATGTCTAACCCAAGTTTACTTGAATAATAATAAAAAAAAAAACAACTACAAAAACAACAACAACAATAATTATAACAAAAACAACATTAAACATTAATTATTTCAATGAGAAGATATGATTTCAATTTTTACAGGGGTTTGCAGCCCCTACGGGGAGTACACATCCGCTTGCCTGGGTCAGCAGAAGACATGATTTCAATTTTTACAAGGGTTTGCAGACCCAAGCGCGGGTCAGCAGACCTGGGCCGACCTGCGCGTCTAGGTGTGCAGACCCGCGCTAAGGGTCTGACCCGTGCCTAAGGACAGTTGGGGTCTGGCTGGGCTGTATGACCCAAGAGTTGCGGGTTCAGAAGCCAAACCCTAGAGCTTTGGGTTGGTATGCAAGGTTAAACCCAAAAGCCTAGGGCTGGCTGCAATACCGAACCTTAGAGCTTATCCTTGAGTCTGACGTCTAAACCCAAGACTTTTGGATTCGGTATTGCAGTCAGACCCACTTAAACTTAGGTCAGCAAGTTTAATATTATTATTAATATTAAAAATATTATGATTTGTATTATAAATATTATTATTTCTATTATAATTAATATTGTTAATATAATAATTAATAAATTGTAAAAAATTATTATTAATATTAAAAAACAATCATATATATAGATTTGAAAGGTAAATTTAAATCATTATTATTATTATGATTATTATTATCATTAATAAATTTGAAGTAAAATTATTATTATGGAAGAAAAACCATAAATTTAATTTCAAGGGATTAAATACTATAAGAACCTGAGTCAAGCGAGTTAAATATTATTATTAAATTCATTAATGTTATTAAATTTGAAATATATATTATTACTATCGAAAAATACATATGTTTGATTTGAAGGATAAAATCAATTATTGTTGTTATTGTTGTTATTAACTTGGGGTTGGAAATGACATCTGACTCAAGTTGCTTAGGTGTGGCAAGGGCGCAGACCCAAGTCCCTTGGGTCTTGTAACCCTGATTGGCTCAAGATTTTATGGTCCGGTGTCTGGACCCGAGGCTTTTAGGTTCGGTGTCTTGACCTAAGTCTAATGGGTCCGACGTTACAGCCAGACTCAAAACTCTTGGGTTTAGTGTTTAAGAGGGATCCAAAGCTCTTGGACATGATGTTGCAGCCAGACTCATTTAAACTTGGGTCATACAAGCTTGATATTATTATTAATATTAAAAATATTATTATTATTTTTATAATTAATATTATTAATATAATAATTAATAAATTTGAAAAAATATTATTCATATTAAAAAACAACCATAGATTTGATTTGAAGGGTTAAATTAAAAATTATTATTATTAATAAATTTGAAAAAAATATTATTACTATCGAAGAAAAATCATAATTTTTTTTTGAAAAGATTAAAAAATATAATAATTTGAGCTAGCCAAGTTAAATATTATTATTAATATTATACATATTACTATTAATCTGGAGTTGCAGCTAGATCCAACGCTCTTGAGCCTGACATTGTAGTTAGACAAAAAAACATTGGATGTGACTTCAACGTCAAGTTCTTGAGCCTTGAGTTAGGTTATTTTGATATTTTTTATGAAAAAAACAATTTAACCCGTGGAGTAACGTGGGTCACTTAACTAGTGGGTATCCCGGGTGGATTTATCTATCCTTGTGTGGGGCCGTCAAGTTTTTTTTGTTATGGATTGACGGTCAGGATTTGGTTTTGAGCTAGGGCACTGGGAAAAGGTTTTCCTTCAAAAGAAGATGGGGTTCCATGGGAAAAAACTTGTCTGACTCGTTCGATAATTCTATGTTTTTGCTTGAAGCCTTTTGGTATAAACTGGAGGAGGACCTGCCGTTTCAGATTCGATACACGGTTGCTGATAAAGGAAAAACAAAAACAAAAAAGGAAACGTTGTTTGACCGGAACATCGAAATAAGGGTAAGTTTATATTTCATGAAAAATATTTTTTATTTTCTTTTGTGTGTGTGTGTGTGTAAATAAGAAGATAAGAGGGACGTGGGACAACAGTAACCCATTTAAAGATATAGACTGGCTAGAGCTGGTCATGGATTGATGATAGGGCTCAGACCAAACAGGCATAGTAATGGGCCTACATTCTTTGGGCCTTGTTCAATCCTGATGATGATCTCTCCTTGGACGGTATAAATTCTTCTTACCCAGGAGGTCGATGCCTTCCAGTTTTCAACTACCACTAGCCCAAAAAAAAAAAAACAAAAAAATTATCAAAATTCCTTTTCTTCTTAAGGAAAAAAAAATCACTTTCTGTTTCCACATCATTACATAAATACCCCCGGTTTCCTGGGAGTCGGAGGCATATATAATGATAAAAGGGTACTTTCACAAATTATTTCGTAAATTCCGAAATATCTTCGGATTGCATAAATTATATAAATAAGAATAAAAGGTCGCATTCTCCATCAACCTCCTCCCCCCCTCCCCCCCTCCCTCTCTAAAATAGTGTGGAAGATTGAAGATTGCTGGAGTTTAATTTATTCTCTTTGTGTGATTGATTGATCGAATTAGAAGTCAAATTAAATTAAATTAGGGTTTTGGATTTGTAATGTCAATGGAGGGAATGTTATCTGCGAATGATGAGCAGAGTATGGTGTCTTCCTTCCTCGAGATCGCAGTTGGCCAAACTGCCGAGACTGCCCGTCAGTTCCTGCAGGTTTTCCATCAGTTCCCTCTCCTTCTCTCTCTTTGTCTCCCCCCCCCCCCTCTCTTTTCAGTTATGAATTGAATCTGTGATTTTTTATGTAGTTTAGCAAGCATAGGGTTCTGGCTGGGGTTAAAAACATCAGTTTTTTTTGCTATTTATTTTTCGAATCGTAAAAGCATATTTTCGTTGCTCAAAGTTTATAACTTTTTATGTTTTTGAGCTTGTGCTGTCCTACATTAACAAGTTCTTCGACTGCTTTTGGTTGTCAAGCTGTCTGCATTGAGGAATTTTATAACTAAGTCTTTTTGAATCTCGCCTTGGTCTAAGTATTAGTGTTGTTGTGGTATGTGCTTGTAAATAATTTTGGTCATGAAGTGTTGTTCTTATATTAAACTCGATTGATGGTGGAATGTTGGGGTTGGACAGGCCACAAGCTGGAAGCTTGAAGATGCTATTCAGTTATTTTATGTAGGGAATGAAGGTGGGGTGGTTGCATCTGCGTCACACCCTCCTCAAACTGAAACCCGGACAGATGTACATGAAAGGTATTTCAGGGGTGCGCTTTATTTTCTGATTGTTCAGAGATCAATTTGTTTGATATTGAATTTGTTGGTTTGTGTTGGTTTAGTTTCATTTTTCCTTAATATCGGTTTGGTGGTGACAAATTATTTCAGTGGATTGAAGGACTTCGGAAATGAAAATGTTGGACCTAGTGGTGGAGAGGAAGTACGTGCTCCTTTACCTGTTGTGAGGGATACCCTCTATGATGATGCGATGTTATATGGGTATGTTATCTATGCATGCCCACATATTGTGTTTCTGTAATGCTTTTTTTATGTATTTCCTTGAAAATTTCAGCACATGTTTTTCAAATGCTACTAACATGCGCTCCCTGCCCCCGTGTTTTTCTGGTTAGTCATTTTTTATTTCATCCCTCGCTGGTTATTTTGTCCGGTAATGGTTACTTCCTTTTTGTTCAACTAATCTAGAGCGTCAAGGATGGGACACCCACCACATGAAGCCAGTTCATTGATTGCATTTCGCAACTTTGATGAGGAAATGAAACATTCTGGGGTCTGGGAATCAGACCAAGGTTCTACATCCACAATAGATAACCCTCGAGATAATCTTGCTTCTTTATATCGACCTCCTTTTCATTTGATGTTCCATGGATCATTTGAAAAGGTAAAGGGATTTTCTTTGAGTCTGTTGCTTCATGATTTAATTGAAATATTTATTATTCAGTTTCAATGGCTCTAGTTAGTTGCACTAGTTACTTGTTGCTGTTTATGTTGAAGTATCGGGTTTCGTACGATTCTGACGCAACACACATGCTGCAGTTTAAATTTCCTAGAATTCTGAAAAATGGCTTGAAGGCATGATTTTAGAGTACAATTGGGAACTTGGTGTTGGCTATATCCGTCACGTGAATTGTCGTTTCATTAATTACTCACACACACACCCCCCTTTTTTTTTCCAAGTGCATTCCTTGTTTGGTGCGCAATCAAGGGACTAAGAAATAATATTGCAATTCGATTTTTTTTTTAATTCTGGACTTAGAGTTTCTTTTATTTTCCTCAGGGGTTGGGTTTTCGTTTCTGAATCAGAATTTCTTTTAGTTTAAATAGAATCATCATAATAGTTAGATAGGTATCTAAATCCCTACCGATCTCTTTTTAAGTCTTTCTGTATCTCTATAGTTTGGAATTAACTGAAAGAAGAATCCACACCAGAAATTTGCAAAAAACTAATCTAAGGAAGAAAACTTTGAATTTATTAAGAAACATATTTGATACAAAGGAACGCTTCACTTCCCTGTGATTTGAACAACTCTATGGCCTTGATATACCAAAGAGCAAAGCTTAAGGTATATCGCTCTAGATCTTCATGCTCATGTTAGTTATTTTTGTATGCTGGTATACTAACTATTAAAGTCCTATGGTTTAACCAGAGTTGAAAATTTGAACGAGATTGAGAAAACATCGTCTTAAATTTAGCTAATCCTATGTTAGAATTTTTTTTTTTTATTAATTTTCTCCAGTTTTCCTTGGATGTTCTCCTGCCGTTTCTCAATCTGTAGGCCTAGAGGGGACCTGTGTGTAGTGAAGATTGGGTTGGATCACCGTTGGTGTAGTTGGAGAATGACTAAGTATGAAGCATTGACGGGTTGTGCCTGTATTGTTTTAGTGGAATTTATGTCATGTTATTATCATTGGTAGCATTAATTTGGCCTTGCCTTCTTGTCTTTCTGGTTCCACATCAACCTTGATGTGCAACCTTAATAAATGTGAATGCTTTATCTGGTATCATTTGGTATTGTTCTATTTGACTTATTTGATTGAAAATTCTATCATTTTTTAATCCAGGCAAAGGATGCTGCTTCTGTTCAGGACAAATGGCTTCTAGTGAACTTGCAATCCACAAAGGAGTTCAGCTCTCATATGGTAGCTTTCAAGTGATTCTGCAACCTAGAAATGTTCCATTATGTTTAATGTTGAATCTTGATTTTGATGCTGTAAATATTGTCTTCTGAAGTTAAATCGGGATACATGGGCAAATGAAGCTGTTGCTCAGACAATAAGTACCAATTTTATCTTCTGGCAGGTGAGTATGATGATTTAGTTCAAGCACCTAATTTTTCTTTTCTACTCAGTGCTATGAAATGCTATCAATGTGTATAGCTTCCATGAAACCCACTAAAATTCATAAGAACATGATGGAAATTGATTTAAAAAGTCGACTGTCTTTATCATGCCATACAAGTAAGAAAGGACTTTTTTTCCAACTTATTAAATTCCAATGTAGGCCTTACGTGGCCTTATTGATTCTCTTTGTGTCTGTGTTCATGTTTTTTTTTGAGTTTTGAGGTATTAGATTGTTAGGAGTTAGGATAGGGCAATCTATTCCCTGAGCAGACCCTGTTGAGAAGGGAAACACTATTGATTAAATTGATTCAAGGAATGGAAGCAAGAACTATTTCCCATGGAGATGCTAAAGGTAACAGGAAAGGGAAAAGAAACATGTTCTCATTGTTATTAATGTGATATTTGATCTTGTCTGGAATCTTTAAAAGGTTAAGTTGATGACTTAATAAATCAAACATGTATCTTTTCCGGCCATCTTGAGACTACGCGAGGGTTTAAATTCACCCCTCTGATTATTATGGCTGGTTAAGGTTGGACTGTTAGCTGTTGATAATCCTTTTATCCACTGTCCCAAAATGATCTTTGATTAACAAAAGGATTCAAAAAAGGAAATATATCTAGCGATGAACATATAAATAGAACCATGGAGTATTTTGCATGAAGTGTTTGTTGAAATTCCACTAATGTTTCATGTATGCAATGTTGCAATAGGTACTAATATGCTGTTTTCATCAGTTATGATCTATGGTGATGTCGTGGAGTCACAGTATTTGGAAATATGAATCAGTTTCTTTTGTTCTATGAATGTCAAGATTCATAGTTAGCACTCATCTTTCTTATTATGGTTCGTGGATGTAGGTATATGATGATACAAGTGAGGGAAGGAAAGTTTGTACATATTACAAATTGGATTCTATACCAGTAGTCCTAGTAATAGACCCAATCACAGGTCAAAAAATGCACTCATGGGTTGGAATGGTACAGCCTGAGAGTTTGCTGGAGGTGCGCTCTTTGTGTGTATTTTAATACTTTCTCTGATAAATCATGTAGAAAAATTGTTGACAGAAGAGGGGAACTTCCTATGTTAAAACTTAATCCAACTTTAAATTTGTTGCTCCACTGATATGAGGAAACACATGCTCAACTTGTAGGATCTGGTACCATTCATGGATGGTGGCCCAAGGGACCATCACAAAACCCTGTCTCATAAACGTCTAAGGGGCAGTTCTCTGACTCCGCAAAAAAGCCAAGGTCAGTTATGCATGCTAATGTTCTTGAATTTGTGATGATGGATTATTTAATTGGAGAATTGTAGACGAGTTATCTAATACATGAAAACTAATTCTTGTACCTTCCATAGTGTTCCATTTCTAGATGTTGATAAATTTCAGTATTTAACCACGATGTCCTGGGTGCTGTTATGTATTGTGATACTTGTTGAATGACCAATGGTGGTATTATTAAGTGATAATGACTATGGTGGAGGTGATAGGATGTGAGTTATAATCTAATTTTGTGGCATCTGATATAAAAAACTAAGATGTTTGATATAGAGTGTATAACAAAGTTCAATGCTTTTGTTAAAAGGAATTTTCTCCCATAAAATGGTATATTGGGCTCTTAAAATTTGTATTTGAGAGTTCAGTTGCATGAGCGCTTCTTGGTCTCATTTCATTCTTCACATTTTGATTTTCATTGCCAATCACCCAAATGCAGTGGATAAATTTTTATTCTTTTACATTCTGTTAAGAATTATATATACATATTTATGTAGTGTTCCACTGGATTTTTCTCAAATTGGTGCATTTTATGCGGTTCAATCTTGATGGTCCAATTTTTCTCGAGGCTCAAGCTGCCTCATTGAATGTTTGTACTGTCATTTCTTGAATGTAACTGTCCTTCATGTAAGCTGTCAGGGTGGAAGTTATCAAACGTATTTTGTCAAACAAAATGGACTTAATGCATGCAACAGTATCTATTTGTGGAAATTTATGGTACCCTAACATTTAGTGTAAATTTATTTTGAAACTCAACATGTCACTGCAATTTACCAAGCTCTCATCAAATAATTTGCTTTTACCAGGGCAGTTAAGTTCTTTTTTACCAAAACACTCCTAGATTCTAGTAATTTTAAGCATGAGGAGAAAAGTGTTTTCGTCTTTTATTTATTATAAGATTCCAATTTTTCATTGTATCTACAAATGTTATGAGGTGTGTGCATGCGTTCATGTGCATGTATTGTGTGCTTGTTTCTCAATGTGTGCATGTGCAGTAGGAGGTGTGGTGTGATCCTCCGTCCTCTGTATGAAGGTTGGTTCATTGTGTCTGCCTCTGCATATAACTATACATAATTTTCAGCTCCGGTGCCTGCTTATGAAACTAATGAAGAAGACGAGGAAGTGCAAAGGGCATTAGCTGCTTCAATGGAGAACATGAAAGAGTCCAGTGCAGTTGCTTCCAATGATAAAGATGAAGCCAGTACCACTCAGGAGGAAGAAAATTGTTCAAGTAGGATGCCAATGTATCCACCTCTACCTGAAGAACCCATTGGCGATAAGAGTCTCCTTTGTAGGGTTGGAATTCGTCTTCCTGATGGACGCAGAGTCCAGAGAAATTTCTTGAAAACTGATCCAATACAGGTGAGCCTTGTTTTATTTGTACTTTGGCTATTCATGCTCAATTAATGCATAGTTGTAAAACCTGACCTAAGGGTTAACCCCAAATTTTTTTTTTATTTTTAAAATGGATCAAAACACATTTTTTTGACCAAAATATATATATATATATTTAAAAAATAGACAATAGGTTGAGGGCCAGGTTTTGAGCAGGTCAACAAATCAACCCGGGTTTTTGACTAGGTCGGATGAGGTTTTTTCTTTCTATTTTTTCTTCAACCTGCGTACTAGTCCAGGCACTGGGTCTCGAGTTGACACGCCAAGCTGGTCCGAGTTTTACAACTATGGTTTAATGTTGTGTCCTTTTCTCTTTGTACATTTTACCCTTATTTGCTTGCTTAGTTACTCAATCTCAGGTGCATAACCTAGGTGAATAGGTACTAAATCTAGCAGTTGGTATTCTCACCAAAAGCTATGGCATAGTGCAAAATTTTTGCAATTGACACATTCTTGGTTAGACTTGTAGAATACTTTCTATATGCCTTAGTTGTTTTGAATCACAAGTACATGGAGATGAACTATTTTGGTGTTACTGGCCAGCTTATCTCAGTTAGGTAGACCAGTGTACTGCATTGAACTGGCCAGGTCTTCCATTAGACTGTTTTTAAGAAATCCAGATAAAATGGTTGCTTCAAATGGTTTTATTTGACATATTCTTGATTAAAATGGTTGTTTTTTTCTTTTTTGCTATTCAATTTTTTTCTAGGTGAGTGACACTTGAAATAATTGCTTCTTGTTCTTTATTTCTTTATTTATTTTTTATTTTTTTGGGTGTGAGATGGTTTTTGTTCAGTGGCGTCCATTGCAGAAGGAAACCCTGTATTAATTGGCTGTGCTCACTTTATCTGTGCCATTACGATTGAAGTGCCTTTTGTCAAAACATTGATGCTTTCTCTTGGGGTTTTGTTTATCTATCTAATGCTTTATTTGTGGTACCTTAACTTTCAGCAACTATGTATGCTATTTTAGTACGTGCTTTCTCTTGAGTTATAGATCCTATTCTATGCAAACTGTGACTCGTTGTTTGTATCATGTCGTCTGGCTGCTCTCCTTTCTCTACCACTTGTTTATTTTGTTTTCCCTCTTTTTAGTTATAGTCTGGCTGCTCTCCTTTCTCTACCACTTGTTTATTTTGTTTTCCCTCTTTTTAGTTATAATCGATCCGTTGGTTGAATCACCAGCCTGTTGATCCAGTTTCTTGATTGTTTTGGTTTCAAGTGTCTAATAACCAAGACCCTTTGTAATTGAGTTCAGCTTATATTGGAGTGCTTCAGGATATGTTCACTTTTTCCCTTGCATTAGGTTTCACTCTTCTGCAATTACAGTAAACAATGGAACCATGCTATCTGATTTTTGTCAAAGTGTAGTTTTAACTGGAGAATGATAAAGTGGGCCACACTTTATCATTAAACTTTATCTGCGTGGGAGGGTGGGAGGATGGGTTGCATGATTTATTTCATGTCGTTTTATTTTCATGGTGAGTAACGTGCTTGAATAGTGATATTGTATCTGTGCCATGCTTGAGATGGGCGCTCCTTGTGCAGCTGCACTGTAAGAAATTTGTTCTGCAGATTAATATAGTAGGGATCTACTAATGTTTTATCCCAAATGAAATGCATTAGTTTCTGAGTTGGGATTTACTCTTTCTTCAGCTGCTATGGTCATTTTGCTATTCTCAACTAGAAGAAGCTGGGACAAAGTTGTTTCGTTTGACGGAGGCAATTCCAGGATCAAAGAGGCTGGATTACGATAGTAAAATGACCTTTGGGGAGTCGGGCTTGGCCAACTCTATGATCTCGGTTGCTTGGGATTGAAATCAAACTTCAAGACCTTACTCTTGTGTTCAAGACTTTTGGTTGAAGTTTCGTACATGTCTGGTCCTTTTTTGCTCTGTTTGGAAAGTTGACCTATGGAGCCATCGAGTCCTATTTAAAATTATTTACTGTGTACATACTGTTATGTATTGGACAAGAATTTACAATCTATGTAATGCGCTACTGCTGCTCTTGTGGCTTTCGCAGATAGATATTTAATAGTTGATGGGAAGGATGCAATTTAATGCACGATCAGTAAAGTTGAGGCGGAGGAAAAAGAAGAAGAAGAAAAAGACTTGGAAACTTAAACCATTACACGTAGAAGAAAAAAGAGACTTCTGCATCTTATTTTTATCGTGTGGAGATAGATCTACGAAACATTAACTGATTGAGAGAAACCAAATCACTATTTTCTTGTTGATTTACAATAAATCAAACCAGTACACGTAGAGTGTAAGTAATTTCTACACAGATAGCTTCAATTTGAAAAGTCTTTGTTATAAGCACTAGATGTTATTTGAAAGGCATCTACGTGCTGATGTTCTCAAGTAACTTTTAAAATCGTATAATATAATTTTCACTTATTTATTTGATCTGGATACAAGAATATCAATCTGTTTGTAATTTATTCACATGATGAAATTACTATTTTTTCATGTAAAAAAAAAAAAAAACACTTGCTTCATTGTACTTGTTCACTAGAAAAAAATACAAGTGTAATCAATCTATGTTACTTTGCCTCTAAGCTCTTTTGCAACCATTGCATTCGTAGCAGATACATAAAGCCTCTCGTCGATCGGTGCTCCTTCAGATTTCATGTCCCTCAAAAGCTTCAGCAACTCATCAATCCGACTAATTTTAGAGAAAACTCCAACCATAATTCCTGCAATAGCCCCATCAATTACACCCCCATTAATTCTATACTCGTGGAAAAACCTCACACACATCTCATACTCTTTGGACTTGCTATAAGCACTTATAATACTAGTGTAAGTCACTTTATCTGGAGCCACTTTTCTTCTCTTCATCTCCTTCCAGAGCTTCTCCACCCGCCTTAAATCCTTGGCTCTTCCATGCATGTCCACCAAAGAATTGTATATCCATGTATTAGGCTGACAACCTTTTAGTTTCATCTTTGCTACAAGCCTCATAGCATCTCTTGGCCTTCCTGTTTTCCCATACATCGAGATTATGCTGGAGTATGCCACGACACATTTGTCGAACCCCTTTGCTTCCATCTCAAAAAACACAACTTCAGCTTTATAATAAAGCCCAACTCGGCAATAGGCATTTATCACAGAAGCATATGTCACCTGTCCTGGTTCACAGCCATCATACTTCAACTCCTCATAAACCTTAACAGCTGCATCGAACCCTCTTCTTTTAGAAAAGCCATTGACAACTGCACAGAAAATGCAATCAGACACCTTCAGTTTAGCAGTACCCTTCATTTCCTTGACAATTTCAACTGTCTTCTCCATCTGTCCTTCTTCCATATAAATCAACACAAGCTTTAAAAAAGTTTCTGGATCCTTTAACATTCTCTTCTCTTGAGCTTCTTTATACAGCTCCTCAGCTAACTTTACTTCTCGAATATTTACCAATGAACAGATCAAGGAAGAGTACATTGAAGAGTCCTCCAGAATCCCTTTCTTTTTCATGTCCCTGAAGTATTCAAGAGCTTCAAAAACTTGGCCTGATCTCCCCAATGACTCGCATAATATCTTGTACATTTGACTTAAGATCATTGGTTTTGAATCTATTTTTCTACTTTCAAACTCATTAAACATTTCGACAACTCTCTCCGCATCTCCTAATTTATGGCGTGCCTTCATTGTCTGGAAGTAACACCCAGAATCCAAAGGAATGCCTGCTAATTTCATCTTTTCGTGTACAGAAAGTGTGCTACCATACATATGTAGCTTGTTATACCCTTTCATTGCTGAATCAAAAGCCAAAACAGCAATTTTACTATCAGATATAGAAATTTCAAGCAATCCCTCTACAATTTTGAATTTTCTAGCTCTAATGCAACTACTAACTAGTGTTGAAAAAGTATAGCTATCTGGCAACACACTATACTTTTTAAAATCATCAGCCACTGGCAAAACCAAACCCCACTTCTCTGATTGTATCAAGTACCTTATTAGAAGCTTTAGCATTGGTCTTTTAGGCCTAAATTCTTGCTTTTCTTTTGCTTTCTTGTAGTACTCGTATGCTAGTTCTTCAGACTTGGGATCTCGCAGTACGCCACATAAAAAATCATTTAACTTGTCTGAATGGTCTGGAATTGGATAGTGTTGAGTATCTTCAAGTCTCAAGTCTAATGGGATGACAGGAGAATTCGTGGATGACTCTTCTTCTATGATAGGGGATGGACAACTAGAAGAATTCACGTGAAAAACAGGAATATTGAAGCATGGAAGAGGGAGAAAGTGAAGGTTTTTGCATGTTTGAGTGAAGATAACCTTGTGAGGCTTTCTGCAAGAGTTAATGGAAGGTACTGACCAATCTGGAGAACTACTAGGAATGGCCATTGGAAATGAGGTTTCACTTTTCAGAGTTTTTGGACTGTTAAGAGTTGAGACCATATGAAATTATATTATCATAAAGATGCTCCGATCCGTTAAATACTGATGCGCACTTTCCCTTCCTCTGGATTTTTTTTCGTCTACGTTCGGATCTTATGAGCCACTGAGAAGACATGGCACGTGGAAGATTTCCGTACATAAAGATAACCTGCTCTAAAAGTAGCCACGTCGCGACTCGCTTAAGTCCAAGTTGGAGTTTTATCTCTTTTTGTAAATAAATAAATAAATTTTAAACAGTAAAAATATTGAAAACACGTGGACCTTTTTTTTTTATAAAAAAAATCGGATCTATTTTAATGGGGTCGGTCAAATTATAAGTTTATCTATTATATTAATTGGATTTAATTAGGTCAGTTCTTAACTAAATTTGATATTAAATTTAACTTAATCAAACTCTGATCTAGATTAATAAATAAATGAATTAAACCACAAAATTAAATCAAGTTTTATACTATATCAATTTTTGTTGGTTAGTTTCGCAAGTGCACGAATCGTAACAAGTAATAAAGTGATGAGTAGAGTATTGTCTCATGAAAATTTGTAAAAATTACTACTAATTATCAAAATCTATTAAATTATGATATATTTGAGGAATCGAATGAGACAGTTTTTAAAACAAAAATTAATAATTAAAAACAAACAACTAACTGATTAAATATTATTGAATTTAATTCTACTGGTTCTAAGATTTCTGACTTACCGTAACTATTCTTATGTGAACTTTCTTAATTGAATTTATTATTCATTGCGTTGATAATCAGGTTTTTCTAATTTAAACATTAATCTCTCTTGAGTATCAATGAATTATTTCGACCAGCAAACTTCATATACTTTACGAAATTTATGAACTTGTCGGAATTTATTAAATATCGTAAAACGTTTAACGATTACAAAAGTTCCTAGGATATCTCTATCCTATAGATTTCTTAAGGTATTTCAAACAATAGCTAAAACAATTATCACTTCTTAGACTCAAATTGAATTCCAAATCATACAGATGTTGCCTAAACAAATCATACAGATGTTGCCCAAACATATACAAGCATTAAACATAGAATGAAATACTCAACAACTTAATGATTATATTTTTATTTTAAATTAAATAATTTAAACAAAAAATATTATATAAATATATATATATATATATATATATATATATATATATATATATATATATATTATTTTATATAAAATATTATTTAAGTGTTTACTGTAATATAAACTAATAACCACCACCACCAACAAAAAGAATAGAACCACGCGTATAAGATGCCAAAACAAAAAGAATATAAACTAGTAACCACCACCACCAAAAAGAGAATAGAATCACGCGTATAAGATGCCAATCAAAATTCTACGTGCTGAAACCGCTACGTGCTGTGAAAATTCTTTTAGACACTCACGCCCTTAGCCATGTGGAGAATATATCTCTGTCTTGTATTTTCTTTCTCCAGCGATACAGTAGCACGGAAGACGAGAAGACTTGTTTCCTGTAACTGCCTTTTTCTTTCTCAATAATAAAGAAGCAACACTCCCTCTTACCTATAATAAAGGCAACACAGAGATGGATGATGCTTGTCTCTTTCTTTCTTTTTTTCTTTGAATCCATAGCCAGGGAGCCTCCGTACTGCATTGTTTATACCTGTTTCTTTGTGGCGAAGGAACTCCCCCCCCCCCAGCCTTTTTCCTTCCTTTATAAGTTTGAAAGTAGGAAGCTCTTTTCATCATCGCAGATA
>Ga0307508_10003596_pt1 | contig 15586 bp, 13 predicted proteins | sample 9_EM_MG_FD_203089 | JGI IMG/M metagenome (GOLD analysis project Ga0307508, IMG submission 203089) | Populus trichocarpa ectomycorrhiza microbial communities from riparian zone in the Pacific Northwest, United States - 9_EM | ecosystem: Host-associated > Plants > Roots > Unclassified | place...
GAGGGAATCGCCGACCACGTCCGGCGCGTCCACCGGCTCGCCCTTGCTGACGGTGAGCGCGATCGGGCTGTCCGGCGAGCGGCTCGTCCCGGACTGCGGGTCGGTGGAGATCACCTCGCCCGCGTCCACCTCGTCGCTGAACACCCGGGTGACCGTGCCCGGGGTGAGCCCGGCCTTGCGGAGCTGCGCCCTGGCGGCGGCCAGGCTCTTCCCGGTGACGTCGGGGACGCGTACGCGCTCCGGGCCCTTGGAGACGTTGAGGGTGACGGTGCCGTTCTCCCGGACACGGCCGCCCGGACCCGGGTCGGTCCCGATCACCCTGCCCCTGGCGACGGTCTCGTTGAAGTCCTGGGTGATCGTGACGTCCAGTCCCGCCGCCCGCAGCTCCCGGACCGCCTGCGCCTGCGGCTCGCCCAGCACCGCCGGGGTCCTGGTGAACTGGCCGTCGGCGATGTACCAGACGGCGCCCGTGCCGAGGCCGATGGCGAGCAGCACGGCCGCCACGATGGCCAGGGCCCGCCGGTTCCCGCGGTCGGCCCGGGTACGGCGGCGTCGCGTCTCCGGGACCGGGTTCTGAAGGAGACTCGTACGGTGCTCGTCCGGGGCCCGACGCTGCGGGACCACCGCGGTCAGCTCCTCGGAAGCGAAGGGCGCGGCGGGCGGCACCGCGTCCAACTGCTCCGGGGTCAGCGTCTGCCGGGCGGTGTGCAGCCGTGCCAGCATCTCCACCGCGTCGGCCGGGCGCAGCCCGGCGTCCCGCGCGGCGGCGGTCGCGACCAGCCCGTCCAGCGCGGGCGCCAGCCCCGGGACGGCGGCGGAGGGTGGGGTGATGTCCTCGTTCAGGCGCTGGTAGATCACCTGCATGGCCGTCTCGCCGCCGTGCGGCTTGCCGCCCGTCAGCATCTCGTACAGGACCAGCCCGCACGCGTACACATCCGTACGCGCGTCGGTCGTCCCGCTCTCGATCTGCTCCGGCGCCATGTACGAGGCCGTACCGAGGACGCCCCCGCCCACGACCCCGGTCGTCTGCGTGTCGACGCCCCTGACCAGGCCGAAGTCCACCACCTTCACCCGGCCGTCGTCCCCGATCAGCACGTTCTCCGGCTTCACGTCCCGGTGCACCAGCCCCGCCCGGTGCGCGGCCCCCAGGCCCGCCAGCACCGGCTCCATGATGTCCAGCGCCGCGCGCGGCTGGAGCGCGCCGCGCTCGCGCAGCACATCGCGCAGGGTGCAGCCCTCCACGTACTCCATCGCCAGGAACACATACGTCCCGTTCGGAGTCTGGTCGAAGCCCTGGTCGTACACCCCCACCACATTCGGGTGCGCCAGGCGCGCGACCGCCTTCGCCTCCCGGATGAACCGGTCCACGAAGCCGCCGTCCGCCGCGAGCCCCGGGTGCATCACCTTCAGCGCCAGCACACGGTCGAGCCGGGTGTCCACGGCGCGGTACACCGTGGCCATTCCGCCGACCGCGATCCGGGCCTCCACCCGGTAACGGCCGTCGAGCGTGTACCCGACGAGCGGGTCCTGAAGGGTCGTGTCCACAATTCAGGAGTCTACGAGCCGTGGCCCACCCGCCTGGCCCAACGGGGCCGGACTGTGGCGCGGCTGTGAACTACCGGAACCGAACCGTGACCCGGACAGGGCCTAGTCGTCCAGGCCGCGTTCTATCGCATAGCGGACCAGTTCGACGCGGTTGTGGAGCTGGAGCTTGCCGAGGGTGTTCTGGACGTGGTTCTGGACGGTGCGGTGCGAGATGACCAGGCGCTCGGCGATCTGCTTGTAGCTGAGGCCCTTGGCGACGAGGCGCAGCACCTCGGTCTCGCGGTCGGTGATTTTGGGGGCCTCGGGCTCGTCGGGGGCGGCCGGGGCGGGGTCGGAGGCGAGGCGGCGGTATTCGCCGAGGACGAGGCCGGCGAGGCCGGGGGTGAAGACGGGGTCGCCGACGGCGGTGCGGCGGACGGCGTCGAGGAGCTCGTCGCGGCCGGCGGACTTCAGCAGATAGCCGGTGGCACCGGACTTGACGGCTTCCAGGACGTCGGCGTGCTCGCCGCTGGCGGACAGCACGAGGACGCGCAGGGCCGGGTTGTCGCCGATGACGGCCTTGCAGACCTGGACGCCGGACAGGCCGGGGAGGTTGAGGTCGAGGACCAGCACCTGGGGCTGGGCGGCCTTGGCGCGGCGTACGGCCTCGGGGCCGTCGCCGGCGGTGGCGACGACCTCGAAGCCGCCCTCGGCGAGGTCGCGGGCGACCGCGTCGCGCCACATGGGGTGGTCGTCGACCACCATCACCTTCACGGTCGTGCTCACGGCACCGTCCGTCATTTCTTCAGCCTCATTTCGACTTCCGCTCCCTGTCCCGGCACCGAGACGACCTCCACCGTCCCGCCCAGGTCCCGCAGCCGCCCGCGGATCGACTGGGCGACCCCCAGCCGGCCTTCCTTCTCCGCGTCGGCGAGCCGGCCCTCGGGGATCCCGGGCCCGTTGTCGCGGACGCTGACCAGCACGGCGTCCGGCTCGTCCTCCAGCAGGATCCAGGCGTGGGCGCCGTCCCCGGCGTGCCGCGCCACGTTGTCCAGGGCGGCCCGCACCGCCGCGACCAGCTCGCCGGCGGCGTAGGTCGGCAGCATGACAGCGGTACCGGGCGCGGAGACGGTGACCCCCGACGAGGCGAGGGAAGCGAGCAGCGCGGACATGTCCAGGGGAGCGTCCGGCTCGCGGTCCAGGCTCTGCAGCGGGACCACGGTACGTACGAGGTCATCGGCGGCCGAGGCCGGAGCCGGCACCGGGGCCGGGCCGGCGGCCACCAGGGCGCGCAGCGCGACCTCCTGCTCACCGGCCATCCGGCCGAGCGCCTCCGCCTCGCCGCCGATCTCGGCGCCGCGCCGCTGGACCATGGCCAGCACCTGCAGTACGCCGTCGTGGATGTCCCGGGCGAGCCGCTCGCGCTCCCGGGTGGCGGCCTCGATGCGCAGGGCGCGGGCGAGTACGCGTTCGCTGGTGCGGGCGACCTCGACGACATAGCCGATGGCGATGCTGGCGATGCACACCAGCAGGACGTTGTGGACGGTGTCCCGGGAGAACCCGCCACGCTGGATGACATTGGCGACGCCGACCAGCGCGGAGGTGACCGCGGCCCAGCGCCAGCCGCCCTTGATGGCGAAGGCGAGCACGGCGCCGGCGGTCCATATCGACGGGAGCGTGGGACCGCCCTCCAGGATCCGCTGGTGGGTGGCGACGAGCGGGGTGAGCAGGATGCCGCCGAGCGCGATGCTGATGTCGGCGACCAGGAAGCGCTTGGTGCAGCGCTGCGCCGAGCTCACCCGGCCGAGCGTGGCCAGCGTCCACACGGCGAGCAGCGCGAGATAGGCGACCCCGGCCCAGGGACGCTGGTACTCGTCCTGGTCCCAGCCGATGGCGAAGAGCCCGATGGCGTACACCAGGGTCAGCAGCCGGTAGGCGGTGAGGGCGCGCCAGAGCGGCTGCTCGACCGACATCCGTACGACCCGTGGTGGCCGGGTTCTGATCCGTACGGCCTTGCTCTTGTCCCCCATGTCCCCCTCGCCCCTGCCGAGTTACTCGGCTTGCTTCTTCGCCTCGGCGATCTGCCGCTTGGCGGCGGTCGCGTAGATGTCCTCGTACTCCTGGCCGGAGAGCTTCATGATCTCGTACATGACCTGGTCGGTCACCGCGCGCAGGATGAAGCGGTCGCCGTCCATGCCGTGGTAGCGGCTGAAGTCCAGCGGCTTGCCGATCCGGATGCCGGGCCGCATCAGCCTGGGCATGACCTTGCCGGGCGGCTGGATCTTCTCGGTGTCGATCATCGCGACCGGGATCACGGGCGCGCCGGTGGCCAGCGCGATCCGGGCCAGCCCGCCGGGCTTGCCTCGGTAGAGGCGGCCGTCGGGCGAGCGGGTGCCCTCGGGGTAGATGCCGAAGAGCTCACCGGACTCGATGACCCTTATCCCGCTGCGGATCGCGGCCTCGCCCGCCCCGCGCGCGCCGGAGCGGTCCACGGGGAGCTGGCCGACGCCCTTGAAGAAGGCGGCGGTGAGCTTGCCCTTCACGCCGGGGGAGGTGAAGTACTCCGCCTTGGCGATGAAGGTGACCTTGCGGTCCAGCACCGCCGGAAGGAAGAAGGAGTCGGAGAAGGACAAGTGGTTGCTCGCAAGGATCGCGCCCCCTGTCTCGGGGATGTTCTCCAGCCCCTCCACCCATGGCCGGAAGGCGGCCTTGAGGGGCGAGCCGATAGCGACCTTCATCACGCCGTACAACAACCCATGACCTCCTGTGTCTGACGGAAAGACCTTAACGCCAGATCGCCCGGGGCTCTCCCCCGGCGCAGGCCGTCCGCGTACTGTGAGGTAATCCATCGCGAACAGGAGACACACGGTGCCGCTCATGCCCGGAGCCGAGCCCTTCCGCCATGACGGCGGCGAGATCGGCGTGCTGCTCTGCCACGGCTTCACCGGTACGCCGCAATCGCTGCGCCCCTGGGCCGACCATCTCGCCGCGCTCGGCCTGACGGTCTCGGTCCCGCTGCTGCCCGGCCATGGCACGCGCTGGCAGGACATGCAGCTCACCGGCTGGCAGGACTGGTACGCCGAGGTGGACCGCGAGCTGCGCTCCCTCACCGCCGCCTGTTCCCAGGTCTTCGTCTTCGGCATGTCCATGGGCGGGGCTCTCACCCTGCACCTCGCCGCCCAGCACGGCGACGCGATCAGCGGCATCGTCCTGGTCAACCCCTCGGTGAAGGCCGACGGCATCCCGATCAAGGCCGTGCCGGTGCTCCGGCACCTCGTGCCGTCCGTGCCGGGCATCGCCAGCGACATAGCGAAGGAAGGCGCGCAGGAGCTCGGTTACGACCGCACCCCGCTGCACGCGGTCTACTCCCTGAGCCGCTTCTGGAAGCTCGTACGGGCCGAACTGCCGCAGGTCACACAGCCGCTGCTGCTTCTGCACAGCCGCGTGGACCATGTCGTGCACCCCTCGAACTCGGCGATCGTGCTGGGCCGGGTCTCCTCCGCCGATGTGACGGAGCGGGTCCTTGAGCGCAGCTACCACGTCGCGACCCTGGACCATGACGCCGAGCAGATCTTCGAGGAGTCGTACGGATTCGTCCAGCGGCTCACGAAGGAGGAAGCGCCCAGTGGCTGAGCGCGAAGACGGCCCCGATCCGGTCGACGAGGACGCCGCCTGGGCCGAGATCGTCGCCGGCTTCGACGCCGAGCCGGAGCCCGGCACGGGCTCCTGGCCGGCGGCGGAGGACATCGACGCGGACGTACGGGGCGAAGAGCCCGGGGAAGACGCCGAGGAGGCCGAGGCGGCCGCAGAGGAACCGCCTCCGGCGGCGACCCGGAGCATCGTCATCCACCCCGTCATCGCCGGTCCCCGCGATTTCGAGATCGAGGAGGAGGACGAGGGCCACTTCGAGCCCCCCGAGCCGCCCCCGCTCCCCCAGGCCGACGCCACCACCAAGTTCGCCTGGCTCGCCGTCCTCGGCGGGCCCGCGCTGATCTTCGCCTACATCCTCCTCCAGGAAGAGATGCCCTGGTGGGCCATCACCGTCGGCATCGGCGGCTTCCTCGGCGGCTTCGCCACGCTCGTCGCGCGCATGCGACCCGGCGGCGACGAGGACGACGACCTCCCAGGCGGCGGCGCCGTCGTCTGACCTGCTTACCGGTTTGTGGGCAGGCGTTCCGCACGGCGGAACGGGTGGGCACAAACCGGCCACGGCAGCTACGCCGCCCACGCACCCCCGCCACCGTCAGCCTTCGGCGCCCGGCACGCGCAACGCGGCCAGCACCGGTAGGTGATCCGTCGCCGCCCTCAGGTCGGCCTCCGCGATGCCGGGCAGCCCCAGCGGGACCCCGCACCCCAGCACCTCGATGCCCGGTGTCGTGAGGACCGCGTCGATGCGCTGGTGCGGCCGCTCCGGGACGGAGGTGTACTCGCCGCCCCACGGCTTCGTCGCCCAGCCGTCCCGGAGTGATGCGGTGAGGCGGCGGAAGGCCCGGCCGTCCGGACGGTCGTTGAGGTCGCCGCCGACCACGGCGTGCGGTTCGCCCATCGCGGCGAGGCGGTCGAGGAGCAGTCCGGCCTGCGCATGACGTTCTTGGGCGGAGAGGCTGAGATGGCAGCTCAGCACGGAGAGCCGGGCCCCGCCGACCCGGACGACGGCGGTGGCCACCCCCCGCCGGTGCAGCGGGGGGTGGTGCGGCAGCAGCAGATCCTCGGCCCGCTCCACGTGCACCCGGAGCGAGGAGAGGATCATCGGGCCGGTCGTCGTGGCCCCGCCCGTCACCCACACCAGCTCGGTATTGCGCGCCAGGCGGGCCGCGGCCTTACGCCATCGGAAGAAGCGCGGCGCCTCCTGAATGAGCGCGAGGTCCGGCGCGCAGGCGCGGATCACGCGGGCGAGGGCGGCCTCGTCGTCGCGCAGGGAGCGGACGTTGTAGCTCAGCACGCGGATGACGGCGGAGCCGTCGCTCTCCGAGCGGGACGCGGGCAGGTCTGGCAGCACGGAGGGTTTGTCCCCCACCCCGCCCCTTCCCGAAACCGGGGGCCCCGCCCCCGGACCCCCGGTCCTCAAACGCCGGACGGGCTGAAATTACCCTTGGCGGGCCAGGTCTGCCGCGCCTACGAGGCCGGCCTTGCCGCCGAGCTGGGCGGCGAGGACCTGGGCGTGGGGACGGTACTGGCCGCCGACGAGCCAGCGGCGGAAGGACTTGCGGATGGGTTCGAGGACGAGCTCGCCCTCGTCGGAGACGCCGCCGCCGACGATGAAGGCGGAGGGGTCGAAGAGGGAGGCGAGGTCGGCGAGGCCGGCGCCGGCCCAGCGGGCGAGTTCGCGGAAGGAGTCGACGGCGACCTTGTCGCCGCCACGGGCGGCGGCGCTGATGTGCTGGCCTTCGATGCCGTCGGCGGTGCCGTCGCCGAGGGAGAGGAGGAGGGCCGCGTTCTCCGGCTGGGCGACGGCGCGCTGCTTGGCGTACCGCACGAGCGCCCGGCCGGAGGCGTACTGCTCCCAGCAGCCCTGGCTGCCGCAGCCGCAGAGCAGGCCGTCGGGGACCATCCGGATGTGGCCGAACTCGCCGGCGACGCCGAAGCGCCCGCGGCGGAGCTTGTTGCCGATGATGATGCCGCCGCCGAGACCGGTCCCGAGCGTGATGCAGATGACGTCGTCGTGGCCCTGGCCGGCGCCGAAGCGGTACTCGCCCCAGGCGGCGGCGTTGGCGTCGTTCTCGACGACGACGGGAAGGCCGACGCGCTGCTCGACCTTGTCCTTGAGCGGTTCGTGACGCCAGCTGATGTTGGGGGCGAACAGCACGGTGGCGCGCTTGTCGTCCACGTAGCCGGCGGCGCCGATGCCGACGGCCTCGACGGCGTGGCTCACGCTGACGTCGCGGACCGCGGCGGCGATGGCGTCGACCACCCCTTCGGGGGTCGGCGGGGTCGGCACCTTGACGGTCTCGAGAATCGAGCCTTCTTCGTCGACCACACCGGCCGCGATCTTGGTGCCGCCGATGTCGACGCCGATGGTGAGTCCCATGTGTCCCTCAGTATTCGGTCGATCCCCGCTGCGTCCAACCGTACCGGAGTGAACTGTCGGTCCAGGTCACTGTCAGTCCAGGTCAATGTGCTCGGTGGGGCTTGCGGACCGCTTGGCCGTCCAGCGGGCCTCCTGGCCTGTGACAGCCGAGCGGTAGGCGGCCAGCAGCTCGGAGCCGGCCGTGGCCAGGTGGTCGAAGACCTCGGGATTGCGTTCCCTTATCGGCTCGACGACCTGCTTGACCTGCGAGATGACGGTCTCGGCGGCGATCGTGACGGCCGGGCTGCGCAGCACGGCGATCCGGTCGGCCACGGCCTCCGCGAGCCGGCGCAGTTCGTCGGCGGCGCTGCCGGGGCCCTGACCTGCTTGTTCGCGGCGGCGTGCGTTCTCCGCCGCGATGTCCTCGGCGCTGGCCTTGGCCCAGGCGTCGGTGTCGATGCGTTCGGTGGATTCGCTGCTCATGTATCGACGTTACCGGGTCAGCGGGGCCACAGGCTCGGGTCGGGTTCGAACCGGACGCTCAGGGCGCCGTCGCGCAGTGCGGCTCCGGCCACCGTGCAGCGGCGCAGCGCGGAGGGAAGCGGCAGGATGCGGCGGAAGCCCTCGGTGTCGACGACGAGTTCGTCGCCCCGGCGGACCAGGTCCAGGCGCTCGCGGGTCGCGCCGGGCAGGGGGAGCCGCCAGAGGAAGTGGCCGTCGGAGGCGAGGCGGTCCTCGACCGTCCAGGGCTTTGTACGACGGTCACCGACCAGGCCCGGAAGCTCCGGCAGGGCCAGTTCCGCGAGGTCGTCGGCGTTGAGCGGCTCACGGCCCAGGTGGGGCACCTCGTGGAGCGGTGTTCGCGCCAGCTCGGCGCGCAGGGCGCGCAGCTCCTTGTGCTGCTGCGCGGACAGCTCGGCCAGCCAGGGATCCGGCGAGGCAGCCGGGAGCAGCCGGTTGGCGATCACGGCCTCCAGGCGGTGGCCGTACAGGGCCAGCCCGGTACGTGCGTGCCGGATCGCCTCGGCGGCATGCGCACCGGGCTCCACGACCAGTCGTACGGTCGTGCCGGGGTCCTCGATCACGGCCTGCGCGGCGGCGAGTTCCACATCGGCCCGCCCGGCGGCTTCGTAGAGCTTCTCCCCCGGCATGGGGACGCCCGCGAGCTGGGCGAGCACCGGGCGCAGTGCGCGTGCCGCCTGGCGTTCGGCGGGGACGAGCCGGCCGAGGTAGCGGCGCAGCTGCTCGGGGAGCGCGAGGGCGGCGAGGGCCTCGTGGACGGGCGGGAGGTCGGCCACGACGAGATCCCAGGTGTCCTCGGAAGCCGCGTCGCGCAGGGCGCGCAGCAGGGCGAGGGTGCCGGCGCCCGGCAGCTCGGTGAGCTCCTCGGGGTCGAGCGGGGTGGCGCCGAGGAGGTCGAGGACCGAGCCGAGGCGGCCCTGTACGTCCAGTGCGTCGGCCCGGAAGGACGCGGCCGGGTCGGTGCGGATGACTCGGACGCCGGGCAGGTCGCCGGAGAAGGCCCCGCCACCGTGGGCGGGGAGCAGCAGGACGCGACGGCCCCGCCGGGCCTCGGCGACGGCGGTCGCGGCTGCGATCGTGGTGCGGCCGGAGCCGCCGGGGCCGGTGACGAGGAGTGTGCGCACCTCAGGCCTGGGACGCGGACGCGGACTTGGACTCGGGCGGCGCCTGGGACTCGACGCGCTTCTTCAGCCCGGCCAGAGCACGGTCGATGATGACCTTCTCCGCCTTGCGCTTGATCATCCCGAGCATGGGGATCTTGACGTCCACGGTGAGCTGGTAGGTGACCTCGGTGCGCTTGCCGCCGTCCAGCGGCGCGAGCACATAGGCCCCGTCCAGCGTCCGCAGCATCTGGGACTTCACCAGCGACCAGCGGACCTCGTTGCCGCCCACCCAGCTGTACGCGAGGGTGTGGTCGTCCTTGATCGCGCCCGCGTCCAGCAGCAGCCGGACCTGCTCGGCGCGGCCTTCGCCGTCGGCGGAGAGCACCTCCGCCTCCTTCACCTCACCGGTCCACTCGGGGTACCGGGCGAAGTCGGAGATGACGCCCATGACGTCGGCCGGGGCCGCGTCGATCGTGATGCTCGACTTGGTGTGTTCCGCCATCGCCGTGGCCCCTCCGGGACTTCGCATGAATCGTGACCTGAATCGCGACCTGAACCGTGACTTGCGTGCTGTTGTTGCAGGCTACCGCCTGTGCCCCGAAGCCATCCCCGCCGGGATGCCCTCACCACTGAAGGACCCAGGGCGTCCGGGTGGCATTGAAGTGCCCCACGTTGACGCACTCCGTGGTCCCGATCCGCATGCGCCGGGCCAGCGGCTGGTGGACATGCCCGAAGAGGGCGTATTTGGGGCGGGTTTCGTTGATCGCGTCGAGCAGTGCCTCGCTGCCCCGCTCGAAGCGCCGCGCGACGGTGTCGTAGCAGAGCTCGGGGACGGCGGGCGGGATGTGCGAGCAGAGCACGTCGACCGGGCCGAGCGCGGCGACCTTCTCGGCGTAGGCCTCGTCGTCGACCTCGTACGGGGTGCGGTACTGCGTGCGCAGGCCGCCGCCGACGAAGCCGAAGACCAGGCCGCCGATCTCGGCGGTGGCGCCGTCGAGCACGGTGGTGCCGGGGGCCGCGTACTCGGGCCACAGGGCCGGAATGTCGACATTGCCGTAGGTGGCGTACGTGGGGGCGGGGAAGGCCGCGAAGAGCTCGGCGTACTGCTTGCGGACAGCCGCTTCGATGGCGGCGCGCTTGTCGAGGCCGGACCAGAGCTCGGCGTCGAGGGCGCGGGCGTCGTCGAAGCGCTTGGCCATGCGCAGGGCGACCATGCGTTCGGCGTTCTCGGCGCCGAAGAGGTCGGGGAAGATACCGCGCGAGTGGTCGGCGTAGTCGATGAAGAGCACGAGGTCGCCGAGGCAGACGAGGGCGTCGGCGCCGTCCCCCGCCTTGCTGAGAGCCTCGACCGCACCATGGACATCGCTGACGACATGGACCCGCATGGCGATCACCCTATCGCTCGCTACCGACGGGTCACCGGGGATCTGGATTAAGCTTCGCCCAGTGGGTGCCGGGCGTGTGACACACAAAACATCTACACGGCACCCCCTATCGCAGGTGCTTTACCGATGGGTAACGTCCGGTCAGTCCGAGCCACTCCTTGATGCATGTATGTGACATGAAGACATGGGCAGTGGACCGCAGCCAGCACCGCCGCCGGCGCCGATGAGGAGCAGCAGTCTTGCGTGAGTTCAGCCTTCCGGCCCTTTACGAGGTCCCCGCGGACGGCAACCTGACGGATCTCATCCGCCGCAACGCCGCGCAACATCCCGATGTTGCCGTGATCGCCAGAAAGACCCCTTCCGGTGACTGGCAGGACGTCACCGCAACCGCCTTCCTCGCCGAGGTGCGCGCCGCCGCCAAGGGCCTGATCGCCTCCGGCGTCGAGCCGGGCGACCGGGTCGCCCTGATGTCCCGCACCCGCTACGAGTGGACGCTGCTGGACTTCGCGATCTGGAGCGCCGGCGCGGTCACCGTGCCGGTGTACGAGACCTCCTCGGCCGAGCAGGTCGAGTGGATCCTCGGCGACTCCGGCGCGGTCGCCGCCATCGTGGAGACCGATGTCCACGACAAGACCGTGGAGTCGGTGCGCGAGCGGCTGCCGCAGCTCAAGCACCTCTGGCGGATCGAGGGCGGCGCCGTCGAGACGCTGGACGCGGCGGGCAGCGACATCGCCGACAAGGTCGTGGACGAGCGCAGCGCCACCGCCAAGGCGGACTCCCCCGCGACCATCGTCTACACCTCGGGCACCACCGGCCGCCCCAAGGGCTGTGTGATCAGCCACCGCGCCTGGTTCGCGGAGTGCGGCAATGTCGTCGAGCGGCTCAAGCCGCTCTTCCGCACCGGTGAGTCCTCGATCCTGCTCTTCCTCCCCCTGGCGCACGTCTTCGGCCGCCTGGTGGAGGTGGCCGCCGTCATGGCGCCGATCAAGCTCGGGCACGTCAGCGACATCAAGAACCTGACCGGCGAGCTGGCCGCCTTCCGGCCCACGCTGATCCTCGGCGTCCCCCGGGTCTTCGAGAAGGTCTACAACTCCGCTCGGGCGCAGGCCCAGGCCGGCGGCAAGGGCAAGATCTTCGACAAGGCCGCCGACACCGCGATCGAGTACAGCCGTGCACTGGACAGCGCGGGCGGCCCGCCGCTCGCCCTGAAGTTCAAGCACAAGGTCTTCGACCGGCTGGTCTTCAGCAAGCTGCGCGCCGTCCTGGGCAACCGCGGCGAGTACGCCATCTCCGGCGGCGCCCCGCTGGGCGAGCGCCTCGGCCACTTCTTCCGCGGCATCGGCTTCACGGTGCTGGAGGGCTACGGCCTCACCGAGTCGACCGCGGCCACCGCCTTCAACCCCTGGGACCGTACGAAGATCGGCACCGTCGGCCAGCCGCTGCCCGGCTCCACGGTGCGGATCGCCGACGACGGCGAGGTGCTGCTGCACGGCGAGCACCTGTTCACGGGCTACTGGAACAACGAGAAGGCCACCACCGAGGCGGTCTCCGACGGCTGGTTCCACACCGGCGACATCGGCACGGTGGACGGGGACGGTTATCTGACGATCACCGGCCGCAAGAAGGAGATCATCGTGACGGCGGGCGGCAAGAACGTCGCTCCCGCGGTGATCGAGGACCGGATCCGCGCGCACGCGCTGGTCGCCGAGTGCATGGTGGTCGGTGACGCCCGGCCCTTCATCGGCGCCCTGGTCACGATCGACGAGGAGTTCCTGCCCCGCTGGGCCGAGCAGCACGGCAAGCCGGCCGGTGCGACGGTCGCGCAGCTCAAGGACGACCCGGATCTGATCGCGGCGGTCCAGCAGGCGGTCGACGACGGCAACGCCGCGGTCTCGCACGCGGAGGCGGTGAAGAAGTTCCGGATCCTCACCAACCAGTTCACCGAGGAGTCCGGTCACATCACGCCGTCGCTGAAGCTGAAGCGCAATGTCGTACTGAAGGACTTCGCCGCCGATATCGAGGCGATCTACACGAAGTAGCGGGCACGAAGTAGCGGGCCGGGTGGTCCAGGGTGCTGCGCCCCTGGACTCCTGTGCTCAGGTCAGGCCGTCCTGCGCCAGTACCTGCGCCATGTTGCGTTCGGCGAGAGCCGTGATGGTGACGAACGGGTTGACGCCGGTGGAGCCCGGGATCAGGGCCCCGTCGGTGACGTACAGCCCTGAGTAGCCGGAGGCCCGGCCGTAGTTGTCCGTGGCCTGGCCGAGGACGCAGCCACCCAGCGGGTGGTAGCAGAAGTCGTCGGCGAAGGCCCTGGTGTCTCCGAAGAGGTCGTACCGGTAGATGGTGCTGTTGGCCGAGTTGATCCGGTCGAACAGGGTCTTGGCGGCGGTGACGGACGGCTGGTTCTGGGCGCGGGTCCAGTTGAGCACCGCGGCGTCGGTCGCGGCGTTGTACGTGAAGTTGCCGCGCTCGGCGTTCTTGGTGATCGCGAGGTAGAGGCTGACCCAGGTCTCGGTGCCGGCCGGCATGGGGGCGATCTCGGCGAAGACGGGGTTGGCGGTGTTGGACCAGTCGTCGATGGCCAGGGTCGGGATCGTGGACTGGTTGGCGCCGGTCGGGTTCCACAGGTAGTTGGCGCGACCGAGCATGATGTTGCCGTTGTTGCCCCACCCGGCGCCGACCTTGGAACTGAGGTTGGGCAGCGCGCCGGTGTCGCGGGCCCGCACCAGCAGTTCGGTCGTGCCGAGACTTCCCGCGCCGAGGAAGAGATGGCCGCAGCCGATCTCACGGGTCTCCACGACGGCCCCGGTGGTGTCGATCCGGTCGACGGTGACGATGTACGTGCCGTCGGTGTCCCGGCGGATCTTCTTCGCTCTGGTGAGCGTCTGGATGGTGACGTTGCCGGTGCCGACAGCGGCGGCGAGGTAGGTCTTGTCGAGGCTGCGCTTGCCGTAGTTGTTGCCGTAGATGACCTCCTGCGCGAGGGCGGACTTGGTCGCCGTGCCGGCCGCCTCACGCTGCATGTAGGCGAAGTCGTACACGTTCGGGATGAAGGTGGTCTTGAGGCCCGTCTTGACCGCCTGGTCCCGGGCGACCCGGGCGAACTGGTACCACTCGGTGGACTCGAACCAGGTCGGCGAGATGTTGTTGACGCCGAGCATGGCGTTGGCGCGCGGGAAGTACGTCCCGTACATCGCGTCGGCGTCGACCTGCGGCAGGATCTCCTGGAAGTAGGCGCGGGAGGGGGTCACGGCCATGCCGCCGTTGACCAGCGAGCCGCCGCCGACGCCCCGGCCGACGTACACGGACATGTCGGAGTACTTGACCTTGTCCAGGACGCCTGGGAACGGCGTGATGTCCTTGTTGATCACGTCGAGCCACAGGAAGGTGGCCAGCGGTGCCTCGGTGCGGGTCTTGAACCACGTGGAGCGCTTGTCGGGTGCGGTCACGGAGTTGAAGATCTTGCCGTCGGAGCCCGGGGTGTTCCAGAGCTGTCCCATCTCCAGGACGAGGGTCTGTACGCCGGCCGCGCCGAGGCGCAGGGCGGCCACGGCGGCCCCGTAGCCGGAGCCGATGACGATGGCGGGGGTGTAGTCGGCCGCGGCTGCGGGGGTCGCGGCCGTCGCGGTGGAGAGACCGATGCGGGTGATGCCGAGGGCGGCTGCGGCCTGGAGGGCGGCGGCGCCTAAGATCTGGCGCCGCGTCAAGGTTGTTGTCATGACCGCATCATGAGAGCAACACCGGTATAAGCCCAGAGGTAGTGGACACCGTTTCCCCGAGCGTTACAAGAACGACAAACGCGGAAGAAACGTGAGGGGCGAATGAGGTCAGGGTGGCATCTTCCAGCGGTTGCCGGGTGAGTCATTGACCGACAACGACGCCACGGGGGCCACGCCGGGCGCCGCGGACCAAGCCGGCTTGGGGTCGCGTCCGGCAAAGCCCTACAAAGTCGCGTCAGCGCGCCCGACAAGGCGTCCACTTCCTCACGTCTTGGCCATGTCTTCCGTCGCCTCTTAGGAAAATCTTCAGCCAAAAACCGGAGCCTTGACTGCGCATCACCCATCAGGTCGACGGTGGCCAATCAGGCAATCGTTGCCCATCGGACAGCCCAATCGGGCGGGGCGCTCACCCTGTGAATATTCTTTGACACTGCTGCGGGTTTACTGTGGCAGGCCATTGACGGCCCGCGAATCCACCTCTCCCGGCCCCTGTGAGGATCGGCTTGCTCTGTTGATCTTCGGAGTACGGGAGGGAATTGAACATGCGTCACAGACCGAGAGCCAGGGTGGGGGCACCCCAGTCGGCACGATGGCTGCGTCAAGCAGCCACGGGCGTAGCACTGTTGCTGGCGGCGGAAACCGCGCTGGTCGCAGCGGACAACGGGGCGGCATTCGCCGCCGAAAGCATGAAGACGACCGCGGCCGCAGAGTCGGCCTCGTCCCAGACAAAGCACACGTTGGGCCCTGCGGAGGCGCAGGATGAGGCGTCGGCGTTGTTGATGGCCCGCTTGCAGCACCGCAAGATCGAGGTGCTGTCGGAGCGTACGGCGGCTTCGACGACGTACGCGCTGCCGAGCGGACAGATGCGCACGGAGGCGTATGCCGGTCCGGTCCGGGTGAAGCAGGACGACGGTACCTGGAAGGACATCAACACCACGCTGTCGGACACCGGGTCGGACCTCACGCCGGGTGCGACGACGGCTGATATCGCGGTCTCGGACGGCGGGGACAGCCGGCTGGCGTCTGTGACCAAGGGCAAGGAGTCGTTCGGGCTGGGCTGGTCCGCCAAGCTCCCCGCGCCGACGGTGAAGAAGAACACGGCCTCGTACGCTCTGGGCGGCGGGCAGACGCTGTCGGTGAGTGCGCTGGCGCAGGGTTTCTCGGAGAACATCAAGCTGACCCAGCAGCCGGACGGTGACAAGGTCACCTACCGGATCCCGATGAACCTGAACGGGCTGAAGCTGTCCCAGGCCAAGTCCGGGCACCTGTTGCTGAAGAACACCGCCGGCACGCTGGTGGCCGAGGCCCCGGCGCCGATGATGTGGG